>OBLU010003044.1_pt1 | contig 15232 bp, 10 predicted proteins | sample 1518681 | NCBI WGS metagenome assembly OBLU01 (sample SAMEA3539304, study PRJEB22396) | soil metagenome | biome: tundra; feature: field; material: soil | place: USA | collected 2010-05 | depth 0.15 m
CGAAGCTCACACGATTTTGCCGCTAAACATCAAGACAAGCGGCGTGAGTAGAACCCAGCCGCGTCCGATGCGATTTGGTTAATTGCTGATTTCGCGATTCCATCATCACAAGTTGCGGGAATGCATGCAAGGCTTTGGCTGCGAGGGATGTATTCCTTTTTTCAAATCACCGCCGGAATCAAGGTGAAGCAACTTGTCGATCCAACTTCTTGTCTGTGCGAAATGGGATTTGTCCGCACGGCATCTCAAGTGTTTCGAGCAGGGATGTTGAAGTCCCACGTCTATCAGCGCGGCGATAAAGTAAGGCTCGCTTCCGCGTTGACCACAGATTCGCGGTGACAGAAAATGAAAGTTTTAACTTTGCGATGCAGACTGTCCTTTTAGCTCGGTAAAGAAGCGCAACGTAAAGTTGCGGTCGTTTTTGGACATTGGACATGCAGAAAATACTCAAATATTCAGCGAAGTTACACTTCCGTCCCCCGCCAATTGTCAATCTTTACCGCGACTGGCTGGTGTGTAGGTTGTTTCATCGTTAGGAAGCGATGAGCGACGCAATGAAATATGTTCTCCCCGAAAACCCTTATCGCAAAAAATTGCTTCTGCGATACCTCTTGTTTGGTCTGATCGGAATAGCCGCGCCGCTTTCTTCTTTCGCGGCGGGAGCTCCGGAAAATCTCGGCCTCGGGCTCAAGCAACTGGTCGAGAATTATCAGAACGATCAAACGCAATTTCGCGCGAAAATTTCCGACGCGAAAATAGTGCAGACCGACGCCGCGGACCGCGTGGTCGTGAATATTCATCTCGATGGGACGAAAGGCGTGCAAGATGTCGCCGGAGCTCTCGAAGGCCTCGGTTTGGAAATCATCGTGATCGATCCGAATTGGCGAAGCGGAATCGTGTCGGCGTGGCTGCCGATTTCCCAGGCGACCGCTGTGGCCGAATTGGCTGGCGTCCGAAGTGTGATGCTGGCGCCGCCGCCAAGAAAACGCATTGGCTCCGTCACCGCCGAAAGCGCGGTCGCCGAACACACGCAACAAGTGAACACGCCGGGGCTTTACACGCCGTCAGGAATTCTTGGCAATGGCATCACGGTCGGCCTCATCTCGGATTCTTACAACACGGCGTCGGGCGTGCCGCGCGCGAGCGTGGGCGTTGCCTCCGGAGATTTGCCCGGCACCGGCAATCCCGACGGTTACACCACGCCGGTGGTTGTGCTTCAGGATGATAATTCCAGCGGGAACACCGATGAAGGACGCGGCATGGCGGAGATCGTTCACGACATCGCGCCAGCGGCGCATATTTGTTTTTCGGCGGGTGGAGCGAGCGCAGCGACGATGGCCAATAGCATTCGAAATCTGCGCACAAATGCCCAGGCGGCGTGCGACATCATTGCGGACGACATCTATTTTTTCGACGAACCATTCTTTTCCGACGGACCAATCTCGCAGGCGATCGACGACGTCGTGACGAGTACCTCGTTGCTAGGGAAGAAAGTTGTCTATTTTTCCGCGGCTGGGAACGAGGGGAATTACGCGTATGAATCGGACCTCAACCTTGTCACGCCCACGGCAGGCAAGGCGGCCGCGGGCAACTTAAATTTTGCCACCGTGCCCGCGAATTTGTACGCGGGCGGCTTTCACAATTTCAATACGGACAATACAACGCGGATTGCGATGACGATTAAGACGGACGCAAACAACGGTCCGACTGTTGTGTTGCAATGGGATGATCCTTTCGACGTTAATAATGGTGTCACCACGGACTACAACCTTCTCGTTTTCAACGCCAACGGCACCTACAACAGCAGCCTTAGTGGCACAGACAATAATTTCAACACCGACGAACCGATCGAGACCACGACGAATCTTGTTAAGAACACGACATACCAATTCGTAATCGCTCTCGCTTCATCGGCGCCGCCCATCGCGACCCATTTGAAACTAGTGTCAGTAGGCGGCGATTCCTTATCGGGTCCTGATATCGCTTACAACGCCACCGCAATGTTTGGACATACGACCGCGGCGAATGCGAATGCGGTCGGCGCTTATGTTTATAATACTGGCCCCAACACGACGGTCTCCTACAATTCCGGCGGAGTAAATCCTCCGCCTGGCCCGTACCGTCCGGGTTTGGAAGATTTCACTTCCACGGGCGGCAGCATGGCATTTTATTTCGACGCGGATGGCAATCGCATCCCTCCAGTCATCCGCCAAAAACCGGAAATTTCGGCGGCGGACGGAGTCGATACTTCATTCTTCCCGTCCGGGAGCGGTAATGATTACGACAACGATAATTTTCCAAACTTTTTTGGAACGAGCGCGGCGGCGCCGACGGCCGCGGCGATCGGAGCGTTGATCTTGGATGCGGCGGGCGGACCGGGCTCGCGGACTCCCGATCAAATTCGTTCCATCATGGAACAATCCACTTTCCCGCACGACCTAGATCCGAATTTTTGTCAGGCGACCGCTTCGAACGGCACCGCTACCGTGCAAGTGAGCGCCAACGGCAACTCCACCAACGACAGCGCGAGTAGTCCGAACTTTTTCACAGTCGCATTTACCGGCAATAGCGGCCAGACGCTGAATCAGCTTGTTATCGATCTAACCAACACGCCGCTTGTTTTCGATCCAAGCGTGAGCACCGGATTTCCATTTACCGTAGGTTCAAATCCCGGCGGCGTTTCCATCAGCAATAGCCTTTCCGCGAGCAAGCAAATCCTGACGCTCACTTTTGGAAGCACGTTCACTCCAGGTCAGACGATTTCTTTTGGAATCGATCGCGACCTGAGCGCGATCAACGCCGAGGGTAATTCCGCCGATCTTCTCGCCGGCGCGGACATCAAGGCCACCATCAATTCGAGCACGGTCCTGCTGGGCGCATTCGCAAACCAGCTCGGAAAAGGTTTTACCTTTGCCGACGGCTACGGACTGGTGAATGCGCAAAAAGCGGTGGAATCCGTTGTCGGTCCGTTGCCGCCATCGACGAGTGTCGCGGCCAACCTTTCCACCCGCGGACTGGTGCAAACTGGTGACAACGTCCTGATCGGCGGATTCATCGTGCAAGGTCCCACGTCCAAGAATGTCATTATCCGCGCGCTCGGGCCATCGCTTGCTGCGTTCGGCGTCTCCGGCGTGTTGGCCGATCCGAAGCTCGGATTGTACGACATCAATGGAACTCTGATCGCGTCCGATGATAACTGGCAGGACGATTCCAGCCAAGCCACGCAAATTCAAGCCGCCGGCCTCGCGCCGACGAACGCCAGCGAAAGCGCGCTGGCCGAGACATTGAGTCCGGCAAATTACACCGCCATCGTGCGCGGAGTTAACAACACTACTGGCGTCGGACTTTTCGAAGTTTACGATATCGACAGCAAGCCACCCCCATCGCAGCTAGCCAACGTTTCCACGCGCGGACTCGTGCAAACTGGTGACGACGTGCTGATCGGCGGATTCATCGTCACCGGCAGCAGTCCGACCAACGTCCTCGTCCGCGCGATTGGGCCATCGCTCACGGCATTCGGCATCTCGAACGCGCTGGCCGATCCACTGATCGAACTTCACGACGGCCAGGGAAATCTGATCACTTCGAACGACAATTGGCAGCAGGATTCCTTGCAGGCCACGCAAATTCAAGCGACGGGACTCGCACCGGGCAATGCACTCGAAAGCGCTATCGTCACGACACTCAGTGCGGGCAATTACACCGCGATCGTTAAAAGTGCGAACTCCACCCCCGGAGTCGGCCTCGTCGAAGTCTACAACTTGAAGTAGCTCCGGCGGCGCAAGGATGATACAAGACGCCCTTGCGCAAAAAAAACATTCACTGCGCCGACGATGCCATCGTCGAGTTGTCGATCGGCGATGACGAATTAACGATTCGCTACTGTGCCGCGAATCTCTCCGGCAATAACGTTTACCTTGCGCTGAAGACTCAGCGCGAGATCGGCTCGGCCGTTCTTCCATTCGAATGCAATCACGACGGTTCGACTGTTTTTCTTCCGTTCAAGGCAGATCTGTTTCTCTTCGCGGCGTGCGATCGCGAAAGGACAGAATGCCATGAACGCAAGTGGGAAAACTGGAAGTGGAGCGATCGCGCATTGACCGAGACGTGCGGCGTTTTTTCGGAGGAGGATGCTCTCACTTTTCGTCTGCCGCTGAAGCAACTCAGTAGCGCAATCGAGTTCGCCGTTTACGCGAAAAATCTCCAGGAAAACAACGGCTGGGGCAGGTTCTGGGGATGTTCGGACAGGAGCGGCGTGGCGGGCTGGGGAGATAAATATATCCCTAATTATTATGAGGTACATCTCGATTCCGCCGCCAAAGAGTTCGTTTTCCCACGCAGCCGTCTCGGCGCCGATCGATCGCGAATGCGAATTTATCAATTGTTCGTCCGGCTCTTCAGCAACCTAAACGAAACGCGCAAACCGAACGGCACTCTGGCCGAAAACGGCGCCGGCAAATTTAACGACATCAACAACGCCGCGCTCGATTCCATCGGTGAGATGGGCTTCACCCACATCTGGCTCACTGGAATCTTGCAGCAGGCGACCGGGACCGATTATTCGAGCATCGGCCAACCGGCGGATGATCCTGCTTTGCTCAAAGGCATCGCCGGAAGTCCGTACGCCATCAAAGATTACTTCGATGTTTGCCCGGATTACGCCGGCCACCCGGAGCGACGCCTCGACGAATTCAAATCGCTTCTCGTTCGTATTCATGAGCACGGAATGAAGGCGCTGATCGACTTCGTTCCGAATCATGTCGCGCGCAGTTACAACTCCGACGTAAAGCCGGAACTAAACTTTGGAAGCAAAGGCAACGCGGGCGCCGGCGACGACAGGTCGATCTTTTTTTCGCCGAAGAACAATTTCTTTTATCTCAAGCCGGACGGCAATGGACCGCCTTTACGTTTACCAACGAACAACAAAGAATACGACGAAGAAATGAATTTTGGCCGCGTGACCGGCAACAACGCCGTGAGTTGGACGCCCACGATCAATGATTGGTACGAAACCGCGAAGCTCAATTATGGTTTCGATTTTACCGGATCGTCCGAATGCGTTCGCGAATATCCGAATGCGAATACACCGGACAAACCCGTTCCCGACACCTGGAACAAAATGGATGCCGTGCTGGCCTACTGGCAGCAAATCGGCGTCGACGGATTTCGCTGCGACATGTCGCACATGGTGCCGCCAGAATTCTGGAACTGGGTCATCGCAAAGGCGCGCGCGCGCGATGCCGCTGCTGTCTTTATCGGCGAAGCGTACGACAACGATCCGGCCAAAGTGCCGGGGGTCGATCCGGTGATTTCAAAACTCAACTGGGGCAGATCGAACGTGATGTTCGATCTTTTGAATGCGGGATTCAACGCGGTTTACGACGACCCAACTTATCGCGCGATCAAAAAAATCTACGAAGGGGGCGGTTGGACCAACGACATCGACGATGCGCGCCCGGATGATTTCATTTTCGAAAACTCGCTTCGCTATGCCGAGAATCATGACGAAGTGCGCATCGCCGCCTCTTCGCAATGGGGCGGCCTTGGCCTGAGAGCCGGCGCGCCGGTTTCCGCAATCCTCTACGGTCTCTCGCGCGGCGCGGTCATGCTTTACAACGGTCAGGAAGTCGGCGAACCGGCTGAAGGCGCCGAAGGGTTCGGCGGAGACGACGCGCGCACTTCCATCTTTGATTACTGGTCGATGCCGGAGACGGTGAAATGGGTCAACGGCCATCGCTATGACGGCGGCAAACTTTCGCGCGATCAAAAAGAGTTGCGTTCGTTTTACAGCCGTTTGATCAACTTGATCGGTCAACCCGCTTTTCGTGACGGCGTTTGTATTCCATTGAATGCGATAAATCGCGACAATCCGCACTACGGGCGTTTAGCGAACGAACAACCGAGCGGTCATTGGTTATACGCCTTTCTGCGATGCGATCCTAAAAGCGACCAACGTTTTCTCGTAGCGGTGAACTTGAATCCGGCAACGCCCTTGAAAGACGCGCGGATTATTTTGCCGGAATCCGCCATCGCTTCGCAAAATCGAGATGCCGGTCTTCACCTGGCCGATCGCCTGGCAGAAAAGAATCCTGTCACGCTAAGATCGACAATCGCCGAGGCGATCGATCGCGGCGTTCTAATCGCGGAAATTCCGCCGCTCAGCGCCTATTATTTCGAGTTCAGCTCGAAGGCCTAATTCGATTTACCGCCGGCCACCTCGGCCAGGATCGCTTTCTGCACGTGCAACCGATTCTCCGCCTGATCGAAAATCGTCTGCGCGTGCGCCTCGAATGTTTTCTCGTCGATTTCCTGTCCGCGGTGCGCGGGCAGACAATGCATAACCAGCGCGTCCGGCTTCGCCAGTTTCACAACCGATTCGTTGATCCAATAGGGCGCGAGTTCGGCCTCACGGCGCGCCTCCTCGCCTTCTCGTCCCATCGATACCCAGATGTCGGTGTAGAGCACATCGGCGCCGCGCGCGGCTGCCGGCAAGTCGTCCGTGCAAATGACGCGACCGCCGGCGCGTTTTAGCACCTTCGCCTTGGGTTGATATTTCGGCGCCGACGCGATCCGCAATTCAAAATCAAGTTTGTTCGCCGCGAAAAGCCATGACCGCGCCGTATTGGACGCGCCGTCGCCCACAAATGTCACAACCTTCCCGGCAATGCTTTCCCGTTTTTCTTCAATTGTGAAAATGTCGCCCAGAATCTGGCAGGGATGTTCGTCATCGGTCAGCGCGTTAATCGTGGGTATACCGGAAAATTCCGCGAACTCTTCGATATCAGCCTGCGCGTACGTGCGAATGACCGCCCCATGGACCATGCGGCCGAGCACCCGCGCGGTGTCCTTGATCAGTTCGCCGCGCCCGAGCTGGGCGTCAGTCGCGTTGAGATAAATCGAATTGCCGCCGAGCTCGCGAATACCCACTTCAAACGAAACCCGCGTGCGCGTCGACGGTTTGGAAAAAATCAGGGCCCAGGTTTGTCCGACCAGCGGTTTCTTCGAATTCTTTTCACGGTTCTTTTTATAATCGGCCGTGGCGCGAAGAATTCGGACGATCTCGTCGCGCGAAAGTTGTTCAATGCTGAGTAGATGTTTCATCGATTATACGGCCGCGATTCTTTGCCAAGACGGTTTTTCAAAAAAATCAGCCACGGATTCACACAGATGAAACACAGATAATCTTCACTAGGAATCCAAAATCCGTGTTATCCGTGTAATCCGCGGTTCATGTTTCTGAATCTGTGCGCATCTGTGGCTAAGTCTCCTTCGCCAGATCGACAATTACATTTTCGATCGCGCGCAATCCTTCTTCCGCTTCACTTCGTTTGAGATTGAGCGCCGGCAACAGTCGAATCACTGAAGTCGCCGCCGGAACGGTCAGGATTCCGCCTGTGTGCAATCGATTCACAATTTGAATAGCGGGGGATTTCTCTTCGCGCCCAAATACGGCTGCATCAGGAACAAATTCAAGGCCGATCATCAGGCCAAAGCCGCGCGCTGCGCGCAGAATCTTTGGGTGTTTCTTAACAAGACCTTGTAACTCGCTCAGCAAAAACTCGCCAATCTTACGCGCATTCGCCGCCAGATCGTCCCGCTCGATCACATCGAGAATTCGTAGTGCAACCGCGCAGGCGAGCGGCGTTCCGCCAAAAGTCGTGGCATGCGTGCCAGCCGACAAAACGTCCGCATACTTTTCGCGCACCCAAAACGCGCCCATCGGAAATCCGCCGCCCAACGATTTGGCCATGGAAACGCCATCGGGCAAGCAGGGCGCCCCCTCCAAGATCCGCTGCCAGCTTTGAAATTTTCCCGTGCGAAAATGTCCGGCCTGCACTTCGTCGAAGAGCAAAAGCAAATTGTGCTCGTCACAGAGTTTGCGCAGACCAAGCAAATACTCCGGCGTCGCGATGGTGATTCCGCTCTCGCCTTGAATCGGTTCGATCAGAATGGCGATGGTCGACCTGGTGATGGCCGCTCGCATCGCCTCGAGATCGTTGAACGGCACGTGCTTAAATCCCGCCACTGCGGGCTCGAATCCTTTCTTAACCTTCGCCTGACCGGTCGCGGCGATCCCGGCCAGGGTGCGGCCATGAAATGAATCGAACGTCGTGATGATTTTGTAACGGCCTTGGTCGTGCCCGAATTTGCGGGCAAACTTGAACAGGCCTTCGTTCGCTTCCGCGCCGCTGTTGCAAAAAAAACAACGCCCCGGCGCGATAAGATCGACAATTCGTTTCGCGAGCCGCGCCTGCAACTCATAATAATATAAATTGGAAACGTGGATGAGCTTGCTGGACTGCTCGATCAGCGCCGCGGTGATTTCCGGGTGCGCGTGCCCGAGCGAGCAAACGGCGATGCCGCCGGCTAGATCCAAATACCGATTCCCGTTTGCATCCCAAACATAACTTCCTTCACCGCGCTCAAGCACGAGATCAAACCGCGTGTACGATGGAACAACAAAGTTTTCGAATGCGTCGCGAATCTCATTCTGATTGGGACGCTGGACGTTGGACGTTTGCCAGTCCGGCTCGGACCGTCGGGCGTTTTCTTCTTCTGACTTCACAGCACCACCTCCGTGCCGACACCCGCGTCGGTGAAAATCTCGAGCAAGACCGAGTGCGGAATTCTGCCATCGACAAATTGCACTTTTTCCACGCCGCTCTCGATTGCGGCCATCGCGCTGTCCACCTTCGGAATCATGCCCTCCCCGATCACTCCGGTTCGTCTTAGCTCCGGGACTTCCATCAGTCGCAAATGAGTCATGAGCGTGTCGGGATCTGCCGGATTCCGCAAAAGTCCCGGGACATCACTCATGAAAACAAGCCGGCGCGCCTTGAGCGCAATCGCCGTCCTAGCCGCCGCGATGTCCGCGTTGCAATTGTAGATCTTGCCGTCATCGCCGCGGGCCGTAGGACTAATCACCGGAGTAACGCTGCGCCGGATGCATTCGCGCAACGGCTCGACATCCACCTCGCTCACTTCTCCGACAAAACCGAGATCGAGTGGTTTTCCATCTACATCGAGTGGACAAAATTTTCGGCACCGGAAAATCTCCGAGCCGGCAAACCCGCGGGCTTTACCGCCGAAGCCCTCAATCGCCTTCGTGATTTCCGGATTGATCTCGCGCGACAGTACTCGGTCGACAATTTCCGCGGTGGCGGTGTCGGTTACGCGGTAGCCTTGCACAAATTCAGCTTTCAGCCCGGCGGCTTCGAGCGCACGCGTAATTGCCTTGCCGCCGCCATGCACGACCACCGGATTAATGCCGACCGCTTCAAGGAAAACAACGTCGCGCGCGACGCGATGCCGCACCTCCGGATCATCGGCATCCATGAAACTGCCGCCATACTTCACGACAAAAATCTGACTGCGAAACCGCTGAATGTAAGGCAACGCTTCCAGTAACGTCGCGGCTTTGGTGATGATCTCGTCCATTTCAGTCTTTGGAAATCCATCGCACAGCGATCACAAAGGACACAACGGATAAGAGATCGCCGTCGGGCTTCTTTGTGACCGTTGCGGCCTTTGTGCGAAAATTCTGCATCGTTGTCTAACCGCCGAGTGTGGCCGGATCGTTCACATCGCCTTTATTGAATGTCACATAATTTTCCGTGAGATCGGCCGCATACAGGACAAACTCGCCGCGACCTGCGTGAAGATCGACATGCAGATCAAATTCCGGCGCGGAAGTAATCTTGGCGAGTTTCTGCAACGAGACATTCGTCGGGTTTCCACGTCGAAAACCAAAAATCACTTTGCGATTTCCGGGCTTGGCATAACCAACATCGACCATCGCTTCGTCAACCTTCGCTCCGGAATACCCAAGCGCACAAAGAATGCGGCCCCAATTCGGATCGCCGCCGCACCAGCTTGTCTTGACCAGCGAACTGTTTGCGATCGATCGCGCAATGGCTTCCGCGTCGCGAGCATTGCGCGCGCCCCGCACATGCAGCGTGACGAATCGCGAAGTTCCTTCACCATCACGCACGATCATCTTCGCTAATTCGAGACAAACATGATTAAGAGCAGCCTGAAACAATTCGAATCGTGAATTTCGAGCTCCAAGCTTCGAATTTTCCGCCAATCCATTTGCCAGCATGATCACCGCATCGTTCGTGCTCATATCGCCATCCACTGTGATGCGATTGAAACTCTGCCCGGCCGCGATTTCGAGAGCGCGTTTGAGCAAACCCGGTTCGATCGCAACGTCGCTCGTGATAAATGCAAGCATGGTGGCGTGTTTTGTCGCCACAGCCATTCCCGGCTGAATCATGCCCGCGCCTTTGCAAATGCCGCCGATGCGCACCATACGATTGTCGACCTTGAATTCGACGGCGATCTCTTTCCGTCGGGTGTCCGTCGTCATGATCGCTTCGGCCACCTGTCGCGCATTCATTGTCGATCTTGCCACCCGCGGCGCACATTCGCGGATACCGCGCTCAACGTTTTTCATCGGCATGGCAATGCCGATGCGACCGGTCGAACAAACGAGCACGTCGTCTTTGTCGATGTAAAGGAACTTGGCCGTCGTCGCTGTCATTCGCTCGGCGTCAACGATTCCCTGCCGGCCTGTGCACGCATTGGCGTTTCCTGAATTCACCACGATTGCTCGTGCAAATTTTGTCGCGGCGCGCCGCGCGCTAACCTTAACCGGCGCTGCGCATACCTGATTGGTCGTGAACATTCCCGCGACCGCGGCCGGAACGTCGGAAACGATCAGCGCCAGATCGCGCTTTTGTCCTTTCTCCGAACCCTTACCCGTGCCGATTCGCTTGATATCGCAAAACACGGCGGCGGCCTTGAATCCACGCGGTGCGCAAATGGATCCGGGAATTTGTCGAAGCGAACTTTTCAAAGCAAACCGGCGGTCTCGTCGAAGCCACACATTAAATTGAAACACTGCACCGCCTGACCGCTCGTACCTTTGGTCAGGTTATCGATCGCGCTCATCACCACGAGCCGGTTCGTGCGATGGTCGATCTTCCAGGCAACGTCGATGAAGTTTGTGCCGACAACATTTTTCGTGTCGGGCAAGCGTTCACCGGCCAGCAAACGAACAAAAGGCTCGTCTCGATACGCGCGCTCATAAATCGACGCCACCTTCCCGAAGTCGATCTTACCGCGAAGATCGACATACATGGTTGAAATGATGCCACGATTTACCGGCACAAGATGCGGCGTGAATTGGATCGTGATCTTCTCGTTCGCAACTTGGGAAAGTTCCTGTTCGATCTCGGAAAGATGCCGATGTTTCGGCACGCCGTACGGACGGATGCTCTCGTTGCACTCGGCAAAGAGATAATCAGCCTCGACCTTGCGGCCCGCGCCGGTCACGCCGCTCAAACTCGTGACCACGATACGGCCAAGATCGACCGCCTGCTCTCGCACGAGCGGGAGAAGCGGCAGCAAGATGCTTGTCGGGTAACAGCCAGGAGACGCGACCAATTGCGCGCCGCGAATCTTGTCCCGATAAATTTCCGGCAATCCGTAGATCGCAGTCCCGAGCAATTCCGGCGCGGGATGATCGTTGCCGTAAAATTCCTTATATATATGAGCGTCGCGGAGCCGAAAGTCGGCGCTCAGATCAATGACGCGCGCGCCAAGATCGACGAGTGATTTGGCGATTCCAGCGGAGACGCCGTGCGGCAACGCGAGAAAAATGATGCCGGCCTTGCTTGCGAGCGTCTTCGGGTCGACGTCGGCAAACTCCAGCGCCTTTGCTTTTTCGTGATGCGAGAATCGCGGAAAAATTTGCGCGATCGTTTTCCCGGCAAACTGCCGCGACGTTACGGCGACGAGATCGACATCGGGATGTCCGAGCAACAGGCGCACCAGTTCTTCCCCGGCATAGCCGGATGCGCCGACCACCGCGGTTTTAGTCTTGCTGCGGCTGAGAACAGCCGCCTCTGCGGGTTCCTTCACAAGGCGCAATGGGTATTCCGTCTCGACGCGATTGCAACGAAAACGTTGTAGAGGCGCTTGTGGCAAGCGCCTGATCCTAGTTTCGGCGCTCGCCGCGACGAGCGCCGCTACAGGATTAAACTTTTCGCTGCGCCCAGAGTGGCATAAGTTCCAAACACTTATGGATGCGCTTTATCTTGTCGGCGTCGCGGTGCTCGCGGTTTTTGGATTAGTTCTCGCGATCGTTCTTTTCAACTTCTTCGGTGTTTGGCTTCGTGCGCGTATTGCCAATGCGCCCGTGGGGATGGGAAAGATGGTCGGCATGCGATTGCGGCGCGTTCCAGTCGGATTGATTGTCGACAGCCGAATCACCGCGGTAAAAGCGGGTATCGAGATTCCAAGCGATCCGCTTGAAGCGCATTATCTCGCGGGCGGCGATGTCAGTCAGGTAATTCTCGCTTTGATCGCGGCCGACAAGGCCGGCATTTCGCTCGATTTCAATCGCGCTTGCGCGATCGATCTGGCCACGAAAGGCACCGGCAAGACCGTGCTCGAGGCGGTGCGCACCAGCATCAATCCAAAAGTCATCGACGTCCCCAACCCGGCGGCGGGCCGGCCCACCATCGATGGCGTGGCCAAGGATGGCATCGGCGCCAAAGTGAAAGCTCGGGTGACGGTGCGTTCGCATCTCGACCGGTTCGTGGGCGGCGCGACCGAAGAGACGATTATTGCTCGTGTCGGCGAAGGAATCGTGAGTGCAATCGGTTCGGCCGATTCCTACAAGGACGTGCTCGAAAATCCGGATCGCATTTCCAAAGCGGTGCTGGCCAAGGGACTCGATAGTAACACGGCGTTTGAAATTCTTTCGATCGACATTGCCGATGTCGATGTAGGCGACAACATCGGCGCCAAGCTGCAGAGCGAACAAGCGGACGCGGACAAGCGTATTGCCCAGGCGAAGGCGGAAGTGCGTCGCGCCGCTGCGGTGGCGGTCGAACAGGAGATGCGCGCCAGGACGCAGGAAATGCGGGCAAAAGTTGTCGAAGCCGAAGCGCAGGTGCCACAGGCAATGGCGGAAGCGTTCCGCTCCGGAAATCTCGGCATCATGGATTATTACCGCATGAAAAACGTGCAGGCCGATACCTCGATGCGTGAATCGATTGCCGGAGGCGACAAACCGCGCGCAGAGGGAACGTGAGCAATGATAAGCAGCGACTAACCACTCAACTTCTCAACTTCCGCCACGTGCATCTCAATAATTGGATTTTCTTTCTGCTCGTGCTGGTGGCGATGTTGTTCCGATTGCTGGGGCGCGCAGCGAATAAAGCCAGCAAAGGCTCCGACAATACCAACAAAAGATCGACATCACCGCCGCCACTTCCACGCGCGCCAATTGAATCGGACGACGCACGCATTCGAAAGTTCCTCGACGCGCTTGGCCAACCGGTTGGCTCAACACCGCCACCACCAGTGGCGCATCGAACGGACATGCCGCCGCGACCAGTTGCACCGATCCAGCCGCCATCTCCGTATCCGCGCAATATTCTCAGTCGCCCCAAGCAACAAATTATCCCGTCCAAGACATCTCGCGAATCGACGCCCGTTTTTGAGGTTCAAGGACGATCCGCACCGGTCGAGTCGCAGCCCGAGACAAAAGCGCCAGTCAAAGCATATGCGACCCCCACTCAGCCGGCGATCGGCGTGGCCCGCAGCGAAACAAGCATCGTTGCGCTACTTCGATCTCCCTCTGGTTTGCGCGACGCGATTATTCTCCGCGAAATATTCGGGCCGCCGCGAAGCTTGCAGCCGCTTGATTTTGTGTTGTAGAGGTGCTTGACGTCAGCAGCGCGAAATGGCGACTGCTATCATCAAAAATTAGCAATAGTGGATTTACTTCGCCTTTGCCAAGCACTTTTGGCGGCAGCCAAAAATCAAGAGGCTTCCCAAGCCAAAGCTTAATAGCAAGGTGCTGGAAGCAGGTTCAGGAACGTTAACGGTAATCGAATCGATGTTTGCGCTCGCGGGGATAATTAGCGCACCGTTGGCCCAATCGCCGATCTCGACACCGGTTTCATAGACTCCGAGCTGCCCAAACGTGGTAGTCCCGTTGTATAAGATGCTGTCAAGAGCTGATAGGGTGTCGCCGAAGTAGGTGTCCGTAGTGTGGGTATTTGGATCGGCATCTAAATCATAAAATACATGGATTTGAGAAGAGCCGTTTAGATCCGGTCCACCAAAGCTGACCACCCCGACGTAACCACCGCCGGGTGCATAGAGATAGGTAAGCCAGTAAGGTTGAGTTCCAGCCGGCCCGATGGCAGTGTCGAAAAGATGGTAACTCGCGCTGAGAGTATCTAAAATTCCCAGTGTAGGAAGCCCAACGTTAGCAGCCCTGACATAGACCGCCGGGGCGTCAGCTGTAGGTCCGGTTCCGGAGTCAGGCGTGGAAAGCGCGGCGAGGGCCGGAGTTACCCCGGCTGGAGGCACATATTGCGCGTCAGGAGGATAATGGTAAGTCAAGCCGCTAAGGCCGGTACCCGAAATGGTAGTCGCCCAGGAGGAGCATGCCAGAAATTCCATGGCAGTTATACTTAATATCAATGCGATATTTTTTATATTCATATATTCAATTTTTAAGCGCTCTAATTTTCGAATATGATGGCTGTGTGCGGACGGATCCGACTAATCGTAAATTGCGAAAGGTCGGCTATTTCTTGCGGGTCGATTAGGCCCAGTGCATTATCCGAAACTATGACAGAAGGTGGCGACCCTAACAGGATTCGAAGCCTCGCTAGCGACTTCGTGTTGTTGCGCGATTCTGACATGAATCCGCAGCTAACTGCGTATTATATATAGAGTGCGAATCTTATCTCTCGGCAGATTTGTGCAGAATTACACAGTTCGAGTGTCCGAATTTATCCGAAAACGTGGAGCGCCTTGCGTGGGAGCCTCGGCAGCGCAAAGATCGCTAATCGGGTTCTCAATTTGTCCGCAGGCCGGCGCCCGTTTTCGCAGTTCAAGAACGACCGATTCCAGTCGAGCCGCCGTCCGAGACCAAAGCGCCGGTCGAAGCCTATACGATTCCCAATCAGCCGGCGATGGGCGCGGCTCGAAGCGAAACAAACTTCGCGGCGCTTCTTCGATCGCCCTCTGGTTTACGCAACGCGATCGTTCTCCGTGAAATATTCGGACCGCCGAGAAGCCTGCAGCCGCTTGATTTTGTTGGAAGCGCTTGAGCTTCCGCCGGCACTCGCTACTTTCACAATTCCCGCCGCCGGCGTGGCGGAACTGGCAGACGCGCTGGACTCAAAATCCAGTGATCGCAAGA
>OBLU010003046.1_pt1 | contig 15226 bp, 13 predicted proteins | sample 1518681 | NCBI WGS metagenome assembly OBLU01 (sample SAMEA3539304, study PRJEB22396) | soil metagenome | biome: tundra; feature: field; material: soil | place: USA | collected 2010-05 | depth 0.15 m
GAAAGCCAAATCATCGAAACGCCGAGCCTTTTACCGGAAACCACCACCCAAGCCGGGTCGAGTGACGAGAGTCGAGAGTCGAGAGCCAAAAGCGGTGGGGCGAGCAGCCTGTCCCGCTCTGCGGCGATCCCCGCGAGACGAAAACAACATTGGTCATCCGGTTTCTCCCACGTACTTCGAACTCCGCGAAGACGGCTCGATTGCCGCTCCCTCGACTCTCGGCTCTCGACCCTCGACGCCTTTTCTTATTTACGCCTCCGACACCCCGTTCGTCCGCCTTTACTACGGCAACTGCCTCGAATTGCTCGACGCCATCGCCGCCAAATATCCCGACGGCCGCTTCGACGCCATCTTTGCCGACCCGCCGTATTTCCTCTCAAACGGCGGCATCACCTGCCACGCGGGCAAAATGGTCAAAGTTGATAAAGGGGACTGGGATGTCTCGCGCGGACCGGAACTGAACCACGAATTCAACACCGAATGGCTGCGACGCTGTCAGCGCGTGCTCAAGCCCAACGGCACCATCTGGGTGACCGGCACGCACCACGTCATCTTCAGCATCGGCTACGCCCTGCAACAGCTCGGCTACAAGATTCTGAATGACATCGCCTGGGAAAAGCCGAATCCGCCGCCGAACCTGAGCTGCCGTTACTTCACGCACTCGACGGAGACCGTGTTGTGGGCCGCAAAGAACGAGAAAAGCAAACACGTCTTCAACTACCAGGAAATGCGGAAGGTCACCGGCAAACAGATGAAAACCGTGTGGAGGAAAAAAGAATGGAGTACTGGAGAACTGGAGCAATGGAGTGATGAGGAAAAATCCGAATCTGCCGCCTTTCCGTCCAATACTCCAACGCTCCAACACTCCACCACTCCGTTTGCCCCAAACGCCGACTCCTCGCTCGAATCAATTTGGACGCTTCCCGCCCCGTCCAGCGGCGAGAAAACCCACGGCAAACACCCGACTCAAAAACCCGTGGCTTTGGTGGAACGCTGCCTGTTGGCCTCGACGAACGAAGGCGACCTGGTGCTGGACCCGTTTCTGGGCAACGGCACGACGGTGGTGGCCAGCCTCCGGCTCAAACGCGGCTGCGTCGGCATCGAACTGGATTTGCACCACGTCGAAATCGCGGCCCGGCGTGCCGACCGTGAAATCATTGAAATCTGGCTCCGCCATTTCCGCGTCCGCGTGGAAATAACCGTCGCTCGGAGGGGCGAGTTACACGAGTCCCAAACTGATTTGTCCCGTTCCCGTCTTCCCAGACCCGAAATCCCAGACGCCAGACCCCAAAATGATCTTGATCTGTTTTCCGATTCGATCAATGGATCACGTGCGATGGACGACAAACCGCAAGTGCCGACCGAGCGCATCTTTCACGAATGCAAGTTCGTGTTTCTATCCTGCGCCCAAGTCGAGCGCGGCGCGGTCGTCCACACGACCGTTGACATCAGTTTGCAGGAAGCATGGGCAAAAACGCCGAACGGCAAGAAACGCGAGACGACACACGTCGTCCGCTGCGAAACGGAAATTTTTCGAGTGAAATCTTAAATCAGGCTTTTAATTGGTCGAAGAGAGCGGCAACTTCCAAGTCTCTCAGGGTTTCGCCATTCTCTGATTTCCAAAAAGTCATACCATTGACATATCCTCCACAGATAGGATTCGCAGCAGATGTTGGGCTTGAGAATTCACAATCTTTGGTGAACTCATAAACATTGCCTCGCAAAACAAGCTTCTTTTCCGTAATTAGTTTATCACGGGCGGCTTTCATTAACGGAGACGCTGATCCTCGGTATTCTTTCACTGCCCGTGAACCAGCAAACACAACAAATCCTTTTGGCGTTCTTTGTCCATAGGCTACAACATCCTTTACTGTTCCTATTAATTTTTGGCAGGCGGCGGTTTTAGGTCGAGTGGGCGTTAAAATATCACAATTCAAAATTGGCAAAAGCAGACGGATTTTGCTCAAAAAAGCGTCCATGTTCGCACGTTCATGTTCTTGCAAAGGAGAACCGCTTCCTTTGTCATTTGTGACTTTGTAACGTGCGACTTTTTTAGCTTCTTCAAGCACACAACCTTCGAGATATTTCACATACCCTTCATGCAGACTTTCGCTCACGAAAACGATGACGTGTGTCCAATCCTTTCCTCCATGGTTGGGTAATCGATTGCGAACTAATTTTGCGACACCAATATAAGCAGTTAAATCTCCTGTCTTGTCATCTTGCCCGAGCAAGAAATAGATTCCAGCCCAACCCATCTCTTGCCTGGTTAAAAGCTGCTTCAATTCTGACCGAGGAGCTCCGAATGTTTTGCCATCCCAATTTACAATTGTCGCAATACGGAGACCGTCTGGATCGCCATTCACCAAAAATAAATTTATGTTTATCGCAGGCATTTGATCTGACCAGAAGATCAAATCGTTGATCCGGTGTCAAATTCAGCATTCATCAAAATCAGCCAGCAATTACAGGTGTTGCGCGACGCCGGCTTGTTGCAGCACAACGAACGTGGTTGCTGGCGTTTACCGTGAGGTTGTTTTTCGCCTTGTTCGCTGGCTTTTGCTTGGCACAGTAGCGGTATCTCTTATGGCAAAAGTTCTTGGAGAATCCGGCAGATACACCAGTCAGGAGGCTGTCAAAAGCCGCCGCCGCACCGTCATTTTGGTGTGTGTCATCATCGCATTGCTTGGTGTTATTACCGGGTTAATCTTTTCGAGTTTTATCCCTTTTGGTTTGCTTCCATGGTGGTTCAGGTCAGTTGTTTTGATTGGCGCGCTGGTCGGAATGTTGTTTTTAACCAGATGGGGTGATCTAAAATTGGACACCTTGCAGAAGAAACGCGATGCCATGCTGCGCGGAGCAGCCGGGGAAATACAGGTCAGCAGCACGCTGGCAAATTTTCCAGATGAGTTCTGTGTGATTAACGGTCTCACAACTCCGTTCGGCGACCTCGATCATGTTGTGGTCGGCCCAACGGGCGTCTTCGTGCTCGATACGAAGAATTGGCGTGGTGTGGTTTCAGCAGACGGCAAAGGTGAATTGCTTTTGAACGGTCAACCGACAGACAAACCGTTCATCCGACAATTTGTCGGACGGATGCTTGGCATTCGGGACAGGGTTCGTGTGCTCGCGCCGGGTCTCGAACCTTTCTATCAGGCTGTGTTTGTCTTCACCGCGGCGCGAGTTGAGGCGAAGTGGGGCACAACCGGCAACGTCAACTGCATCCGGGACGACCAGCTACACAGCTACATTGTGGAAAAAGATTTCGGCAAAAAGCTCAAGCCCGACGAAGTACAAACCATCGCCCAGGCATTTCTCGGTCTGGCGCACATGGACAGAGAATTCAGCAAAAGTGCAGCTCCATCCGGGTCATCGCGTTGAAATAACTTCGGTTCCTTGCCACTGGCGTGGCTTGGATTACCTGAACTGAGTTGAGATGATTTAACGGCAACCGTTGCATCTTCGCAGACGTGGAAATTCCAACAGCAAATCTCGCCAAGCCAATTTATCTGCTTGGAGGTCGGTTTTGCCGTCGTCCAAATGAAAGCAGAAGGCAAATTCCCAAGCGTGATTTTCTTCCGGTTTCAATGTGGCGATACGCTTTCGTGCTTTCATGCTTTGATTGGATCAGGAGCGAATCTTTCCGTCAACTTTTCTCTGCGTCTTTGCGCCTTTGCGTTAAATCTTCTGCCGGGCAGGGTGGGTCGGCTGCAACATCGCCTTGAACCGGGTCCCGGTTGAGGCGCGCATCGCCATTGTCACCGAAAGCAGCATCTCGCCGGAAAGCGATGTGCGAGAAAAATTCAGGCGGGTTAAGCCGCTGAAAGAAATTTCCGTCACCCAACGCGGCTGGACGCTGGACGTGCTCAACGCCATCCGCCGCCTCGGAAAAACCGAGTTCACGACCGCCGATGCCTACGCCTTCACCCGTGAGTTAGAACGGTTGCATCCAGATAATCGCCACGTCCGCGATAAAATCAGGCAGCAATTGCAGGTGTTACGCGACCTCGGTTTGCTGTTGCACGTTGAGCGGGGTTGCTGGCGACTGCCGTGATTTCCATTTGTCCTTGACGGGTTTAGGCGCCGGTTGGAACCTGCTTTCATCATGAAAGCAAAGCTCACTTGCCTGAATGTAGCCGCCCTGTCTGTGCTTTTCGCGCTGTCTGCCGGTCTGGTGTCAAAGGTGCATGGTGGCGTCATCGAATCCAGAGCCGACCTGCTCGCTCAGTTGGGTCCAGCCGCCATCACGGAAGACTTTGAAGCTTACAAATTTCCGACAAACACCGCGGAACGGGTCGGGACCGAAGTGGATGCCACTTCGGTGATTGACGGCCAGGGACCGGGATTGGTGCAGGCAGGCGTTCGTTTTATTCAGGCTCCCGCAGGGGAAGGCCTGCAATGGGATCGGCAATTCCAATACGGACTCACATCAGCCGCAATGGTCAGCGATAGCGAACTGATTGTCGATTTTACAGTTCCCGTCAGTCATGCTGGATTTAACATGTTTTGGTTTGATGTTGGGTTTCCGCTCGCCAATCCTTCGACAGTCCAGGTATATGCGGCCGATGATGTGACGATGCTTTACTCGACCAACATCTTCGAACCTTTTGCCCCCGATTCTTACTTCTTCGGTTATACCGACAGCCGTGGCATTGGCCGCATCGTTTTGTTTCGGGATGAAGGCGACGACCTGGGTGTCAGCCCGATGATAGATAATCTAACCTTCGGCTTTGTCCCGGAGTCAACTGTCGGCCCTTTGCTCTCCATCGCCTTGAGCGGGCAACAAGTCACGCTTTCGTGGTCCCAAATCGCGACCAATTACCAACTGGAGGCCACGACCAATCTTGCTTTTCAAGCAAGTTGGTTCACCGTCACCAACGTCCCAGTGCCTTTGAACAGCCAAAATACCGTTACGTTGCCAGTTGCGGAATCTCGCAGGTTCTTCCGCCTCCACAGCCAGTGATAAACACGTAAAGTTCCGTCGCGTCAAACCGTTGTCGGAGATTTCCGTCGCCCAACGCGGCTGGACGCTGGACGTGCTGAACATCGTGCGGCGCATCGTTTCGGAGGGGCGAGCTCCGCGAGACCCAAACTTTTCCGGTCAGTCAGGGACTCGTATAACTCGTCCCTCCGGTGGATTCACGACCGCTGATCCCGCAATGCGGGACCTTCACCCGCGAACTGGAACAGTTGCATCCCGATAATCGTCACGTCCGCGATAACCCCGTAAATAACACGGGGCAGGAATTCGCCAACAATTGCAAGTGTTACGCGACCTCGGTTTGCTGCTTCATCTCGGTCATGGCGAATGGAAATTGCCGTGACCCTCAACTCTCAACCTTCAACCAGCAACTATTTTGCGACCTCTGGCGCCTGCCGTGAATTTAATTGAAATTTGCCGCCTTCGAGGTCGGCGTCGGGGAGTCGGGGGTTTGGGGCGGCGTTCAGCGTAAGTCAGTTTGATCCGACGATCGTCCGGCCAGCGCTTTGGCCGGGGTTGCTCTCGGCGGCGTCCACGCTCCGTACTTCTCCTTGACCGCCCGGAGCCACCAAAGGATTCCGGCGTCTTTCTGCACCGTGGTGACGTCCTTGTCGATTGCCTCGTCCTCTGCCAGCCCGCCGGGGGTCATGAAAGGCCCGCCCACGCCCTCGCCCGCTACGCACTGCAGCCAGGTGGAAGCCAGCATATAGCCGGCGTATTTTTCGATGGCGGCGTGCGTGTCCCGCAGTTGCGCCTCCTTCATTTTCGGCGTGTAGCGGCCGATACGAATAAAGTTATAGAACTTGCCCTGTTTGCTGAAGCTGCCCCAATAGCTGCCAGGCTCGCCTACTTCGGGCGCGCCTTCGGTCTGGATCCAGGGCCTGCGATTGTCTTTCGGGCTAAAATGAATCAGCAGGTCGGCATTCGCCGGGGGCTGGCTTCCGAAGTTATAGGCCAGCATGATTGTGGGATCCACAGCGTGGCCGGCATCAATCATCTTGCTATAATCCCACTTTTTGTTCGCGTGGGCCATGCCTTCGTTGTCCACGTCGACAAACACGTTCTGATACTTGTTCTTGCTGAGCCACACGACGGTATTGGCCACGGCTTTGTCAGCGTCCTCCTGCGTCCAGTTCTTCAAGTCCTCATTCGCCTTGGACGTGCTCCAGTAGAGGCACCCGATGAGCACGACCATGCCGCGCTCATCCGCGGCCTCGATGATCCTTGCGAGCCTCGAGGCGTAAACAGGGTCGAGCGAGGCGTCGGGCTTATAGCCCTTGATGTCACCGAAACGCGAACCCATCAAGTAGACACTGACCGTGTTGACGCCGTAGTCCTTGAAGGCGTCGAGGTTCCTGAGCAACTGTTCCGTGGTTTCGTCGGAGATCAGGGCGTTGGAGACGCGGAGACCGATGACCTTGAAGGCCGTGTCGTTAAGCAGAACCTGCTCGCCCTTCACGGCAAACCGGTACTGGCCCGCCTCAGCCGGGGTCACCATCGCCGCGGCGCCAGACGCAATGACGACCAAAGCGCCTATTTTTGCGAGGTTGAAAATCTCCTCGATGGTGAAGCCGGCGCGCAGGGCGTGGCGGATGGGCGTTTTCATTTCGCGCGTTTCGTTTCGCGTTTGCGGGCGGCGCGTTAAGAGGTCAGGGTGGCGCACTGGCCGGCGGCAATGCCCGCGTCAATCTGCCGGTCCCACTTTTTGTCGAGGTAGTGTTGCATCCAGCCGGCAACTTTCCGCGCCTCATCAACCGGAAGCGTCTGCAAGGCATTTTCTATTTCAGCCACCGTACTCATGGGCATAATTTAATCCAGCAGCGACCGCCTCGCAACGGCCTTTTCCAGGGAGAATGCGCGCGTTGCTGCTCCACGTCGGGCGCGGCCTCTGGCGTCTGCCGTGAGGTTGGCAGGGCCGATGCGGTTTAAGCTGGCCTGCCGCCGCCATCAGTAGTACTTGTCCAATCCGGACAAAAAACAATTCAACCCATCAATCAATATGAAACGGATCACCCCCTTGTTTCTGCTGCTGGCCGCGCTGTGCATCGGTTGCGCCCACGTCAGCAATAAGTCTTCGGCTGACAATCGTTACGAACGGCTCGCAAATGATTTTGTGACGGGCCAATTTGCTTTTGATCCGCTCACCGGCGTGGCTTTGGGCTGGCATCAATATGACGGCCGCTATGTCGTCCCGGATCAGCAGGCGCTCGCCGCCGAGGACAACCGGCTGAAGCGTTTTGAGTCTGAGTTTGCCGCCCTGCCCGCCAATCAACTCACACCCGTCCACCGGCACGATCTGCAATTGCTGCAGTCCACGATTGCGAATGAGCGCTGGGCCATTGAGGTGCAGCGGGTCTATTGGCTCAATCCGATGTCGTATGCGGGCAACGGTTTGACAATTTATTTGAAGCGGGATTTTAAACCGCTGGCGGCGCGCGTCGCCGACATCACGGCCATTATCCGCCAAACTCCGGCCGTGTTTGCCGCCGCCCGCAGCAATCTCCAGCCGGTTCTGCCCAGACCGTTCGTTGAAACCGCCATCGAAGTTGCCAACGGCAACGCTGATTTTCTGGAAAACGACGTTTCCAAAGCCGCAGCCACCGTGAACGACCCGGCGATTCGCGCCCGGTTTGAAGAGGCGAAGAAAATTGCGGTGGCGGAATTTCGGGGCTATGCCGACTGGCTGAACAAGGAAAAACTGCCCACGGCGGACACCTCGTTCGCGGTCGGACGGGATGCTTACATCGCGATGTTGAAAAGCGAGTATATTGACCTCACCCCCGAACAGATACTGGAGATCGGCTTGCGCAAATTTCATGCCGAACAACAGCGCTTCGCCGAGGCTGCGCGTGTGATTGATCCGACGCAATCGCCGATTGAGGTGTACAAGGCCATTCAACGCGAGCATCCCACCGCAGCCAACTTGATTCCGGACACACGCAAGGAGCTAGACGGCATCCGCCAGTTCATCATCGAACATCACATCGTCACGATTCCCAGTGAGCTTCGCCCGCGAGTGGAAGAGACCCCGCCACCGTTACGCGCCACTTCGTTTGCTTCGATGGACACGCCCGGCCCGTTCGAGGAAAAGGCCACCGAGGCGTATTATTACGTAACACCTGTCGAGCCGGACTGGACCACAAAGCAGGCTGAGGAATGGCTCACGGCGTTCAACTACTATGAACTGGCAGTGACGAGCATTCACGAGGCCTATCCCGGCCACTACGTCCAGTTTCTCGCGCTCAACGCTTCACATGCAACGACGGTGGAAAAAGTTTTCGGCAGCTATGCGTACATCGAAGGCTGGGCGCATTACTGCGAGCAAATGCTGATAGATCAAGGCTACGCCCAGCCGCCGAATCCGGTCACGGCCTCGCACGACGAACTCGTCAAAGCTGCCAAGTACCGCCTCGCTCAATCTGACGAGGCTCTGCTCCGCCTGTGCCGCCTCTGTTGCTCGATCAAGCTGCATTGCCAGGGGATGACCGTGGACGAGGCCACCCGCTTCTTCATGGACAACTGTTACTACGAAGAAAAGCCGGCGCATTCGGAAGCGGTTCGCGGCACGTTTGATCCCGGCTATCTTTACTACACGCTGGGCAAACTAATGATCCTCAAACTCCGTTCCGACTGGCAGGCGCAAGAAGGGGCGAATTACACGCTGCAAAAGTTCCACGATGAATTTCTTCGGCACGGCATGCCTCCGATTCCTCTCTTGCGCAAAATCATGCTCAAGGATCCGAAGCAATGGCCGAAGGTGCTTTAACCCGAAAACTGGTCCTGAGTATTGACACAAACCGGGATTGAAGCGAATTGTTCGTCTCCCAAACTGATCCGTCTTCGCTACGCTACGCCGCGACAGGCCTGGCTGGAGCCGGGGCATCCGGCCAGTGATTATTCCTGCCCCAAGTGCAGGTTTTGGTTTCAACTGAAAAGCCAGCGTTCACCAATTCGTAGTTCCATCACGGATGGCGCGTATGCGGCGATGATGAACGCCATCCGCCACGACGAGTTGCCGAGTTTTTATTTCATGCAGTATGACCTCGTGACATGGAGCGTCAGAAATCTGCTGCTCGTGCCGCATTTTGCCTTTCCACCCTCCGCCATCATCAAGCGCAAGCCGCTCGCGCCTATGGCACGCCGTGCCGGCTGGGTCGGCTGTAATTTCGCCCTGAATCGCATCCCGGCTGAGGCGCGAATCGAGATAGTTATCACTCGTAGCAGTCCCGCAGGGCGGGATGAGTCCGCTCATTCTTCTCCGGGGGAAAATCAGGAAAGTCAGAGCCGACTCACGTCGGCTGCTACCATCATCGTTCCGCCGGAAGAAGTGCGGGAGAAATTCAAGCGCATCAAACCGCTGAAAGATATTTCCGTGAAGCAACGAGGCTGGACGCTGGACGTGTTGAACATCGTGCGGCGCATTTGCGACCGTAACAGCGAACGTGAGTTCGCTCATTCTACAAGTCAGAGCCGACTCACGTCGGCTGCTACGAAGGAATTCACAAACGAGGACGTTTACGCCTTCGCCCGCGAGTTGGAACAATTGCATCCTGATAATCGCCACGTCCGCGATAACCCCGTAAATAACAGAGTTACACGGGGCAGGAATCCGCCAACAGTCCCGCAATGCGGGATCCTGCGAGACGCCGGATTATTGCTTCACGTCGAACGCGGCATCTGGCGTCTGCCGTAATTTAGCCACAGAGACAGCGAAGCGCGCGATGGAATAATGCTTGAATTCCCGGCAAAAAAAGCGGTTGATGACTGCCGGTCTATGCAAACCAACCCGAACCCCAAGTGGCAACATGCCCTGACCCGTCAGCGGCTCGAAATCATCCGCCGGAATCTGGACAAACCCGACGCCGAGATCGCGCGGATGCTGGGAGTCGGCCGGACGGCTGTGCATTCTCTGCGGCAATGGTATAAAATCACCAAGGTCCACGCCACCATCCAACGCACGCAACGCAGGGCCGAACAAATGCGGGGGCTGAAACCGGGACTTTCGGCCAAAGCCGCGGCCTTGCAATTGGGGCTTTCGGTGGAAAGGGCGAAAAAATACGGGAAGATGGCGGGTTATCAGTTCATCGGCGTGCCCGCCGCGAGACATTTCTATTGGCGGAAGCGGATAAAAAGCCTGCCCCCGCTGCTCACCGTCTCCGCCGTGGCGCGGGAACTGGGAGTGACGTATGGTCATGCCGCCCTGTTGTGTTATCGGCACAAATACAAAGTCACGATTCGCAACGGTTGGAAACCGGCGCGAGTGCCCATCCGGCGTTGGCTGCCCCGCCCGCGCCATGAGCGCTGGCTCGCGTCACTGAAACCAGCGAAGCCATGATTGCCGGGTGAGCCTTTTTCGCGGATGCCGCTGATGGTGCCACCGGAAATCGGGAATTCACCAGCGGCGATGCTTGCACCCTTGCCGAACAATTGGCGCAATTGCATCCCGACAACCCCGTAAATAACGACACGGGGCAGGCCGTCAAGTGCGCGATAACCCCGTAACAACACGGGGCAGGAATCCGCCAGCAGTCCCGCAATGCGGGATCCTGCGCGATGCCGGATTATTGCTTCACGTCGAGCGCGGTGTCTGGCGTCTGCCGTGACCCCCAACTCTCAACCTTCAACCCCAAACCATTTTGCGGCGTCTGGCGTCTGCCGCGAAGCAGACAGTTGGTGTTAATTTGATTACTGCGGCGGCCACGGCGGAGATGTTGCCGGCGATGGCGCGGCGCTGATGCGGTAGTATCCGCTGTCCGCTCCGGGCGACAGGTTGACGCTGGCGGACCAGATGGTGTTTGTATCAACAGCGGTGACGGGGACGCCCTGCCAGATGTCGTTGACGAGGTCCGAACGCGATTGGACAGAGTAGGCCAGCCCCGGCGTGTCTTCGCAGAGCCAAAGGTTCAACTGGCCGGGGGCAGGAGCCGGCGCGCATTGAAGCTGCGGAAAGGGATAATGATTGTAATTGGTGAGCAGGGAATAAATATCGCCGGCGCGGTCGCCGTTGGCGGTGGTGATGTAGATGGCGCCGTTGGTGGTGGGGAAGACGACGGTGACGGTGATGCCGTTGATGGTGGTGATGCCGTCGAAGTCGTTGGTAACGGTGATGCCAGTCAGCGCTTTCATGCAGGAGCTGTATCTTGACCAATCGGCGTTGGTGGCCGCGCCGAAGGCGTAGTAGAAAAAAAGGTCGGAGGCAAAATCGCCTTGCGCCAGATTCGAAACGTTCAGCGAGCGAAAGGCAGTGTAGTTGGTCATGAGTTGATCCAGGGTCAACTGCGCCTGATAGGCAAACCAACTGCGCGGGTAAAGCATGAGGTTGCTGACACATTCGCGGAGGACGGATTCCTGCTGGCCGGCGGTGATGCGGGATTGCCAGTCGGTCGCCAGCACAAGGGCGTTGGATTGGTCATTCGGCCCGGCGGGAATCCGCTGGCTCATCAGCCAGGAGAGGCAGGGAGAAAACAACGAACTCGGCGGGACGGCATGTCCGCCACTAAACGACCAGTCCTTGACGACGGCCCGGCAGGTAGCGAGATAATTGCTGTCAAAGGGATTGTAGAAAATAGCGCTTGTGTCGCTCGTGCCGGTGGTGCGCGCGACGAGCAGATTCGTCAGCACCCGGTCCGTGCCGTAGTAACTCACACTGGGCCCGCTGTTACCACGCCCCAGCCAGCCGGCCATCTCAAAAAGCCCCGCCACATGTTGGGCGCGAAATCGGCTGAACATATAGGAGCATTCACCGCCGCCAGAGAGGCCGCCGACAAATTCTGCCGTCGGATCATAAAGCACCCGCTGCCGGACATCGCGCGTAACGGCGTAAATCTCCCGCAGGATTTTATTCCAAGGCACGCCATTCTGGGTGTGGGTGATGCCCACCACGATGATGTTCAAACTCGAGCAGGTGCTCTGAAACGTTGACACCATGCCGCCGCCGGTGGGATACATCGTGTAAAAAATTGGCAGCGCGGTTCCGTTGGTTGAATAAGCCGGCGGCAGATAAATATCATAAGTATAGGATGGATTTTCGAGACAGGTGATGGTGCCCCGTTGATTGGCGGAAAGCGGAAAAGGCTGCAGGCTGGCAAACGCGGGGCTGACGATGAAAATGCAAGCGATTAAAATTGAGAAGCGCCATTTTGTCCAAAGGCGTCGCGATGTTTTCATGGTAATTGGGATGATACGCATTTGAATGAAAATTCCAAGAAAAATTACCGACAATAGGTTTCTACATAAACGGGTCCTGAGTATTGACACAAACGGGTATCAGCTCAAAGGCCAGCAATCGCGCATCGGCGAGTCCATCACCGACGGCGCCATATTTCGAAGGCCGAAGGCTGAAGGCTAAAGGCTGAAGTAAAAACAAAATCAACGCCACGACGAGACGCCGAACTTTTATTTCACGCACTACCCGCCTACGCTAAAGCTACGGTGGGCAAGCGATCTCATCATCAAAAGACCTGTCCACCGAAGCCTGTGGCGAAGGTGGAAAGCCGCTTTCATCAACGGCAAGACGCGCCGGCTGGATTGGCTGCAACTTTGCTTTGAATCGTATTCCGGTTGAGGCGCGCATCGCCGTCATCACCACAATTCTATCTCTCTCTCTCCGCCGTCGCCGACGGGGGAGAGGGCTGGGGCGAGGTGGTGCGAATCAAATCCCCGCTCCCTGTCCCTCTCCCCGCTTGGGCGGGGCGAGGGAATGTTTGAGAAAGTTGTGATTTCCCCGGCAGCCGAAGTGCGGGAAAAATTCAAGCACGTCAAACCGTTGAAAGACATTTCCGTGAAACAACGCGGCTGGACGCTGGACGTGCTCAACGCCATCCGCCGCCTCGGAAAAACCGAGTTCACGACCGCTGATCCCGCAATGCGGGACCTTCACCCGCGAGTTGGAACAGTTGCATCCTGATAATCGGCATGTGCGGGATAACCCCGTAAATAACACAGTTACACGGGGCAGGAATCCGCCAGCAACTCCAAATTCTGCGCGACGCCGGATTACTATTGCACGTCGAGCGCGGCGTCTGGCGCCTGCCCTAAAGTTGGTTGTAACGATTCGGTAGAAAATCACCTTGACTCGGGCTGTGAGTTGTCCGACATTCATTACCGCAGCTAAATGAATCAACAATAAGAGGTAATATAGTGCAGTTGAGTTGCCATAAATCCAAGCTCCTGCTTTTGTTCGGTCTAACGGGGTTCGTTCCGTTGGCTCACTCGATGGATCAGGCCCGCGTCGAGACACGGGTGGATGATGCGGTGGCAACGTTTGGAGTCACAGGCAAGGGAGTCATTGTCGCCATCTTGGACCGTGGAATTGACTGGCGCAATAACGACTTCCGCAATACAAACGGTTCGACCCGCATTGCGGCAATTTTCGACCTAACCGACGACAGCGGCTCCAGTTCACCGGCCAATCCTTATGGGGTGGGGACAATTTACACGCGTTCTCAAATTGACGGCGCGCTGACCTACGGAACCAACCTGGTGACGCGTGACGCGCTGGGCCACGGCACAACCACCACTGGTATTGCCTGCGGCAACGGCAATAATCTCTGGAAATATCGCGGGGTGGCTTACAATGCCACAATTATCGCGGTCAAAATTGTTGCGGAAAACGTTCCCGCCCACGGGAACCAGCCGGCAGAAACCGCATTTTACGATCCGAACCGCATCCTGGTGGCGATAAATTTCGTTCGCGACCAGGCACGGGCGCTGGGCATGCCGGCCGTGATGCTGCTCAACCTCGGTTCCATTGGCGGGCCAATGGATGGTACCAGCAGTCTATGTCAGACGCTCAATGCCGCAGTCGGGCCGGGTATTCCCGGCTTGGTGTTCGTTACTGGCACGAGCGATGACGGTGGAACACCTAATCACGCGGGCGGCACCGTCACGCAAGGGGGAATCGTGGCCCTCGGCATCCACATGGGTAATCCGGCGCCACTGGTGTTCGATCTTGAGTACCCGAACAACGACCAGTTTGACGTCACCATCCAGACGCCGGATGGCTTGTACGGCCCGTACGCGTCCCCGGACTTGATTTTCGGTTACGACAGCGAGAGCACCAGTGATTTTCAGTATTACCATTACAGTGGCGACTATAATTCCTACGGTGCGGCCAGCGAGAAGCGGGAGATTTACGTGAGCCTGATTGGTCCCATTGGCGATTACACAATTTCATTGTCGGGCGCGAACGTCTCGAGCGGACAGTTCGACGCCTCGCTCAACCCATCGCGCTTTTGGGATTCGACCGGCAACAGCAATTATTTCACCAGCTTCGCGGTTCCCGGCAGCACGATTTGGGACTTGGCCAGCGCGACAAACGACATCTGCCCAAACGACTATGTCCATCGGACAAATTGGGTTGATATTGATGGCTACCCCGAGGCGAACGCGGATCAGGGCGGCCTCGGCCAACTCTGGCAGGGCGCCGGAATCGGGCCGACTTACGACGGACGAACCGGCGTGGACGTAAGCGCTCCCGGAAACAGTGTCTTTACGACGTACAACACGAACTCCTACTGGGCCACATTCCGGTACAACCTCATTCAAGATGGCTTGGGCCTGTATGGGCGGGCCAGTGCAACCAGCGCAGCCAATCCGATTGTTACTGGGATCATTGCCCTGATGCTCCAGATGAACCCCAAGCTCGACGCTTCAATGGTCAAACAGTTCCTGCAACAATCCGCCCGGGCTGATGCATTCACTGGCGCAGTGCCAAATGCGCAGTGGGGGCACGGCAAAGTGGACGCTTATAGCTCCCTGCTTGCGGTCCAAGCCACGCTGCCGCTGCTTTCGCAGGTGGTGTTGACGAACCACCAGGCACAGATGACGGTGCAGCATGCGGTTCCAAGCTGGCAATACGTGCTGCAAATGTCAACGAACCTGGTTTCCTGGTCGCCCATCCTTACCAACATTGCTTCAACCAATGTTTTCCAAATGCTTGATTCAGACGCCACAAGCAAGGCACGGTTTTATCGGGTCATCATTCCATGATTTTGGCGTGACAAGGCGGGTTTTGGTTTCAACTCAAAGGGGAGCGCACGCGCGCGCTCCCCCTTGGCAATCAAATCAGCGTATATGGCTGAGGCGGCACGTAAGGCAAGTGCCATTGCTCCCTGAAACTGTAGTTGCTACATTGGGGCCATGATCGCTCTTGTCGCCGCCCTCGACCTGATGCTACAGCCCAACTCCAACTTCCGCCTGAACCAGACGGTGGACGCCACCACGCTGCATAAAAAAGTTCTCGTC
>OBLU010003048.1_pt1 | contig 15224 bp, 11 predicted proteins | sample 1518681 | NCBI WGS metagenome assembly OBLU01 (sample SAMEA3539304, study PRJEB22396) | soil metagenome | biome: tundra; feature: field; material: soil | place: USA | collected 2010-05 | depth 0.15 m
CTGCGGCGTGTCGCACTCGGGCATTATATCACGCATTTATGCAGGTAAGCACTAGGCCGGTCCCGCTTATCCTTGGCAGTAAGCCTCTTCTGCGCCTCACCCGCCAAATGCTCGCACTTCTTAAGGTTCTTGAAGAGCGTTGGAACGATAGAGTTGGTGTAGTGCACTTCGAGAAGCTCGCTCAGAATCTGAGTTCTGGAATCCACCAGGGACGTGATATCGGCGTCAGTGATCGAAGTGGTTGGCTCGAAGGCTGGCTCCTTGAGTCGCTGAACTGGAAGAGCCGCGAAGACCAGCATCGCGATGATGCGATTCCCGTGAGTTACGAGACCAAGGTCCCTAGTCGCACCGGTTCGCTTTACATAGCCGCTTATAGCTCGATCGATTCGCCGCTGGAGTTGAACGCTGCGCCATACGTAAAGGCCTGGAACTGAAGCATTGAAGAGTTCCCGGTATGGCGCCTTCGAAACATCGTCCCAGAGCTTCCCGACTTCGCGTTTCAACTGGACCGCAAGCCGCACAGCACCAGCCGCGCAGGCAAGCGCAGTGGTCGCATCCACAAGATCGAAGGCGTTCTCCGCGCGAAGGATGGCGTCGCCACGAAGCACCTGATAATCGATATTGTCTATCGCGAGTTCAGTTCGAATTCGCGTTTGCTCCGGGTCTAGCGTTACGAAGTCGCGGTTTTCTATTCGATTCTGCCGATTATTGGTGCGCGTGACGTCCGCTGCGAACGTGTCGTCATCCCCGCGCACGATAAGTCGTATAGGAACGAAGACATCTCTAGCAGCCAACGGATTCGCTTCGCCGGCCTTTCCGATCGTGCTTACTGTCTGCGCCCCATTCACAACACTAATGTCCTCGCAGTGGAAGGTGCTGAAGTCATTACCGGCACCGCCGGCCATAGGGCGCGTTGCCCGCTTCGTCAGGATAGTGATGCCATTGTTAAAATACCAAAATGCGCTCGGTGTCTGTTCGATGGTCTGTCGCATTTCCACATTAACGTCGGTTTCACCGAGAGTGTTTCGGAGGTTCTTTGCAAAAAGGCGCTGACGATATTGCAGCCACCAGGAAACCACCTGATCCGCAGGGACCTGGCCGTAGTAAGCTTCGTGCGGCGTCTCCTTCCGACCCCAGGACTTGAGTCCAATCTGGAGGTTTATCGGCTCCCCTGCGATTCCGGCAGTCAGCGATTTGTGGAGTTCCGCCTGGTTCAGCACGCTTACATATAGCACTTCGCTTACATCATTGAACTCGGCGGCCAGGTCTTCTAGGTCTCGCATTGAGGGAGGGGCCAGCCTGCTAGTACCGGTATGCGCAACAACGACCTCATAGCGCGTCGAGGGGTCGTTTAAGGCAGCAGAGATGATCGCTTGCTTTGCGGCGATTTTCGGGTTGAAGCGGTCGAACCGCAGGTTGACGAGGTCGCGAACGCCGGCGACGAATTTCTTGAGTTCTCCGTTGTCAGGTTCGCCGGCTCCGCTCTTGATCCACTTTGATTGCACTAGGTAGAGCCGCTTGTTTGGCTCATCGAAGTAGATAGCGTCGAGGCCATTGTCGTTGCCCGCATCCGTGACGGAGGCAGCTGCGTCGGCGGGAGACGCTCCGGAGAGATAGTAGATAGCGTACGCAGAGAGCCCGCGCGTGAGCAGAAAGGTCTCTCTAATCTCAGGAGGCGGACTTCCGAGATCCGTTAGATCAATCAAAGGTTCAAACAATTTCAGAACCTGATTCTTGATTTGATTTACGTGGATGATGCTCAGGGCTTGCCTCCGTCGCAATAGGACTGCCGGCCACTCACCCGCCCTGCCGCGCGCCCCGTCTTGCGCTAGTCTAGATTCCGGCTCTGGCGTTGGCAGTCCTAGGAATCTTACGCGCTTCCGAACCAACGCGTGGCGAGAGACGGCCACGTCAACCGTTACCGCGGGGCCTTATCCTAGAGCCAGACTGTCTCGTGCGGCCGTGAGCGAATCCTGCTTATTGTCGGCGCGATGCAGATCTGATACCTCTAGAATCTGCATCGGAGTGCAGTTCGTGAGGACGACCCTGAACATCGACGACGCGGCGCTCGCGGCTGCTCTGGACCTGGCGCCCGGCAAGACGAAGATGGCCATCATCAACGACGCGCTCAGGGAGTTCGTCCGCAGAAGGCGCCTTCGCGGTCTACGCCTGTTCGCGGGCAAGGTGCGCTGGGAAGGGAATCTCGACCCTCTTCGGAAGCGGCGCTCGCACGCTTCCTGACGTACTCGACGGCCTTTCGGCCCTGACCAGCTCCCTCAGCTCCGCGTCGCTTCCTCCACGAGGTGGAGGTACGAGCGGTAGACCGAGCCCGTCGCCCGCGTCATTCCGATCTCGCAGGTCCGGCTGCTCGAGAAGTGGTCGTCATAAGCGCCTGCCGTCACCTCGGCCGCCTCGCCTCGCGTAGCGGAGGCGGTCAGCTCGGGCACGAGAAAGCCCCGGTCGCCCGCGAAGCCGCAGCATCCCGCCTCGCTTGGCACGGTCACCTCGGCGCTGCAGGCCGCCGCGATGCGTTCGAGCTTCGGGGTCAGGTTCATCTTCACGGCCGAGCAGACCGGGTGCAGCGCCACACGGCCGGCCCGGGACCTCACGTCGAGGCGGGGCAGCAGCTCGTCGTGCACCCAGGTGATGCCGTCGAGAATCCGGAGCTTGTCGAACCGCGCGTGGCACTCCTCCTTGAGGAAGGGCCTCGCGTGAAGGAGCCCGTACGTGCACGGGCTCGTGTCGACGACGATGGGCAGGCGGCCCTCGTCCGACCACGCCCAGAAGCGATCGATCGCGCGTGAGACCGTCTCCTCGTGCGCGTCCGCGTAACCCTTCGAAGAGAACGGGACGCCGCAGCACGTGCCCGCGACGTCCGGGGGAATCCAGACGGGCTTTCCCGCGCGCGCCGAGATGGCGACGAGCGCGTCCATCAGGCTCGTCTCGCTGCGCTCGCCGGGCAGCAAGCCGAAGACGCGCGACAGGCAGGCCGGGAAGTACACGGCCGCGGCACCGTCCCGGCGCGTGAGCGATGGGACGGCGCGGGCCGGCCGGGGCATCTCCGCTGTCCACTCGGGGAACACACCGCCGGACAGAGCGCGGAGGGCGCGCGTGAGTCCCTTCATCGCGCCCGTTCCGACGACCGCCTGGACGAGATGCCCGGCGCCGAGACCGGCGCGAATGGCCGGCTCGACGAGCGCGAAGCGACGGGCAACGATGCGCGCTGCCCGGTGCGACCACGCGGGGTGCGCGGCCTTTCGAAAACGTTTCGTGAGCTGTCCGGTGTCGATTCCCACCGGGCAGGCGGTCGCGCAGAGGCCGTCCACGGCACACGTGTCGAGCGCCTGGTAGGAGAAGTCCTTCTCGAGCTCGCGCTTCAGGAGGCCGTCCGCACCCGAGCTTTGAAGCCGCACGATCTCGCGGCGAAGGACGATGCGCTGGCGCGGCGTGAGGGTCAGCTCGCGGCTCGGGCACTGGGGCTCGCAGTAGCCGCACTCGATGCACTTGTCGACCTCCTCCTCGACGGTCGGGAGAGGCTTGAGGTTCTGAAGATGCGCTTTCGGGTCCGGGTTGATGAGGACTCCGGGGTTCAGGAGCCCCGTCGGGTCCGCCAGCTCCTTCAGCCGCTTCATGACCCCGTAGGCCACGCGGCCCCACTCGGCCTCGACGAACGGCGCCATGTTGCGGCCCGTGCCGTGCTCGGCCTTGAGCGCGCCGTCGTACCGCGTGACGACGAGCGTGACGACGTCGTCCATGAACCGGGCGTAGCGGTCGATCGCCGCCTGGTCGTTGAACGACTGCGTCACGACGAAATGGAGGTTGCCGTCCTTGGCGTGGCCGAAAATGATCGCCTCGTCATACCCATGGCGCGCGAAGAGCGCCGTCAGGTCGACCGCGGCGTCCGCGAGCCGCTCGACCGGGAAGCCGACGTCCTCGATGAGCACCGTCGTTCCGCTCTTGCGCGCGGCGCCGACGGACGGGAAGGTCCCCTGCCGGACTTTCCAGAGAAGCGCCTGCTCCGCCGCGTCGTGCGTGAAGCGGGCGGGCCCGACGAGCGTGAGACCTGCAACTCCCGCCCGCGCTCTCTCCTCGAGCGACGAGAGGTCCTTTTCGTCGGCCGACTGGAACTCGACGAGAAGGCCCGCCGCCTTTCCGGGAAGGGCCTTGATCGAGGGCGGGATCCCGGGCTGGCTCTCCACCGACCGGAGGGAAGAACGGTCCATGAGCTCGAGAGCGCGCGCGCCCGCGTCGCGGAGCGGGACGATCGCCGCGCATGCGGCGTGGAGATCCGGGAAGAGGAGGAGGCCGGTGTACTTCACCGGCAGGTCGGGAACCGTCCGGAGTACGGCCTCCGCGATGAACGCGAGCGTCCCTTCGGCCCCGACGAGGAGATTCCGGAAGATGTCGACGGGACGCTCGAAGTCGAGGAACGCGTTGAGCGAGTAGCCGCACGTGTTCTTCATCCGGTACTTGGCCCGGATGCGGCGGGCGAGGTCGGCGTCGGCCTCGAGCTCGCGCTTGAGAGCCAGGATCCCTTCGGCGAGAGCGGGCTCCCCCGCCCGGAATCTCTCGTCGGCATCCGGCGAGGCCGTGTCGATGAGCGTGCCCGACGGCAGGAGGAACGTGAGCGACTCGAGCGTGTGGTAGGCGTTCTGCTCGACGCCGCAGCACATCCCGCTCGAGTTGTTCGAGAGGATCCCACCCACCGTGCAGGTGTTCAGGGAGGCAGGATCGGGCCCGATCCTCACGCCGTACGGCCGGAGGATCCTGTTGACGGCGCCTCCGATGGTCCCCGGCTCCACGCGGACGCGGCGGCCGTCCTCCTCGACCGTGACTTTTCTGAAGTGCCGCGCGACATCCACGAGGAGGCCGTCGCTGACCGCCTGCCCGGAAAGGCTGGTGCCCGCGGCGCGGAACGTCATCGGAATCCGCGCCTCGTGGCTGAGCCGGAAGAGGGCATGCACCTCGTCGACGGACGACGGCTGGACGACCGCACGCGGGATCAGCCGATAGAAGCTGGCGTCGGCCGCGCGCGTGATCCGCTCGACGGGGCGATCCAGCACCCGTTCCGGCGGGAGGATCGCCTCGAGGGCCTTCCTAAGGCCGGAGCCGTCCTGCGCGGTCGAAAAGGGCCCGGTCGGCATCCGCTTCCCATTCTGCGCCCGACCCGGATCGCACGCACGGCTGAAATCGCGCTAGGCTAAAGCCACCTGAGGGGCAGCCTGAGCGACGAGCACATCCTCCAGACGAGGGGACTGAGGAAGGAGTTCCAGGGCTTCGTCGCCGTGGACAGCATCGACCTGTCTGTGCGCCGGGGCTCGATCCACGCGCTCATCGGCCCGAACGGCGCCGGAAAGACGACCGTTTTCAACTTGCTCACGCGCTTTCTTCCGGCGACCTCGGGCGCGATCACGTACAACGGCGAAGACGTGACGAAGGCCCGTCCGGCCGAGCTGGCGCGGCGCGGGATGGTCCGCTCTTTTCAGATCTCGGCCGTTTTCCCGAATCTCACCGTGCTCGAGAACGTCCGCGTGGCCCTGCAGAGACGGCTCGGGACCTCGTTTCATTTCTGGCGATCGCAACGCAGCCTCGAGGTTCTGCACGAGCGGGCGCGGGAGGTTCTCGCCTCGGTCGGCCTCGAGGGCTTCGAGACCACTCTCACCGCGGAGCTCTCCTACGGACGCAAGCGCACGCTCGAGCTGGCGACGACGCTCGCGCTCGAGCCCGAGCTCATGCTTCTCGACGAGCCCACGCAAGGAATGGGACATGAAGACGTCGGCCGTGTCGTGGCGCTGATCCGGAAGGTTTCGGCCGGCCGCACGGTGCTCATCGTGGAACACAACCTCTCGGTCGTCGCCGACCTCTGCCAGATGATCACCGTCCTCGCACGCGGCCGGGTCCTCGCCGAAGGGCCCTATTCCGAAGTCTCCCGCGACCCCGCGGTTCTCGAGGCTTATATCGGAGTCGGAACGTGACGGACACGGGCGTTCCCCCCGCCGAGGTCCTGCACGTCACCGGCCTGCACGCCTTCTACGGGGAGTCCCACATCCTCCACGGAATCGACTTCCACGTGAAAGCCGGAGAGGTCGTGACCCTGCTCGGCCGGAACGGATCCGGACGCACGACGACCCTGAAGGCGATTCTCGGCCTCGTCTCGCGCCGGACCGGATCGATTCTCATCAACGGGCGCGAGGCGATCGGGCTTCCGTCTCACCTGATCGCGCGCCTCGGCGTCGGGTACTGCCCCGAGGAGCGGGGGATCTTCGCGAGCCTGTCCGCGGAGGAGAACCTGACCCTGCTCCCGAAGGTCGGCTCGCACGGAATGGGTCTGGAAGAGATCTACGGCATGTTTCCGGGCCTGAACGAGCGTCGCAAGAGCCCGGGCACGCGGCTCTCCGGTGGCGAGCAGCAGATGCTCGCCATGGCCCGGGTCCTCAGGACCGGCAGCAGCCTCCTCCTCCTCGACGAGATCACCGAGGGGCTTGCGCCCGTGATCGTGCAGACGCTCGGCCGCGTCGTTCGGAGGCTCAGAGAGCGCGGCCTCACGATGATCCTCGTCGAGCAGAACTTCCGGTTTGCCGCTCCCCTCGCCGATCGGCACTATCTGATCGAACGGGGGCGCATTACGGGCATGATCCCGAAGGACGAGCTCGAAAGGCGCGTCCCCGAAATTCACGGTTTCCTCGGCGTCTGAACGACATGCCATTCGAAGAAAGGGAGGTCCCATGACGCGACTCGTAAGGAACATCGCCCTCTTGTGTCTACCCGCCCTCTTTACCCTTCACGCCGGCGCGCAGGTATCGAACGACGTCGTGAAGATCGGTGTCCTGACCGACATGACCGGGGCTTACTCCGACCTCGCCGGCCCGGGCTCGATCATCGCCGCGCAGATGGCGGCGGAAGACTTCGGCGGCAAGGTGCTGGGCAAGCCGATCGTGATCATCAGCGCCGACCATCAGAACAAGGCGGACATCGCCTCCAGCATCGCGCGCAAATGGTTCGACGAGGAGCAGGTGGACGCGATCGCCGACCTCGTCACGAGCTCGACGGCGCTCGCCGTCATGCCGATCGCCGCCGAAAAAAAGCGCATCACCCTCCTCTCCGGCCCGGGGTCGACACCGATCACCGGGGAGAGCTGTACGGCCTACAACGTGCACTACACCTACAACACCTACGCGATGGCGGCGGGAACCGGACGTGCCGTCGTCCAGCAGGGCGGCAACACGTGGTTTTTCATCACGGCCGACTACGTCTTCGGCAAGTCGCTCGAAGCCGACACGACTCAGGTCGTCACGTCCTCGGGAGGCAAGGTCCTCGGCAGCGTCCGGGCCCCGTTCCCGACGACTGATTTCTCGTCCTATCTCCTGCAGGCGCAGGCCTCGGGAGCGAAGATCGTGGGTCTCGCGAACGCCGGCGCCGATACGATCAACGCCATCAAGCAGGCGAACGAATTCGGCCTCACGAAGAAGCAGTCCCTCGCGGGCCTCCTCGTCTTCCTCTCCGACATCCACAGCCTCGGCCTCGCGACGGCGAAAGGGATGTACCTGACCACGGCTTTCTATTGGGATCGCGACGAGGCGAGCCGCGCCTTTTCGAAGCGCTTCTTCGAGCGGCACAAGAGGATGCCCACGATGGTTCAGGCAGGCGTCTACTCGGAGGTCACGCATTACCTCGAGGCGATCAAGGCCGCGGGCACGGACAAGGCCGACCCGGTCATGGCGAAGATGCGCGAGATGCCCGTGAACGACTTCTTCGCGAAAAACGGCCACATCGGAGTCGACGGCCTCCACCGGCATGACATGTACCTCGTGCAGGTGAAATCGCCCGAGGAATCCAAGGCTCCCTGGGACTACTACAGGATCGTCCGGACGATCCCGGCCGCGGAAGCGTTCCCGCCGCTGGACCCGAGGTGCTCGTCCGTGAAGAAGTAGACGCTCCGACATCCCCGCCCATGCTCCAGGCTTTCGCCGGTCAGCTCCTCGTCGGACTCATCAATGGCTCGTTTTACGCTCTTCTGAGCCTTGGCCTGGCCGTCATCTTCGGGCTGCTCAACGTCGTGAACTTCGCTCACGGCGCCCAGTACATGCTGGGCGCCTTCGTGGCGTGGATCGGTCTCACGTACCTCGGAATCGGTTACTGGTGGGCGCTCGTGCTCACGCCGCTCGTCGTGGGAACTCTCGCAATGGTTTTCGAGAGACTCTGCCTGCGCCGGCTTCAGGGCCTGGACCCGCTCTACGGGCTCCTTCTCACGTTCGGCGTCACTCTCGTTTTGGAAGGGCTCTTCCAGAACGCGTTCGGGATCTCGGGCAACTCGTATCCGGTGCCTTCTTTGCTGCAGGGCGGCACGAATCTGGGCTTCATGTTCCTGCCGCGGTACCGGGCCTGGGTCGTTTTCACTTCGGTCGCGGTCTGCTTCGGGAGCTGGCTCGTCATCGAGAAGACGCGGTTCGGAGCCTATCTGCGCGCGGGGACCGAGAACCCGCCGCTTCTTCAGGCCTTCGGCGTGAACGTCCCGGTGATGTTCACGGCCACGTACGGCTATGGCGCCGCGCTGGCGGCCTTCGCCGGGGTGATGGCCGCGCCGATCTACCAGGTGACGCCCCTGATGGGCTCGAACGTCATCATGATGGTTTTCGCGGTCGTCGTCATCGGCGGCATGGGGTCGATTCTGGGTTCGATCGTCACGGGGCTCGGCGTCGGGCTCATCGAGGGGCTCACGAAGTTTCTCTATGCGCCGGCGGCGGACGTCGTGGTCTTCGTCGTCATGGCGCTCGTCCTTCTGCTCCGGCCGGCAGGATTCTTCGGCAGGTCCCGATGACGCGAGAACCGTGGAACGACCCTTCCTCCATGGGGAGGTCCGCGTGGGTGGTCTCGGGCTGGGCCGCGCTCTTGGTGCTCGGTCTCGCGGCTCCGTTCTGCGTCTATCCGGTTTTCGCGATGAACGTGCTCTGTTTGGCGCTCTTCGCGAGCGCTTTCAACCTGCTCCTCGGCTATACCGGCCTTCTTTCGTTCGGGCACGCGGCGTTCCTGGGAACGGCGGGCTACGTGACGGGGCAGGCCGTCAAGACCTGGGGATGGCCGGTCGAGCTGGGGATTCTGGCGGGGACGGCCGCCGCCGCGGGGCTCGGCCTGGTCTTCGGCGCGCTCGCGATTCGCCGTTCCGGTATCTCCTTCGCGATGATCACGCTCGGCTTCGCGCAGATCGTCTATTTCTTCGTCCTTCACGCGGCGTGGACCGGGGGCGAGGACGGCTTGCAGGGCGTGCCGCGCGGCAAGGCGCTGGGTCTCGTGAGCCTCCAGGGAAACTACGCGGCGTACTACTTCATCTTCGCGCTCTTCCTCGCGGGGTTTGCCGTCTTCTACCGCACGATCCACTCGCCGTTCGGCCACGTGCTTCGAGCGATCCGCGAGAACGCTCCGCGGGCCGAGTCTCTCGGCTACGACGTCGACCGCTATCGCGTCCTCGCGTTCGTGATTTCGGCGGGGCTCGCCGGGCTCGCCGGCGCGATGAAGGCGATCGTCTTCCAGTCGGCGACGCTCTCGGACGTGCATTGGCACCGGTCGGGTTCGGTCGTGCTCATGACGCTCCTCGGCGGGATGGGCACGCCCATCGGTCCCTCGGTGGGAGCCCTTCTCGTCGTGACGCTCGAGAACTACCTGTCCGGCTACGGCTCGTGGGTCACGGTCATCACGGGCGGCGTGTTCATCGCCTGCGTACTCGCCTTCCGGCGAGGCCTCGTCGGCGAGATCCAGGCCCGCGTGAGCTCCAGAAGGTGAACGCCCGGACCTGGACCTTGAAATTCGTTCAGACGGCGAGGCAGCGGTTTCGTGAGTTTCTCCTTTTACTTTCCAATGGGCGGAATGGGGATGGCGCCTGTAAAGACGTAAGCCTGAAGAAGCGCGATGAGCCCGATGACGGCGGCGCCGGCGACCGAGTGCCACCACACGGTCCGGAAGATCGGCCCGAGGGCGTGGGATCTTTCCTTCGGGTCCTCATAACAGGCGGCGCACGCGACCATGATCGACTGCGCGTCGATCATTTTTCCCATGACCCCGCCGGTCGAGTTCGTCGCGACGATGAGCACCTCGTTCAGGTGGAGCTGCTGGGCGGTGATGCGCTGCAGGCTGCCAAACAGGGCGTTCGAAGCGGTGTCGGAGCCGGTGAGGAAGACGCCCAGCCAGCCGAGATACGCCGCGAAGAACGGATAGCCGGCACCGGCCCCGGTGAACGCGAGACCCAGCACCGCGTCCGTCCCGGAGTAACGCGTGAGGAATCCCAGCCCGAGAACCTGACCGATGACGAGCACCGGGACCTTCATCCGGCGCGCCGTTCGCAAGAAGGCCTCTTTCCACTGGGCCGCCGTCAAACGGAGCGCGAGCCCCGAGAGAAGGGCCGCCACGAAAACGCCGGTGCCCGCGGCCGAGAGCCAGTTGATCACGAAACGCGCGCCTTCCGGCTTCGCGCCGGCCTTGGCCACGGGCGGCATGCGCTGCACCTGGTTGTTCAGGGCCGGCATGTCCCACCCGGGCAGAGAAAGCGTGCCGGTGAACGGCGAGCCGAGGAGCGTCGTCTTGACCTTCACGTCCGAGAAGACGTTGTTCAGCGTCGTCTTCCATTTGGGCATACCCCAGATGCCGCAGCAGAGGATCAGGATCATCCAGGGCAGCCAGGCGTACGCCGTCTGGCCCGCGGTGTATTTGTACTTCCACACTTCAGCCGGCGCGGCCCCGACCGTCGCCGCGTTCGTCTTCGCCGCCTCGCGCTCGGACTTCAACAGGAAGCGAGTCTTCGGATGCCAGACGAAGCGTAGGAAGAGGGCCGTGAGGATGACGGAGAAGACACCCGAGACGACGTCCGTCATCAGGTGGGTCGGCGCCCAGCCCGAGGCGAACCACTGCATCACGGCGAAGGACCCGCCGGAGACGAGCGCTCCCGGCCAGACCTCGAAGGCCTCCTTCCAGGTGCCGCCCTCCATCTTCACGAAGGTCGCCACGAGCCAGAAGGGCACGAGGATCGACACGAATGGAAGCTGGTGGCCGGCCATCCTGGAAAGCGTGAGCTCGTCGAGGCCGCTCACGGCCGCGAGTGTGACGATCGGAGTGCCGATCGCTCCCCATGCGACGGGCGCCGTGTTTGCGAGGAGGTTCAGGACGGCGGACTGGAAGGGTTTGAATCCGAGGCCCACCATGACGGCGCCCGCGATCGCGACGGGAGTTCCGAAGCCCGAGGTGCCCTCGATGATCGCCCCGAAGGAGAACGCGATGAGGAGGACCTGGAGTCGCCGGTCGAACGAGATGTGGATGATCGATTCCTTCACGATCTCGAACTGGCCCGTGACGACGGTCATCGTGTACAGGAACATGGCCGCGAGCACGATCCAGATGATCCCGAGGAAGCCCGAAAGGGAGCCCAGCGCGAAGGCGGAAATGGCCGACGGGAGCGGCATTCCAAACGCGACGCACGAGACGAGGAAGGCCGCCAGGACGCCGTAGAACGCGGCAAACGGAGCGGAGATGCCGAGGTGCCTGACGCCCTGCTTGTCGCGATTCGGATGCAAGGCGATGAAGTAGAGCAGGACGAGGATCGGCATGGCTGCCACGATCGTCGAAAGAAGAACGCTCCCCAACGGGTTGTAATTCTGCTGGTACATCGAACCTCCGTCAGCGACGCTTAACGTTTCCGATTAGGATGGATCGAGGACGACACCATGACGATGATCTGGATGAATTATGTCCTTTCGCCGCAACGAACGGAAAAAGGGCCGGCTAACGGGCAGTAGATGCAGAATGCCGGCCAAGCGTGGGACATAATCACGGCCGGTCGGGAGGGTGAGTTGGAAAACGGAACTCGAGTGAGCGTTTCCGCCGCACCCAACGCCACGGTCTCCCGCAGCGTCGTCACGCGGATGGCGGCATTGGTCGGCGCGCGCAACTGCATCTCCGATCCCTCCGAGCTCGGCACGTACGAGAGCGATGGGCTGACGAGCTTCCGTGTCACGCCCGGCCTCGTCGTCCTTCCCGCTTCGACCGAGGAGGTCGTGGCGGTCGTGAAGCTCGCGCGGGAAAACGGCCTCGCCCTCGTCGCGCGGGGGGCCGGCACTGGCCTGTCCGGCGGCGCGCTGCCCGTGCCGGGCTGCGTCGTGGTGGCTCTCACGCGCATGAAAAGGATCCTCGAGGTCGACCTGGAAAACGGCTTCCTGCGCGTTCAGCCCGGCGTCGCCAACCTCGACGTCAGCAAGCATCTCGGCCCCGCGGGTTACTACTACGCTCCCGACCCGTCCTCGCAGAGCGTCTGCACGATCGGAGGCAACGTCTCGGAGAACTCGGGTGGCGCGCACTGCCTGAAATACGGGTTCACCGCGAATCACGTCCTCGGGGCACGCGTCGTCCTCGGCGACGGCACGGTCGTGGACCTGGGCGGCCCCGTCCTCGACGGACCGGGATACGACCTGACCGGGGTCCTCGTCGGGGGCGAGGGAATGCTCGGCATCGTGACAGAAGTCATCCTTCGCATGCTGCGGAAGCCTCAGGCCACGCGCACGTTTTTCGCGACGTTTCCCTCCACCGACGAGGCCGGAAATGCCGTCTCCCGGATCATCGCCTCCGGCGTCGTGCCGGCCGCGATCGAGATGATGGACCGTCTCGCGATGCAGGCGGCCGTGGCCGCGACCGGCCTCGACTGGCCGGACGTGGGGGCGTCGCTCCTCATGGACGTGGACGGCCCGCTCGCCGAGGTGGAGCACACGTCCCGCCATTCGGTCGAGCTGGCCCGGGCCGCGGGCGCCCTCGAGATCCGGATTCCGAAGGACGAAAACGAACGGGCGCTCATGTGGAAGGGTCGTAAGAGCGCCTTCGCCGCCGTGGGCCGCATCAGCCCGAACTACATCGTCCAGGACGGCGTGATCCCGCGCTCGGCGATCGCCGAGGTTCTCCACGAGATCGCGGAGCTTTCGAAGAAGGCGGGGCTTCGCGTCGCGAACGTGTTCCACGCCGGCGACGGCAACCTGCATCCGCTCGTCCTCTACGACGCCCGCGTGCCGGGCCAGGAGAAGGCCGCCGAGGAGCTCGGCGGCGCGATCCTCAGGCTGTGCCTCCGGCTCGGCGGCTCGATCACCGGCGAGCACGGCGTGGGCGCCGAGAAGGTGGCCTACATGGGCGAGATGTTCGGAGAGGCGGATCTCGAGACCATGCACCGCGTGCGGTGCGCGTTCGATCCCGAAAGGCGGCTCAACCCCGGGAAGGTCTTTCCGACGCCACGGCTCTGCGGGGATCTTCCGGGGCCCTATGTCCCGCATCCCTCCGAGCTCTCGGGCGAGGCGACGCGCGGATGACCGCGACCGCTCCCGCCGCCATCCGGGCCGGCACGAGCGCCGACGCGATCCTCGGCGTCGCTCCGAAAGAGGTCTTTTCTCCGGCGACCATCGAGGAGGCGGCCGCCGTTCTCGAGGAGAAGGCGCGCGCCTCCGCCAGCGTCGGATTCGTCGGCGGCGGGACAGCGCTCGGGCTGGGCCGGCCTCCCCGGCGACTCGACGCCGTCCTCAGGACGGAACATCTCACGCGCATCGTCGAGCATGCGCCCTCCGACCAGATCATCATCGTGGAGGCGGGCCTCACGCTCGCCGGGCTGCAGCGCGCCGTCGGGGCGCACGGGCAGCGCCTGGCCCTGGATCCGCCGCTCCCGGAACGAGCGACGATCGGCGGCCTCCTCGCGACGAACGGCTTCGGCGCCCGGCGAACGAGATATGGCTCCCTTCGCGATCTCATCATCGGGGTCTCCCTCGTGCGCGCCGACGGGGTCCCCGCGAAGGGAGGCGGAAAGGTCGTCAAGAACGTGGCGGGCTTCGATCTGCCGAAGATGATGGTGGGATCGCTCGGCACGCTCGGGCTCGTGGCGACCGTCACCTTCCGGCTGCACCCGCTCCCCGAGTCCGACATCACCCTCGTCGCCGGGGCCCGGACGGCCCGGGGCGTGAGGGATCTCGTGTCGGCGATGCGCGGCGCGCAGCTCGAGCCGGCGGCCGTCGCCGCGCTTCTTCAGGGACAGCGCTTCGACGTCGCGATCCGCTTCGAAGGGTTCCCGGCCGGCGTGGCCGAGCAGCGCGACCGGCTCCGGCAGCTCGTCGGCCAGGCGCCGGGAAGCGCCTGCGACATCCTCTCCGAGGCCGAGGCGCGCGCGCTCTGGGAACGCCACGACGCGCTCCGAACGGCCGGCCCCCTGCGCGCGAAGCTCGCCTTTCTCCCCGCCGCGCTCGAGGCCCTCGCCGAAGGCCCGCTCGCGAACCTGATGGGCTCCCTCGGCGAGCCGTCCTTCGTGCTCTATCCGACGCTCGGACTGGGCTTCGTCGCCGGGCTCCCAAAAGACGCGGCCCTCGTTGCGCAGGCGGTGGAGTCCGTCCGCGGCTCCCTCGCAGGGACGGGCGGGTCGCTCGTCCTCGAGGAGGCGCCTCACGACGTGCGCGCGCACGCGGACCCATGGGGCCCGCCGCCGGCCTCCTTCGAGCTCATGCGCGCCCTGAAGGCCCGGCTCGACCCCGAAGGCCGGCTCAATCCCGGCCGCTTCGTGGGCGGGATCTGATGTCGGAGACTGTCGTGGCGGCCGTCTCCGCGCCCTCGGCGTCGACCGGGCGGAGCCTCCTCGACGACTGCGTGCACTGCGGCTTCTGCCTCCCCGCGTGCCCGACCTACCAGTCCTGGGGCGAGGAGATGGACTCGCCCCGCGGCCGTATCCATCTCATGCGCGGCCTCGCCGACGGGACGCTGACGCTCGACGCCGGCGTCGTCGCGCACTTCGACCTGTGTCTCGGCTGCATGGGGTGCGTTCCCGCCTGTCCGTCGGGCGTGAAGTACGACGTCCTGATCGAGGAGACCCGCGCGCGCATCGAGGAGCGTTACGACCGCGGCGGTTTCGACGCCCTCTACCGGTCGCTGCTGTTCGCCCTGCTGCCGTACCCGCGGAGGCTGAGGGTGCTCGCGGCCTTCGCGTTCGTGTACGCGCGAAGCGGATTGCAGGCGCTCGTGCGGCGGACCGGCGCGTTGCGACTCCTTCCCCGACGCCTTGCGCAGCTCGAGGCGCTGATGCCGGAAGTCGACGGCGCCGCGCTGACAGCCGGCCTTCCGGCCCTCACGCCCGCGGCCTCGCCCCAGCGCTTCCGGGTCGGGCTCGTGGCCGGCTGCGTCCAGCGCGTCTTTTTCCGGGAAGTGAACGAGGCGACGCTGCGCGTCCT
>OBLU010003049.1_pt1 | contig 15224 bp, 9 predicted proteins | sample 1518681 | NCBI WGS metagenome assembly OBLU01 (sample SAMEA3539304, study PRJEB22396) | soil metagenome | biome: tundra; feature: field; material: soil | place: USA | collected 2010-05 | depth 0.15 m
CTCTTCCGATCTAGTATTGCCCGCCGGCTCCGAGCAGCACCTGGAGCAGGGAATTGTGCGAGCTGTAACAAAGGGCACTCGCGTCCTGCTATGCGATTCGACTTCGCAAAACGACCTCGAACGACTCGCAGCGGCCGGACTACAAGTACAGCAACCGCTCGTCTGGGCAGGTTCGGCCGGGCTGGCCCATGCTCTTGCCGGCAAGCTCGCAACGTCCATTCCAAAGGCAGCATCGCAGACCATGCAGCGCCATGGCCGCACCCTCCTCTTCGTCGGTACACCCCACGCTGTTACAAGCCTCCAGGTCGCGCATCTACAGCGGGAATCCGGTGGAATGGACCGTGCGATCTACCGCATCCCGTGTGCTGCGGCGTCGGAGCAAGATGTAGTCGCGGCGTTTACCGCGGGGCCAGTCTCTGCCTTGATCCTTACCGGCGGCGACACTGCGTCTTTCGTTCTGCACGCACTGGGAGCGTCCAGCATCATGCTAGCGGGCGAGATTGCGCGCGGCATTCCATGGGGATTTGTCGAAGGCGGCATGGCGGACGGCTGCGCGGTCATCACGAAATCCGGTGGCTTTGGCGAGCGCGAGGCACTCGTCCATGCATTTGAGTTCTGCGAACGGAGGTCCAGTGAACCTGCCTAGAATTGCGGTGACTATCGGCGATCCCGCCGGCGTCGGCACCGAGATCGCCCTGAAGGCCCTCGCCGATCGCGACCTCGTCGACCTAGCCGAATGGATCGTCATCGGCGACCACGTCGCGCTCGACGCTGTCGCGCCCGGCTATCGCGAAACAGTGGACCCACGCATCCGCTTCGTAACGACCGGCACCCTCAATTCCACCCAACCCATCCGCTTCGGCGCGCTTTCCGCCGAATACGGCCTGGCAGCCATTGCCTACGTCCGCCGCGCCACCGAGATGTGTCTCGCGGGCGAAGCGGATGCGATGGTCACCGCGCCGTTGAACAAGGAAGCGGTCACAATGTCGGGGCAAAGCTTTTCGGGCCACACCGAGTACATCGCGCAACTCTGCGGCGCCACCGAGTCGAGGATGCTGCTGGCAAGCGAGAAGCTAGCCACCGTGCACGTCTCCACCCACATTGCGCTTGAGCAGGCATGCAAGCTCGAGCAAAATCGCATCGTCCGTACCATCGAACTAGGCGCCGAAGCCATGCAACTGATGCTCGGGCGCCCCCCGCGAATCGGCGTCTGCGGCCTGAATCCGCACGCTGGCGAGCACAACCTCTTCGGCCGCCAGGATTCCGAGGTCATCGCGCCGGCGGTGGAGGAAGCGCGACAGCTTGGCTTTGACTGCACCGGCCCGCACTCGCCAGACGCGATCTTTATTCGCGGTCTACGCAAAGAATTCGACCTCATCGTCGCGATGTATCACGATCAGGGACACATCCCGATGAAGCTCATCGACTTCGAGGAGACGGTAAACATCTCCCTGGGCATCCCCATCATTCGCACGTCGGTCGACCATGGCACCGCATTTGATATTGCCGGCCAGAATCGTGCCGACTGCCGCAACATGAAGGCGGCCATGCGCATGGCGGCGAAGATGGCGATCGGCAGGTTGAATTCCTCGACCGCGGGACCCGCCGCGATCACGCAGGAGACCCGCTAGCATGCGCACGCTCGACATCCTCGTCGTTGGCCTCTACATGGCGGTGCTCGTCGGTGTCGGTGTGCGTGTGTCGCGTCGTCAAACTTCGACTAAAGAGTATTTCCTGGCGAATCGGACTATCCCCGGGTGGGCGATCGGAATGTCGTTGTTGGCGACGATCATCACCAGCGTCACCTTCATCGCCTATCCAGGCGCGGCCTACGCGGGCGACTGGTCCTTGCTCGTGCCGGGCATCATGTTTGTGCTGGTCATCGCGGCGATCGGCTTCGTCGTAGTGCCGTTCTTCCGGCACGTCGTCGCGATGAGTGTGTACGAGTACTTTGGCAAGCGCTTTGGCCCCGAAGTTAGGATGTACTCCTCGTTCGCCTTCGCCATGGGGCACTTCTCGAAGATGGGTTTCGTCTTCTATCTGCTCGCGCTCTCAGTCGGCGGTATCACGGGTTGGAGCCTTACCCACGTCATCGTAATTCTTGGTCTGATCACAATTTTCTACACGCTCATCGGCGGACTTGAGGCAGTCATCTGGACCGATGTCCTACAGGGTTTCGTTCTCTGGACCGGCGTTGCTGTCTCCATTGGGCTGCTGCTGTTCTCGCCTCGCGTCCATACCGGCGACATCATGCATCTGATCGCCGTCAGCCACAAAACAAGCCTGGGCAGCATGAGCTTCAATCTGCACGCGCAGACATTCTGGACGATGGCAATCTACGGCCTCTTCTTCTATCTGCAAAAGTACACGGCAGACCAGACCGTCGTGCAGCGCTACCTTGCGGCGAAGACGGATCGCGCGGCCCTTCGCGGCATCGGCATGGGAGCAGCACTCTGCCTGCCGGTGTGGACTGCGTTCATGTTTATCGGCAGCCTGTTGTGGGCGTTCTATCGCGTCACCGGCGAGCACCTGCCAGCGACCATCACCAAGCCCGACCAGGTCTTTCCACACTTCATGGTCACTCAGATGCCACCCGGAGTCGGCGGCCTCTTTTTAGCGGCGCTCTTCGGCGCGGCGATGTCGATGCTAGCTTCGGATCTCAACTGCCTGGGCGTCATCATCGTCGAAGACTTCTACGGTCACTTCGCACCGCACCGCACCGACCGGCAGCGATTGCGCATTGGCAAGGTATCTGTGGCCGTCTGCGGACTGCTGGCCATCGGAGTTGCCATTCGTCTTTCCGCCAGCCAGGGCTCCGCATTGTCGCTCTACTACCTGGCAACGGCTGTCGTCGCCGGTGGGCTAGCCGGGCTATTTCTTCTTGCGTTCCTCATTCGCCGGGCAGGACGCGCCGCGGCTCTGATCGCCATTGCCGCCAACCTCATCTTCACCGCATGGGCGACGTTGACGATGAATGGCGGCCACAACTGGAACCTTCACTCGTGGAACTATCCATGGCACGAGTTCACGATCGGCGCCGTGGGCAACACGCTCATGTTTGTCGTTGGCTGTATTGCAAGCATTGTGGTGCCGGCTGATCGCGTGGCCGGCCCTACGTTATGGGATTGGCTGGCGATGAACCGGCAATCTGTGTGCGAGAAGGCTTTAGGAGGCAGAGATGAATCGATTGCGCAAAGCAGTTGAACTGAACGGTGGCAGAACTTTGCTGGGAGCTGCTCTTTACTTCTATGATCCCGTCTTCCTTGAGGTGGCCGCACATCTCGGCTACCAGGCAATCTGGATCGAGATGGAGCACGCTCCAATCACCTTCGCTGAAGCGGCAGACCTCTGCCGCATGGCGTCCGGGTCCGGCATGCTCACCATGATCCGCATCCCGGACTCACGCCGCGAAAACATCCTCAAGGCTGCTGAATGCGGCCCCGACATCATCGATGTCGCCATGGTCGATGAGACGTCGCAGATGGATGAAATGCTCGAATACGGGCGATTCGCGCCGGCTGGCGGTCGCGGCTACTTCAGCGTCTCGCGCGCCGTCCACTATGGCGTGTTGAACTCAGTAACCGAGACACAGCAGAGTCTTAACCGAGAGTTGTGCCTGATGGCCCAGGTTGAAACTACAAAGGCGATGGAGAATCTGGATCAACTTGCCGCGGTGGCTGGGATCGATCTCTTCGTCGGGCCGGCGGACCTCGCGGCGAGTCTCGGCTATCCCGGCCAAACCTTGCATCCACTGGTCCGCGAGGCGGCAGCGCGCATCGTTCAGGCGGCGCGCGCAAATCACAAATGCATCGCTTCGGCGTGTGGCCCAACGGACTTCAAGTTCTGGCTCGATCAAAAGATCGATCTTCTGTTCTGCACCAACGACATCGCATGCCTCAAGCGCGGCGCGGCGCTGGCTCTGGAAGAGGCTAGAGCTCTTCTGCCTCCTGTGCGACTGGGCGTCTAGCTTCGTGACTCGAATGGAAGTGGTTCCATTCGCGACACGATGGATGCACCTGCAACTCCGGCGGTATAGTGGCTGGATCACTAGGGAGAAGGGGATTGAATATGACTGACAAGCGCGGATGGGTCCGAACGGTGATTGCGCTCTGGATGGTGGCGCAGTTGTCGTTCGTTATGGCCCTGCCCGCCCAGTCGAGCACAAGCCCGCAGAGTGGATCGGGTGCCTCGGTTCTGAAGCCAGCCGACTATGGCCACTACGTCGATACGTTTCACCAACAGGAGCGCGAAGCCACAGGCAAGCTCTACGAGGGCGAAGGCAGCGAAGATTCCTGGGCGTGGATGCAACACGAGATACCTTGGTTCGACGCATCCGACAAGCAGTTCGAAGAGATGTATTACTTCCGCTGGTACGCGTGGAAGAAGCACCTGGTCAAGACTCCGCACGGCTACGTCATTACGGAGTGGCTGCCCAAGCCGGAGATGGCCGACGGCAGCTACGGCGCATTACCCGATGCCGCGCCCTTTCACATCGCAGAAGCCCGCTGGCTGCGAGATCCGGCCGTAGCCGAGGACGACGCGCGTTACTGGTTCTCGCCTGGTGTCGATTCGCACAAGTACAGCGATGCCATGGCGGCAACGGTCCGCGACCTCATCCTCGCGAACGGTGACCGCGCGCTGGGTACGTCCCTCCTGCCTGCGTTGAAGATCAACTACAAATCCTGGGAAGATACACAGCAGGATTCAAACGGCTTCTTCTGGTCGATTGACACCCGCGACGCAATGGAGAAGAGCATCAGCGGAGACGGGTATCGGCCCACGCTAAACAGCTACATGTACGGCGACGCGCGCGCAATCGCGGAGATGTCGGCAGCCGCAGGAGACAAGGCCTCCGCGGACGACTTCAATAGCAAGGCCGACGCGCTGTACACGCTGATCGAGACGCGCCTCTGGAATCCGAAGGATCAGTTCTATGAAGTGATGTCGCCTGCTGCGGATTCCGGAATTCGCAAGCAGAAAAAGTTCATCGACCCGGGAATGATTCTGCGATTAGCGGGCGTTCGCGAGCAGATCGGCTATATCCCCTGGATGTTCGACATTCCCGCCGCCTCTCACGCCGTCGCATGGAAGCAACTCTTCGATCCGCAAGGCTTTGATGGCAAGTACGGAGCGACGACAGCGGAGCGGCGCAGCCCGCGTTTCCGCTTCAAGAGTTCCGATCAATGCACCTGGAACGGTCCTGAATGGCCCTTCGCCATGACCCAAACGCTGCTCGCGCTGGCCTCCTATGAGAACAAACCGGGCACGTTCGTAATGAATCACGCGGATTACTACAAGCTCTTCGATCGCTATGTCCTCGCCCAGCACCAGACCCTAAAGAATGGACACGTCGTCGACTGGATCGACGAAGACCTCGATGCCGACACCGATGAATGGATCGCGAAGGATATGTTGATCGCGAAGGACAAGCAAGTAGGGCGCGGCAACTATTACAACCACTCCGGTTTTTCCGATCCTCTCATCACCGGGCTCATTGGCCTGCGCCCGCGCGCCGACAATCGCATCGTGCTGCAGCCGCTATTGCCTCGTGGCCAATGGACCTACTTCGCCATCGACGCGCTGCCGTATCACGGCCACCTGCTAACAGTCCTGTGGGATTCAACCGGCAAGCGCTACGGCAGAGGCAAGGGGATGATGCTGCTGGTGGACGGCAAGCAGGTCGTGTCGCACAAAGATCTGGGCCCAATGGAATACGAACTGAAGTAGTTGGCTTGCCCTGAAGGAGAAATGCAATGACACCGAGCAGTTCAAAACTGAGGCTGTTGGCGACGAGCGCGTTGGTGCTCCTGGCTATGGGCATCGCCATCGCACAGAAGGATGGCCACCCGGATACGATGGCTGGCGTCGCGCCCCCACTGGCGAAGGATGGCGTACCTGCAATCGTTGCGATTCCGCCGGGAAGCTTCGTCATGGGAGCCGATGCCGCAGAGCTCCCCGACTCCGTCACCAAAGGCTTCGGCGTCATGTCGACGCGCCCGGAGCATGGCGATTTCGACGAACTCCCGGCGCATTCAGTACGGATCTCCAAGGGTTTCAACATCAGCGTGACCGAGGTCAGCCCCGCGGAGTATCGACTCTTCGACCCAACCTACATAGCTGGCGAAGCGACACCTGCCTACGCCGCCGGAGTGAGTTGGAAGCAAGCCACGGCGTACTGCGCGTGGCTCTCGAAGAAGACCGGCAAGCCCTGGCGTCTGCCCACTGAAGCCGAGTGGGAGTATGTGGCGCGCGCCGGCGGCAAGGACATCTACGGCAACTCGAACCAGATGCTGAAACCCGACGCCGCGAATGCATTCGGCGTAAAGAACATGGGCGTTGGCCGACCCGAATGGACGATGGATTGGTACGCCCCATATCAATCCGGCGAACAGGTCGATCCAGTCGGCGCCGTTGCCGGCTACACAAAAGTCGTGCGCGGCGCCGGACTCGACTTCCGCCACACAACGACGAAGACCACACCGGATCTCAACGTCCCCGCGACCGCGCCGTACTTCGCGCGTGCTGCCAATCGCGCCAGCATGGCTCCCGCGTATGCCTCAAAGGATGGCAATATCGGCTTCCGCGTGGTACAGGCGCCGCCTGTCGATACAAAACCGGGCCCCGGACAGAAGTTCTTTTTTGCGACCGCGGTCAAGCAGCAGAGCCTTCTCGGCAGCGCGTCGGTCGGTGCTCCAGATCCCGCGAAGCCCTGGTATCACGTGCACGAAATCTTCCCCAGCCTCCAGGGCAAGAGCATGCCCGGCGTAGGTTGGAAGCTTGGCCTCGCACCAGGACTCGGCGTCAACTATCACAACTCTGCGATTCAGCAACTGCCTAACGGCGACGTCCTCGCTGCCTACTACAACGCCCCCATCAACGAGGACGATCCCGACCAGACCATCCTCATCATGCGACGCCGCGCCGGAGCCGAAGACTGGGACACACCCGAGGTCTTCCCGCACTTCGCCGACGCCGCGCTCGCAGCCCCCGTCATCTGGAACGACAAAGCGCACCAGGGCAAGATCTGGATGTTCTGGGGCTTTCCTCGACTGATCGGTGCAGGCCCATTCTGCTACGCCACCTCGACCGACAACGGTGTCACGTGGTCGCAGGTCACGTTCCCCTATTTTCCGAAGCCGATCGGCCGCTACGTCTCACAGCCCATCAACAGCATCGTTCGCGCGAAGGACGGCACCATCTACATCCCCACCGATTCGACCGGTAAGGATGACGACGGCAACGGATCGATCAGCGTGGTCTGGGCAACGAAGGACGAAGGCAAGACCTGGTACGACACCGGTGGCCGTACCGCGGGACGCCACACCACCATTGTCATCGCGAAGAACGGAGACCTGCTCGGCTTCGGCGGCAAGAACTCCAACATCGATGGCCGCATGCCGCTGGCCCGCAGCACGGACGGCGGCAAGACGTGGAAAAAATCGAAGACCCCCTTTGATCCGCTTGCCAGCGGCGAGCGGCCCAGCATCATCCGTCTCGCAAGCGGGCGTCTCTTCTTCGTCGCCGACTACAACCCTAAGAACGAAAAGCATATCCACAAGGACGGTGCGTACGTTGCCCTCAGCGACGACGATGGCTCAACCTGGACGATGAAGCGTCTGCCGCCAGACGTCCTTACCGTCGGTTACACCACCGCGACTCAGAACCCCGATGGCCTCGTCCACGTCGTCACCTCGAAGAACAAGCCCGACTACGAAATCGAGTTGAACGAAGCATGGGTGCTGGATAAGAACGCTGGTGCAGACATCACCGCCTCCGATTCCGTTCGGGATATGCAACACTCCACGGAACATTATCCGGGCGGCGATAAAGTCATGGTCACTTGGAGCGCAGGCCGCGCCGCAAACGGACGCGTGCTGCTCGATGGCCCCGAGACCTTCTTCTACCCCAATGGAAAACTCATGTGGTCGATTGACTTCCGCGCCGGCCGCAAGATCGGCGAAGAGCGCTACCTCCGCGAAGACGGCACGCCTGTCTGGCACAAGCACTACGCAGAAGACGGCACATGGACCTGGGACAACTTCGACGCCACCGGCAACCGCACAGCAACCTCCAAATGGCGCGGCAAGACACTTCTATCCAGCGACGTGCCCGATCCTCCAACCCGCAAGAAATCCGCGGACGAGAAGCCGCTGACGCCGGACGCCGAATGAAGCGCCTACTCTGCTGTCTTGTCATGCTCGTATTCAGCGCATCCGCCTGGGCACAGGCCGCCAGCGCTCCCGAGAAAGGCGCCACAGTCTTCGCCTACTTCAAGGAGCCCGGAACCCAGGGCATCTACTTCGCCCTCAGCCGCGACGGCTACACCTTCACGCCGCTCAACGACGGACAGCCGTGGATCAAGCCCGAGGTCAAGGATGAGATCACACGCGACGTCTTCATTACACGCAACCCTTCGGGCGACGGCTTTCGAGCGGTGTGGACGTGGGCTTGGAAGGGAAGCACGCTCGGCACCGCCTCGTCCTCCGACCTGATGACGTGGTCGCACCAGACGGAAGTGCCCATCATGAAAGATTTCCCCACCGCCCGCAACGTGTGGGCACCCGAGACCTACTGGAACGACAAAGCGAAAGAGTGGCTGCTCATCTGGTCCTCCGCTTTTTCGGATAATAACGACGGCAATCGCATCTGGGCCTCACGCACCAAAGGCTTCGTAACCTTCTCAAAGCCAGCTCTCTTCTTCGATCCCGGCTTCGTCGTCATCGACGCGACCATGCTCCGCCGGCACTTCGAGGGCAAGGATGACTGGGTCTTCGTCGTCAAGGATCAGTCCATCGATCCGCTGCGCTATCAGGTCCGTTGGACGTCCGGCCCAACCGTCGAAGGCCCGTGGACTCCGCTCTCAGGACCCATCACCGAAAGTTGGTCCGAAGGCCCTTCAGTTATTCACGTCGGCGATAAGTGGATCGTGTACTACGATCACTATCGCGCTCCCCGCGCCCGCTACGAGGGCGTCGAAACCAGCGGCTGGGTCCACTGGAGCAGCGTCAACGACAAGATGCATTTCCCCGAGTACGCCAAGCACGGCAGCTTCTTCCATGTAACAGATGCCGAGGCAGAGAAACTGCTGAGCCGCCACGACCCACCGCAGACCCCGCCATCGATCGACCACTAACCAACCTCACATCGACTTCAGCACAGCCAGGTGCAAGCTGCGTCTGCGGATAAAGCCCAAACCTTCATACACCCGAATCGCGGGGTAATTGTCAGCGAACACATGCAGGAAGGGCGTTTCGCCTCTCCGCAGAATGCCTGCCATCACCTCGGACATCAAAGCGCGCGCATAGCCGCGACCGCGTGCATCGGGATGTGTGCACACGGCGCTTACCTCGGCGAACCCGGGAAGATGAAGCCGTTGGCCGGCCATCGCCATCAGCCGGCCGGCTTCGAAGATGCCGAAGAACTCACCCAACTCGCTGGTGCGTCGGCCAAATGGTCCGGGCTCGGTCAACTCAGCCAACTCCAGCATTGCGGGGACATCCGCCCGCGTCAGGGACCGCAGCGTAGCCGGTCCATCCAGCGGCGCGGTTCTCAGTCCGCTCCCGCCCGACCAGATCATCTGGCTCATCAGGCCTCCGCGCACCAGCGACCAACCCTCCCGCATTTCCGGCGGCGACTCGAGAAACAGGGCCGCTACACCATTCGGACCTGTCAGCGTTCGCAAAGCCTCATAGGCCGCGGCGCATTGCTCGACGACGCCGCTCAACGGACCAATCTCTGCGGGGTAGCGCTTTGCCAGCCCATCCCCGACGGCCAGCGCGCTGTGCTTTGTGTTCAGTGCGTTCCAGATTGGGTTGTCTAGAAGTCGGACATGGACAGTGGGTGATGGTGAAGCCGCGACGGCGCTAGAGGGCTGATCGAGTTGAGGCATATCAAGTCTGATGAGTTGCAGCTACTCCACGATGCGGAATTTCCTGTCATCTAATCCTCGAACAGCCAATCGAGATTAGGCGGCTCACCATTCTTACCTGTCGTGCTGAAGTTGACGTGTGGCGTCACATGCGCGTCTTCGGGAATGAATCCCACCACGACATACGCCCCTTTACCAAGGTCGAGATCGTTCACTCCTGCCGGCAGCGGCTTCGTCCACACCGTAACCGGAAGACCCTTCGCCGTCGTGAGCGCATTTGGCAGCAGAATATTCCACTGCTCCGTCGCGGGCGAAACGTTCATCGCCTTCTTTGAATCGGACTTGAAGAAGCCCACAAGAATCTGCGCCGGCTTCGCAAGCGTGAAGTGAATCGGCGTCTCCTGCTGCGCCGACACGCGAATGCCCGTCAGCCCATCCAACTCTGGCGCGACACTTACGATGGGCGTCATCGCATCGGCGTACAGTTTCTCGCCCGAACGCACAGAAAAGGTCTCGCCCGCGCCCGGAGCAAGCGTAAACGCCACCTGCGGAAGCCGCGTCGGGGTCATCTCCGCACTCGCGGGTTGAGCACCTTCCAGCGTCTTGAGCCTCCGCTGGAACGTCGCCAACTCTGCGCGATACACCGGCAGCAAATCGCGCCAGTGGTTCGTCGTCGGACCACCCCGCACCGGTATCTGTCGTTGCGAGGTCTGCATCCCCGCCGCATTGCGATACGTCGCCTCAGTCAATTGCGTCAGCCGCGCGAAGTCTTCAACGCTCGCCGCCAGCAATGGCTCGGCCATCGCCAGATCGGCCTGATCATGGTCGTACCCGAACCGCATCACCAGCGCCGCCGCCTGCGTCTTGTGGTTGTAGTACGCCATCAACGCCGCGATCGCGCGCATGTCGTTGACGATCCGCTCATACTCCGGCCGAGCACTCGCGCGGATTCCCGGCGCGGCTGCCTCAGCCTCCGTTACCGCCTTCGCGGAACTCGCCGCAACCTCCGCAGCCACGCCCAGCGGAGTTTCGCCATGATGAGCCTTGTGGTTGATCTCATTCGCAACGTATTCATCCAGCCGCTCACCGTCGGGAGCGTCTCCGGTCCACAGCGTTTGCGCTGGGTTGAACCGCGCTGCGTCGATCAGTTGCGGCATTGTCATTCCGAGCGAGAGCACCTCCCGGTTGCCCTCGGTGATGCCAACGCGAGGCAGCACCTTCGGCGCGCAGATACCGGACAACTCATACGCAGCGAGCAGATGTTCTCCTGCCTCTGCAGTTCCGAATCGATCTGCAAACTGGCCCACCCAGTACGCATGCTCTTTCGCAGGGTCGCGCTCCGGGTTCCACGCATACCGCGCCCAGGCCTGATACCAGATCCAGTCGCGATCCGTCTGCATCAGTCGCGGCGTCGTATTGTCGGCGGTGTATGGCCAGTCCCAGTAGCGCAGCGGATACACATGCGCGCCGCCGATTCCGATGCGCACAAAGTTCAAAATAGTCTGCCGAATAAAGTCGGGATCGCCCCACCGAAAGGGCTCGAGGTTTGAAAGCAGATGGATGTTCGAGATCTGAACGTTCGATCCAGCCACCAGCATTTCGAACTCCTGCTTCACCGGCCCGCGCACATTCGTCCAGGTCAGCGACTCGCCGTTCCACTTGAACATCGTGTCGATATTGGTATACAGCGGCTTGGCCGCAGCCATCACGTCAGCGATGTCGGTTGCATGCGCGCGCACCACAATCGGAGGCTCGGGCACTGGATGACCCAACGCCTTCGCCTGCTCGGCCAGCCCATCGCGCACACCTGGGATGATGGTCTTCGTGAGCCATTCCGGCCCATAGTGCGGCCCCATTGCCTCGCCCAGCGTCATAAATAGCCCGACGTTCGGATACTGCCGTATGAACTCCGAGATGCAGTAGCGCGTGTACTCGCTCGACAGCGGCGTCGGCGCAGAGAGATGAAAGGGCACACCATGCGCCTTCGCAAATGTGTGCGACAGATGAATATTGTAGAAACCCTGCAACACCCATATGCCGCGCTTGTCCGCCTCAGCCGTGAGCCAGCGGAACATCTCGATATTCTGATCGAGCTGCGCCGTCGGCAGTTCCTGCGCCTCAGGATACTTCGGCAGCTTCAGCAGGGAAGTGAATGGGTGGCCGTTCCACAGATACAGAGTGTTGATTCGTTGCGTCGCAAGCTGATCGAGATACTTCGTCCACGCAGCCTTGTCGTAGAACCACGGGAACTCTTCAGGCGTATAGCGATAGTCGTACTCGGCCCCCTCGTAAGTGATCTCAGGCTTCTGCAGGCCGATCGCCGCACCACGCAACTTCAGTTGCGGATGATCCTCATAGTCAAGCGCCGCGGGCAACGCATGAGCAGCGCGGATACGATCCGCCAGTTCCATCGCGCCATACAAAACGCCCGATGGATCGTACCCCGCAACGATGATCGTATTGCCCAGTCGCCGCAGAAGAAACGCCTCCTTCGCGTCCGGCCAGAAATCCGGAATCTGCTTGTCATACGGCTTCAGCACGGGATCGAGCCGGGTCGCAAGCAGTATCTGCTCATCCCCGGGCAACGCCGCCACGGCCTGCTCCAGACGCTGCCCAGCGAATATCTCCCTGGCACTCGGCGTCACTGAGAGATGGATGTGCGGAGCCGCCAACGCGCTCGTCGATGCAATCCAGAAAAACAGCACTGCTCTACGCATATTCATAAGGAATCAACCTGGCTCATTCGCCGGAACCTGCGGCTCATCCGCGGACTTCGGCTTACCCTTCACATCCGAAGTCTTCTGGAACAGAACCGCACGGTACGGCTTGCCCGAGAGTGCCAGCCGCGACTTTCCCGTAAACGAGCCTGGCACCGGGGTTGCGGTCATTTCGAACGGGTCAATCAAGGTCGCCGAAAAATTCGCCGTAGTCGGAAGAGGGAAGTCGTAGCGTGCTGGCCGATGGTAGTCCAGATAGTAGAGGTAAAGCTCGTTCGGAGTGCCTGCCGAAAGATAATAAGCGCCCTCAATCTCCGTCAGCCCAACCTTAGTAATGCGCTCAATCAACGCGCGCAGAAATGCGATCCGCGCCCCGGACTCGCCGCGCAGTCGGCCCGCGTCCGACCAACTCGATTCGCTCGCATCTGAGATGAAGACCTCACCATGCGTCGCATAAACTCCGCGCACCGCCGCCAGCCAGAACCGTCGCGTCATCTCCTCCGCCGAAAGATTCCCCCACCGCCGATCGATGTCGCCCTCATACTGAATCTCGTCGTAGACAATCGGCTTATTCCACGCAGCGCGTCTCTCGGCAGACTTTTCGAAGTCGTAGCTCTGCATACTCGCGTGGGTGCACCAGGACTTCGAATGGTCATAAATCACCCGGCTATGGTGAATCGAACGCAGGTGCGAGTACGGATCCTCAGCCTGCGCAATGCGGAAGAAGCGATCCCAGTCGCTCATGGTCTTCGACTTCACCAGATCGTATTCATTCGCAATCGCCCACCACACGTTCCGGAATGCGGAAAGCCGCGCAATCGCGTATCGCAGATAAAAATCGTCCGCCTCGGCGCCCATCGCCTTGTAGCCCCACGCATCGTAGGGATGAAACAGAATCAGATCGGCCTCGATACCCGCCTTCTGCATGTCCAGCAGCCGCTTTTCCAATAGTTGAAAATAAGCCGGATTGAAGCGTGTCAAGTCGTTCGTGCCGCCCCGCCCATCGGCCCCCGCGCCACTGCTCGGAAACGGCAGAGTCTGCGGCCCCGCTCCCAGCGGCTTCGGCAGCAAGCACACTCGGCTCTTGTTGAAATGTGCTTCCTGCATACCGCTCAGTGACGCCTTCGCGTTGGCGTCCGCCGTGAACAGGTACGCATACGTCGTGGTCCCGAAAGGGAAGTAGGATGTCCCATCCGCGTACTGAAAATGAAACTGATGCGCCGTCCCAACCGGCCCATGATTGCCGGGCGTCGTTGGCGGCGTGCAAACAAACTCACCAGTATGGCCCGCGAGTTCGCGCGCAGAACTCTGCGTCTCATAGCTCCATCGGCCAGGCATATCCGGCATGAACCGCGCCCGATACACGCCGCCGCCGTCATAAAATCCAGTTACTTGCACGCTGCGATGCTCCATCGTGAATCGCGCCGTCAGCGTCACATCCTTATACGGATTCCCGCCGGAAGGACCGGGCAGCGATACCTCGAAGATGCCCCACTGCTCAACATTGCTCCCGGCCACCGATCCCGGCTTGCCGGACGCCGCCGCCGACAACAGCGCGGGTTGAAGACTGGCGGCCACAGTCGCGGCGCCATAACGAAGGAGATCTCTACGATGCATGGGCTCTTTCTAAGATCGAATGGGAGAAACGTTGAGTACCGAGCGCCTCCGGGCCGATCCCAACCGGAAAGGCTGACCGAAGAGCGTCTGTTCTACCCAACAGCAGCCGCAAGTGTCAATTCCATTATGGAAGTTAATGATTAAAACTGAAAGGACACGGTCGTCTGCTGCTATAGTCAATGCGAAACCGCGCGAGGAGAATATGACGCGAGACACATTAAATGGAAGTGGATCTGTCGCAGTCCCGGAGAAGGCTATCAGGCGACGCATCCCCAAATGGGCGCTCCAATCGGGCGATGCCTCCTCCACGGATCAGCAGTATTACCTCCGCACCATCGGCCGCGCCCTCGACGTTCTGGATTGCTTCGACGGCCAGCTTCCCATTTCGCTCAAGGAGATCAGCGAGCGTGTCAACCTGCCGGAAACAACCCTCTTCCGCGTGTTGCTGACGCTCGAGAAGCACAAGTATCTACAGCAGCATCGTGACGGAACCTACCAACTCGCCCCCAAGCTGATGTTTGGCTGGCTGGTTCAGGCCGCGGATCATCTGCGCGTCCTCGTTCGGCCCGAGCTTGAGCGCCTGGCCAATACCTTCGATGAAACCGCCAGCGTTTCCTACCTCTACGACGACCGCATCCATGTCCTGGACTGCATCGAAACCTTCCACGAAATCCGCATGACCAACAAGATCGGCCGCGTCCTGCCGCCGCACTGCAGCGCCATGGGCAAGGCGATTACTGCGTTTCAGGATCGCGCGCTCGCGGACCGCATCCTCGAAGTCTATGGACTGACTCCCCGAACGGAATACACCATCATCGATCGCCACAAGCTCTTCAAGGAGTTTGAAGAGACACGGCGCACCGGCGTCGCGTCGGATCGGGAGGAGTCGATTCGCGGGGGCATCTGCTTCGGTGCCGCATTGCGGACTGGAACCAAGCCCGTCGTGGCCGCCATCAGCGTATCGACACCGGCCACGCGCATGTCCGAGCAACTGGAGAAGAAGATCCAGGCGGCCATTCGGG
>OBLU010003054.1_pt1 | contig 15208 bp, 16 predicted proteins | sample 1518681 | NCBI WGS metagenome assembly OBLU01 (sample SAMEA3539304, study PRJEB22396) | soil metagenome | biome: tundra; feature: field; material: soil | place: USA | collected 2010-05 | depth 0.15 m
TCATCTCGTATTTGAAGGCTTGCTGGATCTCCACTATGCGAATATAGAGCGAAACTGCGGTCCGAAGAAGATAACCTTTGAGGGACCTCAAAACCCTGTGCGCTCTTGACCCCGCCATGAATGACCGGGTTTGCCGCGCATGGGATCAAAACTGCCCAGCCCTCTCAGGCCAGCAGGGTATTTCGCACTGCCAACTCAGATTCGACGACCTCGAATTCACTCCACGCCAGTTGCACCTCGCCGGAGGCAAGCGGCATGTCTTCTCCATGAGCCCATTGGGTCTCGATCACCTGCACCGACTCAAGGGCAAGAAGGTTACGCACGCGGAACTCCCTTACCGGGATGGCGACATCCAACTCCACGAGCAGCCGCGCGACCGAGCCTGTGAGCGTGATGAGATCACCCTATTTGGGTTGCCGAGGCGACAGCACCAGCGCCTGCTCTGCAGCTATCTCAGCTGGTCCTGTTCTCTAAGCCTCCTGGGGCAGTCTGCTTGCCGGGGGCGCCGGTTGTTGTGCGGAGGCCATCTGTCCGGGAAGCGAGCACAAACATGACCAGAAAAGACACAAAACGATTGGAATGGGTTTAATGAAGGTCTCACGGAGGTTGTACCCGTGCAACCCTGCCAGCATCATCGCTGCTACACTGAAATGTGAGAGCAACGTGCGCGTTCAGCGGCCCCGCGCCCCGGAAACCGCCGCGAATTGAGGTCAAAGACAATGCCGGAACAGAAAGATCAGAAGAACTTTGCATCGACCAGCCTCCGCCTGAAGGTGGGATTGGCAGAGATGCTCAAGGGTGGCGTCATCATGGACGTGATGAACGTGGAGCAGGCGCGCATTGCCGAAGAGGCAGGCGCCACCTCGGTGATGGCCCTGGAACGCGTGCCGGCGATGATCCGCGCTGAAGGCGGCGTGGCACGCATGGCCAAACCAAGTCTCATCAAGCAAATCATTCAGGCCGTGTCTATTCCGGTGATGGCCAAAGCGCGGATTGGTCACTTTGCCGAGGCACAGATTCTCCAGGAACTGGGCGTCGACTTTATCGACGAAAGTGAGGTTCTGACTCCAGCGGACGAGGCGCATCATATCGATAAGCACGCCTTTACCACCCCTTTCGTGTGCGGTGCGCGCAACCTTGGCGAGGCGCTGCGGCGCATTGCGGAAGGTGCGGCGATGATTCGGACAAAAGGCGAGGCCGGCACCGGGGACGTGGTCCATGCCGTCCAACACATGCGGCAGATTACACGGGAGATGCGTGCGCTGACGGTGCTCTCAGAGCAGGAACTTTACGCCGCAGCCAAGGATCATCAGGCTCCGTACGAGTTGATTCGCATGGTTGCGCAGACCGGGAAACTGCCTGTGCCGAATTTTTCAGCTGGGGGCATTGCCACGCCGGCCGACGCAGCGCTCATGATGCAGTTGGGCGCCGAGGCCATTTTTGTCGGTTCGGGCATCTTCATGAAGGAACGCGCCACCCCGCTTGATGTCGAGAACGACCCAAAAGAACGAGAGGAGGCTGTCTCCCGTGCCAAGGCGATCGTGGCCGCAACCACCCACTTCAACGACCCGAAGATCCTGGCTGAAGTCTCCGAGCAGGTGACGGGCACGATGAAGGGTCTGGCCGCCGCCGGACTAGAAGAGTCCCAACTCCTCCAAACCCGCGGCTGGTAGCACCTTCCCGTCCAATCCATGCGCCGAAGGGGTCTGCCCACGCCCAGGTGGCTGGACATAGTCAGATGACTAGTGAGATGACTATATTAACGGAGGTTCTACATGGCGTGGCAGGTTTTTGACGCAAAGGCGCGCTTCAGTGAGCTTCTCGACACCACTCTCAAGGAAGGCCCGCAGGTGGTCACCCGACGTGGGGTGGAAACAGCAGTTCTTGTGCCAATTGATGAGTGGAAGCGGCTCAGGGCCCAGGCAAGGCCCAACATCAAGGACATTCTTCTCGATCCAAACGGCCCGCACGATCTTTATATTCCTCCCCGCCGGAGACTTCGTTTTTCCCCGCCGGATGATCAGGTATAGCCCGTGTACTTGCTCGACACCAATGTGATCTCGGAGTTACGCAAGGCCAAGCCTCATGGTGCGGTTCTGGCTTGGTTTAGTGCCGTGCGCTCTTACGAGATCGCGATCCCGGCTGTCGTCATCGGAGAGTTTCAGGATGGCGCGGAGATCACGAGGAAACAAGACCAACCGAAGGCCGCGGGGATTGAGGCTTGGTTGGACTACGTCATGGCCAACTTCACCGTGCTTCCCATGGACGGCCCGATGTTTCGTGAATGGGCGCGACTGATGGCAGGCAAGCCGGACGATCTGAGCGGGGACGCCATGATCGCCGCCACCGCCCGTCTCCATCGCCTAATCGTCGTCACCCGCAATGTAAAGGATTTCGAGGACCTGGGCGTCGAGGTCTTCAACCCCTTCGCCGTAGCATCTGGAGAATTGGGTTGAACGAAGAACGCGCGCTGCCGCGCATCGGCGTCCTGGCGATTCAAGGCGACTATTCCGCTCACGCGGAGGCGCTGGCCGAGGTTGGCGCAGATCCTGTCGAAGTGCGCAAACCCGGCCAGTTGGCTGGCCTCGACGGCCTGATTTTGCCGGGCGGCGAATCGACAACCATCCTCAGGTTTCTCGAGAAGCACAGTTTCTTTGAGGTTCTGCAAGATTTTTCAGCAAGTCACCCGGTCTTTGGCACTTGCGCCGGAACCATTCTGCTGGCGCGCGAGGTTCGGAGTCCTGCACAACGCAGTCTGGGCATACTGGATGCGGTGGTGGAACGCAACGCTTACGGCCGGCAGATCGATTCGACCATTTTGACCTCTGAGACCGAGCTTGCAGGCGGCCCACTGGAGATGGTCTTTATTCGCGCCCCACGCATCGTTGAGACTGGTCCCGGCGTTCAAGTGCTGGCGCTCAGGGATGACTTCCCGGCCCTGGTGCGAGAGAACCTTGTGATGGCAGCCACTTTTCATCCCGAGCTCTCGGCGGATCGTCGGGTTCACAAACTGTTCGTCCAGATTGTGAAAAGTGCGGCTTCACCCGCCCCAGCCGGGAACTGACCGATTCCATCAGGAACAAGCTTCGATCATATCCGGATAAAACCATCCAACAAAATGCAACAGTTCCTTCCGATTCTGAGTGCGTCCAAACCGAAGTGAGTGTAATCTCATCATCACAGAGGCCCTCAATGCCTTCCACCTTTACGCGCACGCCAACTGAGACAGAACGGAAGGAGCCGGGAATCGGGGGCAAGCCGCCCGTAGACCGGCGGCCGACTGGCGGCGGTGGTGGCGGCGGGGACGACGACTGGAAGAATGAGCGACACGGGCCGCGCGAGCTTCTCCACCGCATGCGGTTCTTCCTGTTTTCCGCTTTGGCCGCGGATATGCTGTTTTTTTTAGTGCTTGTTTTGGTTTTCTTCGCCCGCCAGGCAGGCATGTTGATGGATCCCCGCACACATGTCTTCACCGGTGACTGGCACCCGGTAACCCTACCGCGCATCCTTTATGTGAATACTGTGGTGCTGCTCTTAAGCAGTTTGACCATCGAGCGGGCACGCCAGAATATCTTTCGGGAGATCGATGTTTTGGAGGAGTGGCTGGGATTGGGCCTGCCTGCGGTGCGCCGCACCGTGCCCTGGGTGGGCGGAACATTGCTTCTTGGAGTCCTGTTCCTTGCCGGACAGCTTATCGCGTGGGCTCAGTTGACAGCCGTTGGCTACGGATTCGACAAGATTTCCGTCACTCCGGCCAGTTACTTCTTCTATCTGATCACCGGGCTGCATGCCGCACATCTATTGCTCGGCGTGCTGGGGTTGATTTTCTGCCTATGCGCCCTGGGCAGGCTCAAGCGCGTTGAATACCGCCAGATTGCTTTGGACGTGACAGCCTGGTATTGGCACACAATGAGTCTGGCCTGGCTGCTGTTGTTTGCCGTGTTGGCACTGGGCCAATAGCCTGGCACTGCTGCCGCAGGCGCGGTCCTTGGAATGGCTTCGCTTCCAGGGGGTCTAAACCAGTCGATGGTGAAACAAGGCACGCCAGCGTTCGCCGAAGCTTGGGATCTCAGGAAAATCGAAATACACTTCACGAATGCCGGCTGTAGTAGAAGCTGCCATGGCGTCAATCCTCTCCCGGTTCATCGGCACCGCTGAAGGACTTTCTAGATGACAAACGTAACCAGTCACATTTGGGTACACGGAAGGTTATGCGATCCGGAATGGGAGTTCCAGTGATCGAACTCTCAGTTGCCACCGAGAGGCCGCGGATTTGCGGATCGTCAATGGAACGTGTCGAGAAGGTCATCTGGGATGGTGTCCCGCCCGCCAGGATACTGAGAAAACTCAGATAAAAGGTGGGCAACACAGCGAGACAATCGGCAAACAGTCCCATGCCCAGCTTTGTGGGGGGTAAACTCCACGTTGCAATCCGTCACTTGCCGGCCCCTATCATTAGGTGCCCCTGGCTCCGCCTTGACTAGATGCGGCTGAAAACCTAATCTCAAACCAGCGCCCTGTTTGACCGGAGCCCTTCGCAGTCCCAGCGGACCGGGTGCAATCTTAATGGACTCTTTCCGGACTGGGCGGCAATGACCCCCTACTACTGGCAGTACCTCCCGCTGTTCATGCAAATTATTGCCGTGTTCTTGCTTGGGCTGGGGATGGTCGTGGGTTCCTGGTTCGTCGGGCGGCATCGCAACTCAGCCACCAAATTGGCCGCTTATGAGTGCGGAATCGTCGCTGTGGGCGACGCCCGCCAGCGTTTTAGTGTGCGCTTCTATCTGGTGGCCGTATTGTTCATCCTGTTCGATGTGGAAGCAGTTTTCATGATGCCCTGGGCGGTGGTCTACCGGAAACTCCCACAAATCACAGGTTCCACACTCTTCGGATTCTGGGAGATGCTGGTCTATCTGGGGTTTGTAGCCGTCGGGCTCTATTACATTGTGCGCAAAGGCATCTTGAACTGGAGCCAGGACAAGGCGGACCTTTAGGATGGGCGGAGTGAACACATTCATCGGCAAAGCCGCAGTGCTGGAGGGAATTCCCGAACACCCGGCCGTTAAAGCCATCCTTGCCTGGAACCCGGATGCGTTAACCGACGCCAAATTCGACCGGAACGAGTTGACACTGACCATTGATGAAGGCCAGTTACGTGCAGCCGCCGCAACGGTCCAAGGAGCCGGCTACAACTTCTTTGAAGACATGACTGCGGTCGACTGGTTCCCTTCCTCGCCGCGCTTCCAATTGAGCTACCACATTCTCTCCCACTCCTTTAAGGAGCACATCCGATTGCGCGTGTTGGTGGAGGAACGGAGCTCTTCGATAGATTCCATCACGCCCGTCTGGCCCGCGGCCAACTACTACGAGAGGGAGGTCTTCGATCTGTTTGGCGTCCGCTTTGAGGGTCATCCAAACCTCCGTCGCATCATGATGCCGGACGAATGGGTGGGCCATCCGTTGCGCAAGGACTATCCGGTGGAGGGGTACCGCTAAATGACAGACGTTGCCGGCACGCCCATCCTGGAAGCTCCGATGGCCTCAGGCGCCAAGGATCAGCATATGGTCCTCAATATGGGGCCGCAGCACCCTGCGACGCATGGCGTTCTGCGCCTGGTCCTGGAGATTGACGGTGAGATCATTGTCCGGCTTTATCCGGAGGTCGGCTACCTGCATACAGGCATTGAGAAGACCTGCGAGGCCAAGTTTTACCAGCAGGTGGTGCCGCTGACGGACCGCATCAACTACCTTGACCCGTTGTCGAATAATTTGTGTTATGCCCTCGCTGTCGAAAAACTCCTCGGCCTCGAGATTCCCGATAAAGCTCAGTGGCTCCGGGTCCTGCTGGCGGAGTTAAGCCGCCTCAATTCGCACCTAATCTGGCTGGGCACGCACGCCATGGACATTGGCGCGCTGACTGTGTTCCTATACACCTTCCGTGAGCGCGAAGACATCCTGAGACTCTTTGAGGCTGTGGCCGGCCAGAGGATGATGACCAGCTATATCCGCATCGGCGGCCTGGCGATGGAGCCGCCGCTCGATTTTCTTGACCGTGTGCAGGCATTTATCCGCACTTTCCCTGAGAAGATCGACGAATATGCCAACCTGCTCACAGGCAACCCAATCTTCAAGGGCAGGCTGAAGGGAGTGGGTTATCTTTCGGCCTCCGACGCCATTGCGTTGGGCGTGACCGGGCCCCCAATGCGCGCCTCAGGCGTAGATTTCGACCTTCGCCGGGACATGCCGTATTCCAGCTATGAGAAGTTTCAATTCCAGGTTCCAACCTCGACGGATGGGGACTGCTGGGCTCGCTATGCAGTCCGGCTCGTTGAGATGCGCGAGAGCGTCAAGATTATTCAGCAGGCGCTTGACGGAATGCCTGAGGGCGCGGTGAAGGCCGACGCTCCCAAGATCGTGCTGCCGGACCGGGAAAAGATGAAGACGCAGATGGAGGCCCTGATCCATCATTTCAAAATTGTCACGGAAGGCTTTGAAGTGCCGGCGGGTGAGGTTTACCAGGGGATTGAAGCTGGCCACGGACAGACCGGCTACTATGTGGTTTCAGACGGTACAGCCAAGCCTTACCGTGTGCATATGCGCTATCCGTCATTTGCAACCTTGCAGGCACTTGAAACCATGTGCAAGGGAAGGATGTTGGCTGATGTGGTTGCGGTCATCGGATCGATCGACATTGTTTTAGGAGAGATTGACCGTTGAGTGCTGCGGACGATGGTTCTCTGGACGGGGTTTTGGGTGGAGATGTGTTCGCAGAACTATGGGTTTCACTCGCTTCCCTGCTGCGCAGTTACACCGCGGCGCACGGGCTGAACGGCAGGCGGCAGGCGACGGTTGAATTGGGCGAAGAGCGAATCCTTGTGCGGCGCGGCGACGATTGGCTGGATTTGCATCGCAATGGAGCGGAAGTGAACTGGCAGCGCGAAGACGGCAGAGCTGGAAGGCTGGAATTCACTGAGCACGGGCGATTGCAGAGCGAGGCAGGCGAGGAAGAGATGGATCTGGCAGCAGAAGCTTGGGCACAGGAGTTGATGCGATGAGCCCTGAAACCATGACCCTGTTCTCGCCCAGGCTGGCGGCGCAGTTAGATGCGCTTGTTAAGAAATACCCGCTCAAGCGCTCGGCGCTGATTCCCATGCTGCTCTACGCGCAGGATGAGATCGGGTACCTCTCTGACGCTGTGGTCGCTGAAGTGGCCGTGCGCATAGGCATCACCGAGCTTGAAGTGCGCAACGTTGCCACCTACTACTCCATGCTGCGCTTCAAGCCGGCGGGCAAATTCAACGTGCAGGTGTGCACAAACATCAGTTGCATGCTGCGCGGAGCCTACGACCTTTACGAACGGTTTCAGGAGGAATTGGGAATCGGACACAAGGGCGTCACTCCCGACGGCGTGTTCTCACTTGAAGAGGTGGAGTGCATCGGCGCTTGCTGCTGGGCTCCGGCCATCCAAGTCAACTACGAATTCCATGACGAGTTGACACCAGAGCTTGTACCGGGCATTTTGGCCGCCTATCGCAGCAAGGCCGATGCGGAAGAGAAGGTCTCCAATGCCTAGGCTCGTTTCCCATCCCGATGAGGTAAAGATTGTGACACGGCGCTTCGGGCAGAGCGCGGCAAATATCGATCGTTATATCGAGCTCGGCGGCTACGTATCCGCGAAGAAGTGTCTCGATGAGGGTTCGGACTGGATCATCAATGAGATGAAGGCCAGCGGATTGCGGGGCCGGGGTGGGGCTGGATTTCCGACGGGCATGAAGTGGTCATTCGTTCCCACGAAATCGGACAAACCCAAATACGTTTTAGTTAACGGTGACGAGAGTGAACCGGGGACCTGCAAGGATCACTTGATCTTTCTGCACGATCCCCACGCAGTGATTGAAGGTACGATCATTGCCGGTCTTGCGATCGGCGCCAAAGTGGGATTCATCTACCTGCGCGGCGAGTATCGGTACCTGATCGAGATTGTGGAGAAGGCAGTCGCCGATGCGTACGCGAAGGGGTTTCTGGGGAAGAGTATCTTTGGCTCAGACACCGAATTCCAGGTGATTACGCAGACCGGTGCCGGGGCGTATGAGGTGGGTGAGGAGTCGGCGCTCATGGAGTCGCTCGAAGGCAAGCGCGGGATTCCGCGGATCAAGCCGCCGTTTCCTGCGGTCGTTGGGCTCTATGGCGGCCCTACTGTCATCAATAACGCTGAGACTATCGCTACTGTGCCCCACGTCTTCGAGATGGGCGCAGCGGCCTACGCCAAGGTGGGATCGGAGCGCAATGGTGGAACGCGTCTATTCAGCATCAGCGGCCACGTGGAGCGGCCGGGGGTCTACGAGCTCCCCATGGGCTACAACCTGAAGAAGATGATCTACGAGGTGGCCGGTGGGGTGCGCGGCGGGCGCAAGTTGAAGGCAGTGGTTCCGGGCGGCTCCTCGACTCCTGTGCTTTTGCCTGAGGAGATTGAAAACCTGGGGATGGACTTCGACCAGGTGGGCAAGGCCGGCTCCATGCTCGGTTCTGGCGGCGTTGTGGTGATTGACGATCAGACCTGCATCGTCGAGTTCGCGCTCCGCACCATCAGCTTTTACCAACACGAGAGTTGTGGCTGGTGCATTCCGTGCCGTGAAGGTACAGACTGGTTGAAGAAGTCCCTCACTCGATTCCATGGTGGATTTGGAGTTGCCAAGGACATCGACAACATTCAATACCTTGCAGAAAACATGATGGGCCGGACATTCTGCCCGTTGGGCGATGCTGCGGCGATGCCCACGCTGGGATTTGTGAAGAAATTCCGCAAGGAGTTCGAGGACCACCTGAACGGCCAGCCCTGCCCGTTCGCGAAACACATAGAACTGGCCGTAATCTAGGGGCTCTGGAGACGAATGGCAGACGTAAACTTCACAGTCGATGGAAAAGGACTCACCGCTCCCGCGGGAACGCTGCTGATTGACGCGTGCCGCAAGGCGGGCATCGAGATACCTGCGTTCTGTTATTACCCCGGACTCAGCCTTCAGGCAGCTTGCCGCATGTGCGTGGTGCGTCAGGAAAAGGTGCCCAAGCTGCAGACGGCCTGCACGACTTCTGTTGCGGAGGGTCAGGTCTTCATCACCGAATCTCCTGAAATTGCCCAGGCGCGCAAGGCGACGATTGAACTCTTGCTGGGTAACCATCCGCTGGACTGCCCTGTCTGCGATGCGGGCGGCGAGTGCGAACTGCAGGACATGACTTTCAAGTATGGCGCGGGCGATAGCCTCTACGCCGAGGCCAAGCAGCACCGCGAAGAGCAGCAGTGGTCCCCTGCCGTCTTTTATGATCGCCCGCGCTGCATCCTCTGCTACCGCTGCATTCGCATGTGCGGCGAAGGAATGGATGTGTGGGCGCTCGGTGTGCAAAATCGAGGAGTGAGTTCGGTGATCGTACCCAACGGTAGCGATCAACTGGACTGTGAGCAGTGCGGCATGTGCATTGACGTTTGCCCGGTTGGCGCACTCACCAGTGGCAGCTACCGCTATAAGACCAGGCCGTGGGAGATGAACCACGTGTCCACTGTTTGTACTCACTGCGCCGACGGCTGCAAGGTCACGTTGGGCGTGCGCCAGGTGAATGACGGGTCAGAGATTGTGCGCGCCGATAATCGTGACAAAAGCGGAATCAACGGCGATTTTCTCTGCGCCAAGGGCCGATTCGGCTTCGACTTTGTGGAGAGTCCCGAGCGTCTCTCCAAGCCTCTGGTACGCAACGCAGCAGGCAAGCTTGAACCGGCCACTTGGGAGCACGCGCTGCGTTTGGCTGCGGGCAAACTCAAGGAGATTCGTGATACAAAGGGCGGCGCGGCCATCGGCGTCATTGGCTCCAACCAGACGACGAACGAAGAGAACTACCTCTTGCAGAAATTTGCGCGGACCGTTCTGCAGACCAACAACATTGACCACGAACGGAGCACGGATTACGCTGCATTTGCCCGCGACCTGGCCGGACACAGGGACAAGGCGGCAAGCCTGCGCGACATTGCAGCAGCTCCGGCGATTCTGCTGATTGGCGGCGATCCGACGCAGGAGCATCCGTTGCTGGCATGGAACCTGCGCACCAATGTGCGCTTGAACCGCGCGCGCTTGTACGTTGCCAACGCGAAACCCATCAAGCTGGAGCGCCAGGCGAAGGCGACACTGGGGTTGCCCCCGGACGGCTACAAAGACCTCCCCGCCTTTCTCGACGCAGCGGATGCCGACTTCTCGAAGGCTGTGCTGGCAGAGGAGTCTCTTGTGGTGATCTTCGGCCAGGAGTATCGCGGCGAATCGGTTGAGTCTCTTGTCGAGTGGGGCTTGAAGCGCGGCAGCGTGCGCTTTGCTTTTCTCGGCGACCATGCCAACTCCCGCGGCGCGGCTGACATGGGGCTTCTCCCGGACCTTTTGCCGGGATATGTGCCTGTAGCCGCGCCTGGAGTCTTTGCGGAATATCCCGGCCTGTCCGTAACGCCCGGCAAGGCCCTACCCGAGATCTTCGCCGCGGCAGGCAGAGGCGAACTTGGCGCTCTGCTTGTGGTTGGCGCCAATCCGGTAGGAAGTCAGGGCGTGGAACCCACGGAGCTGAAGAATACATTTGTTATCGTGCAGGACATTTTTCTCACAGAGACCGCGGCACTCGCGGATGTGGTGTTTCCCGCAGCCAGTCTCTATGAGAAGACAGGCACGGTCACGAATACATACGGCGATGTGCAACTTGTGAAGAAGGCCGCTGACCGCGCAGGCGTGAAGCCGGACTTTGAGATATTGGTGCGTCTGGGCGGAGGAATGGGCGTGGATGTCAAAGCTCTGGTGCCGTTTGGCAAGGGCAATGTGACCGCAGACCTGGGTCAGTCCCGAGGCGCGCAATCCGGTGAGGCCGACCGTCACTCTGTTTGGCTGGCGGCAAACAATCTGGAACCTAAGCTGAGCCCCTTCGATCCGCTTGCCGTTTTCGACGAGATTGCCCGGCTGGTTCCGGGCTACGCCGTGGACCGGCTCAATCTGTTTGGGGGCAACGATGTACGGACGGAGCCTGGCTTTGTGCCGGTTGCGGCTCTGACAGAGACACTCGCGGGCTTGGTGACTCCGGCGCACGATGGCCTGTTCACCTCCGGAACGCTTGGCCACTACAGCCCAGCTCTCAAGGAACTCGAACGGCATCAGACACACGAATTGGCGGAATCTGCAGCAGATTAGCGAAGGCTACGAATTGTAATAGGAAGAGCAAGAGAGGCAGAGGGCACGTGACGATATTGCAGTTTTTCCTGTGGAGCCTGCTCAAGGTGGCCGTGGTGACGGTGGTGATGCTTCTGGGTGTCGCCTATACCGTACTGCTGGAGCGCAAGCTGGTGGGCCGCATCCAGAACCGCTGGGGCCCCAGCCGCGTGGGCCCGTTTGGGTTGCTGCAGCCGCTGGTGGACGGCGCGAAGTCATTCTTGAAAGAGGACCTGATCCCCACGGGGGTTTACAAACCGCTTTATATTCTTGCGCCGATCATTTCTTTGGGCTGTGCGCTTATTTCAATTGCCGTGGTCCCCTTTGGCGAACCTAACGTCGGACCGGCTGGCATGCATCTGTTCGAGATTTCTGATGTGAACATCGGCTTGTTGGTGATTCTGGGCGTGACTTCCATTGGCGTCTATGGCGTTGCGCTTGCCGGGTGGTCGTCGAATAACAAGTACTCCCTGCTCGGCTCGCTCCGCTCTTCAGCACAATTGATCAGTTACGAGCTTGCGTTGGGGCTGTCGCTGGTGGGGGTAGTCTTGCGTGCCGGTTCGCTCAACTTGCGCGTGATTGTGGAACAGCAAGCGACCAAAGGCATGTTTACCTGGAACATCTTCGGCGGATTGCAGTTTGTGGCCTTCTTCATCTACCTGACGGCAGCCTACGCTGAGACCAACCGCTCACCATTCGATATGGTCGAGGCAGAGAGCGAGCTGGCGGGGGGCTACAACGTCGAGTACAGCTCAATGAAATTCGCCATGTTCTTCATGGCCGAGTACGCGAACATGATTACGGTGGGATGCGTGGCCACATTGCTCTTTCTGGGGGGATGGACCAGCCCGTTCGGCAACCTGATTCCTCCACCTGAAAACATCCTGGTTCATGCGCTGTTTCCCATTTTCTGGTTTGTGGCCAAGGTCTTTTGCTTTCTTTTCTTGTATGTCTGGGTGCGGGGAACGCTGCCCCGTTTCCGCTATGACCAGCTGATGAACTTTGGCTGGCGCTACCTGATGCCGATTGCCATTTTGAACATTGTGGCAACAAGCCTTTGGTATGCGTATCACTGAATTACAATCGGGAGAGATTTCCCGGAGCCTGAACTGTTCGCTCCATCGTCCTTCCCCTTAACCGGCCGGTGTATTTTTTGCCGGCCCTAGCCACTGAACCAGGGAACGATGCACCTGATCCTGTTCTTCCTGTTTGCCGGATTCTGCTTGGCCGGAGCCATCAACCTCCTGCTCCAGAGCCATCCCATTAACAGTGCCCTGTCACTGATTGTGGTGATGACCTCGTTGGCCGTCCTTTACTTGCTGTTGGGCGCCGAGTTTCTGGCCGCCGCGCAGGTGATCGTGTATGCCGGCGCCATCATGGTCCTGTTCACTTTCGTGGTGATGCTGCTGAATGCCGGCCGCGAGGAGCGTACGATGGGTAGCCGCACTGCTCGTGCCGTTGGCTTTCCCGCGGTTGTGGGTATCCTAGGCGTAATTGCCACTGTGATTCTGAAGGCGCAGGGCCTGGGCGTTGCATCCCTGGGAAGCGGGATCACGTCCACTGAAGACCTGAGCCGGGTCCTCTTCACAGAACTGCTGTTGCCCTTTGAAGTGACCTCAGTTCTTATCCTTATCGCGATTCTCGGTGCGGTTGCGTTGGCCCGTCACGGTCACGGAGACCCCGAAGGAAATCGAGAAAGGATGGCCAACAGATGAATTCCTTTTTCGCACAAAATGTTCCGCTGTCCTGGTACCTGATCCTGAGCGCCGCGCTGTTTTGTCTTGGCGTCATCGGATTCCTGATCAAGCGCAACCTCATCACCGTCTTCATGTCCATCGAGATCATGCTCAACGCGGTCAACCTTTCCTTTGTCACCTTCGCCCACCAGTGGCACGCGGTGAAGGGGCAGATCTTCGTCTTCTTTGTGATGATGGTGGCCGCGGCAGAGGCTGCCGTGGGCCTTGCCATCATCATTGCTGTCTTCCGCGCCCGCGCTACCCTGGCCGTCGACCGTATCGACCTGATGAAACTATGAACGGAACATTTCATCTCTGGCTGATTCCGCTGTTGCCCTTTGCCGGGTTTCTGTTGAACGGAATCCTCGGCAGGCGGTTGCCGAAGTGGCTTGTGACTGCGGTTGCGCTGCTGGCGCCGCTCGGCGCATTCGCAGTGGTGCTCCAAGGGGCTTTGGGGCCGCTCGGACTTTGCTCCCCTAGTAGCTCCCTGCCCTACATCGAAACCTGCCCGATGTCCTGGATCAACATCGGCACTCTCCACATCGACTTCAGTTTCATCCTCGACCAGCTCTCGCTCGTAATGCTACTTGTCGTGACCGGCGTAGGCTTCCTGATCCACGTCTACTCCGTTGGCTACATGAAGCACGAAGAGGGTTACTGGCGCTACTTCTCTTACCTGAACCTGTTCCTGTTCTTCATGACCGTGCTGGTTCTGGCCGGCAATGCCCTGCTGATGTTTGTGGGTTGGGAAGGCGTGGGGCTGGCATCCTATCTACTTATCGGGTTCTACTTTCAGAAGAATTCTGCAGCGGATGCGGGCAAGAAGGCATTCATCGTCAACCGCATCGGCGACTTCGGCTTTCTGATCGGCATGTTTCTGCTGCTGGCTAACTTTGGCACGCTGACCTTTAGCGAGATTGCCGACAAGCTCGCCGCGAATCCAGCCTGGCAGGGCGGCATTCTCACGGTCATCGCGCTTTGCCTGCTGCTTGGCGCGACCGGGAAGAGCGCGCAGCTTCCGCTCTATATCTGGCTGCCCGACGCAATGGAAGGCCCCACACCGGTCTCCGCGTTGATCCACGCCGCAACCATGGTCACTGCCGGCGTTTACATGATCGCGCGGACGCATGTCCTATTCGATCATTCGCCCTTCGCACTGAGTGTAGTGGCTATCGTCGGAGCGGCGACGGCCTTATTTGCTGCCACCATCGCTTTAGTGCAGAACGACATCAAGCGGGTACTGGCCTATTCCACCATCTCGCAGCTTGGCTACATGTTTCTGGGCTGTGGCGTAGCGGCTTACTCTGCGTCCATCTTCCACTTGATGACGCACGCCTTCTTCAAGGCCCTGCTCTTCTTGGCGGCAGGCTCAGTGATTCACGCCATCGGCGGCGAGCAGGACCTGCGCAAGATGGGCGGCCTTTGGAAGAAGCTCCCGGTCACTTTTGCCGTCACCACAGTGGGCGTTTTGGCGATCGCCGGAATATTTCCTTTTGCCGGATTCTTCTCAAAGGATGCCATTCTCTACGCAGCATATCTGCAAGGCACGAATGGAATGATTCTGGGGTCGGTTGGACTGGTCACGGCATTGCTGACATCGTTCTACATGTTCCGCCTCTGGTACCTGGCGTTCCTGGGCAAACCGCGCGGCGAGACTGAGCACCACCACTCGACACCGTGGTCGATGCTTGTCCCACTGGTGATTCTGGCATTGCTCTCGATTTGCGGCGGTTGGATCGGCATTGAACGGTTTGCGGCATTCCTGGCTCCGTCGGTGGGTGCGAGAAGTTCGGAGGCGGGGAGCGCGCATCTTGAATTGATTCTGAGCTTTGTTGCCGTTGGTGTTGCGCTATTGGGCTGGCTGGTGGCTCACCTGTTCTACCATCAACGGACCAACCGGCCTGCGGAATTGGCCGCTGCTCTTCCCGGCGGCTACAAGCTGTTGGCCAATAAATACTACGTCGATGAGTTCTATGGCGCGACGGTGGTTAAGCCACTGCTCGCTGTCTCACAATACGTGCTGGGATGGGTCGTGGATACCGCTCTGCTAGGTGGAGCTGCATGGCTGATCGGAGGCACTGCGACATTTTCAGGGGCGCTGTTGCAGCGCTGTCAGTCCGGCAACATCCGCTCGTATGCGGCATGGCTGGCAGCAGGCGCTGCGGCCGTGCTTTTGTTTATTGTGGTTCCCTGGTCGACGGTGCTGGCCAGTCTGTCGACAATTCACATTGGCGTTCTGGGGCA
>OBLU010003056.1_pt1 | contig 15201 bp, 12 predicted proteins | sample 1518681 | NCBI WGS metagenome assembly OBLU01 (sample SAMEA3539304, study PRJEB22396) | soil metagenome | biome: tundra; feature: field; material: soil | place: USA | collected 2010-05 | depth 0.15 m
CGAAGAACTGCGCCGGCGTCATCTCGTAGGTCAGCCGATGTGCATACCCATGCGAAGCGATTTCGTGTCCGAATTCCTGCGCAGTCCGAATCAGGTGGGGATACCTGGCTGCCACCCAACCGAGAAAAAAGCACGTCATGCGCACCTGCTTCTCGCCGAACAGCTCCAGCAGGCGCAGGAAGTTCTTCTCCACGTGCGAAGGCAGAGCGTCCCATTCGTCGAGGCTTGGGGTAGAAGGCAGGTCCAGGATATGGAACCAGTCTTCTACATCGACGGAGAAGATGCACTTCACGAGCTGGTTCCTCTTGTTCTCATCGTTTCGGCTCTTGGCGCACCCCCGCGCCTTGGGAGGTGTGGGACCGAAGGCATCACCCTAGACCGGTCCTGAATCAAGCCCGGCACTCCACCCACGTCGCGGCGAAACTCTACGATGGGTCTGCCGGCAACTGCGGAACCGGCGCCAAACGGCCTCACACAATCGCGATCCAGTTCCACCGCCACCGAGCGCTGAAGCAAAGTCAAAGAAATCACTACCCGGACGCTGTCCTTCACCCGCACCAGAATGCCCTGTAAGCCAGCTAGCGCGCCTTCTTCTACGACCACCTCGTCGCCAACGTTGAGATAAGGCCAGGGCATGACCAGCAGACCGGACTGAACGGTTCGCCGGATCGCCTGCAATTCTTCTTCGTCAACCGGTATGGGGCCTGCGCTGTTTCCCAGGACATGTACAACGCCAGGAATCATCAGGATGGGCAGCCGGTTCGCGGCATCAAACCGTCCGAAGATATAGCCGGGAAAAAGCGGGCGCTCGATCTTCTTGACACGGTCCGACCAGCGTGACTTCTTCTCGTATGCCGGGAGAAACTCTTCGATGTCGCGGTTCCTGAGACCGGTTTGAACCACCTTCTCGAAATTCGATCTTACCCGCAACGCGTACCAATGTTCCATGCTTCTTATCCGCCGGACAAGCTACCGCCCTTTTTGTCCCATCCGCCTCTTTATACCCTTGACGGTGGAGGTGACTGACCAACCGCCAAGGAACCGCGCCATTCGGCACTCCTTCCGGAACACGCCCCCGCTACGGGTTGGGGCGGCGTTCCGATTTGCTCTCTGCAAAGCCAATACTCACACTATTGATTCATCGAGCTCCCCTGCCTAACAGCAGGATCTTGATCGTTTGCAACAAAATTAGGCAATCCAGTCCGATTGACATGTGCTTAATGTAAAACAAGTCGTAAGCTAGTTTCTCGGTGTTTTCTTCCAGAGTGGCGCAATAACCGCCTTTGATCTGGGCCCAACCCGTCAAACCCGGCCTGGCCGTCCAGCGCTGATTATAAAAGGGGATTTTTTGCGCGCATTCCTCTTCGGCCGATGGAATGCAGGGCCGCGGCCCTACGAAATGCATTTCACCGCGCAGGATATTGAAGAGCTGCGGCAGTTCATCCAACCGGAACCGGCGAATCCAGTGCCCTGCACGGGTGATCCGGTCATCGTCCTCTTCCGCCGGACGCTGGTCGTCGGATTTCAGATGCATCGAGCGGAACTTGTACAACGTGAACAATCTCCCGCCCTTGCCGATGCGGCGCTGTCTGAAGATGACCGGTCCCGGGGAATCCAGCCGGATTGCCGCAGCCACGAGAATCATCACCGGACACGAGACGATCAGCCCCAGAATCGACAGGACAATCGAAGCGCTGCGCTTGTACACCAGGATCCAACGGGAGATTTGGAATCCGGGAGAAAACAACAGCCATCCCAGCCGCAGAGAAGACACCGGCACCTTGCCGGTGAGGGCCTCGTAGAAGTCCGGAGCATCCTGAACACGCACCCCATGTGTCTTCAGGCTCAACAGTGCTTCCACCGGCAGGTGGCCTCGTCTGTCTCCCATGCTGATGATGACGCACGAGACTTCTTCGCGCTGCACCACATCGGAGAGTTCCTCAACAGTACCAAGGCAGGGTAGAGCGGAGTGCGATCCCTGGATGGTGCGTTGGCCTCCGACGTATCCGAGCAGGTGCAGTCCAAATTCCGGGCGCCCGGAGATTTCATCCGCCAGCGGCGCGGCGAGGGGTCCGTCTCCCAGCAGGAGCGTGCGATCCCGCAACTGCGAAGAGACGGCGAGCAAAACGTACAGCCGCCGCCAGGCCAGCACCATCACGCCTCCCAGCCCCATCCAGATGATGATCGGTCCCCGGCTCAGTTGTGCCGGCGGATAGGCATAGTAGACCACGGCAAGAATGATGCAAACCGTGCCCAGGACGTGCACGACTCGGGATACGACCTCGCGAAACGCCCTAATGACAAACGAATCGTAGAGATCGTAGTAGTACATGCAGAGCACACAGACCGTTGAAGCGAACAGCACGCGCAGCAGTCCATGATCGTAGAGAATGGCGAGGTCGACGTCTCTCCCAAACCAGACGCACATAGCCGCCAGAAGGGTCAAGACCGACAACACCCCTTCCGTGAGGGCCAGCAATAGAGTTCGTCCGGGGAAGTAGACGTTGAACAGCCTAATCATTCGTCCCCCGGTAGTAGGAGTAGTCGTGGCTGCGCGGTCGGGCCAGAAACCAGTCCGGAACGCAGTTCGTAATGACCCCGATCAGCTTCTCTTTGGGGATGCTCTGCAACGCCATGAGGCAGTGTTTCCGGTTGGTGTAGTCCGGCCGCGCCACCAACACGACACCATCCGCCACGGGCTGGACCAAATCGTAGTCCGCCACCACGCCCACCGGGGGCGTGTCGATGATGCAGTAGTCGAAGCCCTTCCGGATCTCGGCGCAAACCAGGGTCCATCGGTTCGATCCCAGCAGTTCCGCGGGGTTCTTGGTCCTTCGGCCGGCGGACAGAAAGTACAGTTTGGTCGCTCCGATCTGCAGGCTCATGATTGCTTCCTCGAGAGAACTCTCGCCCGAGAGCACTTCCGTCAAGCCCGGAGACGTCGGGACATCGAACAGTGTGGCCAGGGCAGAGCGCCGGAAATCCGAATCGACCAGCAGCACCGAAATCTCGTTCTTGAGAGCCAGCGCACCCGCGACATTGACCGCTGTCACACTCTTGCCGTCTCCCAGTTGAGGACTGGAGATCGCAATGATGTACAACGGGTTTGGATGCTGCAGAATCTTGGTCCGAATGATCCGATATTGCTCGGCTGCCCGCTGGTCCCGACCGTCGAAGGGAAATACCGGAGACCCCGCCTTGATCTCAACTGGTTTGGTTCGCACGCGATCCTGCCAGCCATTGCCAAGCGAGACCATCGCCTCGGGCGGCGTGTTCTTCAGCCATAGCGTGTTTTTATCAGCTACTGGTTCCATAGCCACCGCCCAATCGGAATTTTTCCAAAATAGAATCCCACCGCTGTCGCGATCACAGCCATAACCATGATCACGACCAGGGAAGGCACCAGGACCCGACGTCCCCACCGGACACCCGGTCCACGGGCCGGTTCCTGAGGTGCACCAACCACTTTGCTGGCGGGAACGATCATCGGGACGCGGCCCAGAATAGCCACCCCCCTAGGAAACTCCCATTCCCCCAGCAGAGTGTTCTTTTTGAATTCGCGTCCTACCGATGCAACCAGCGCCAGCAGCAGGGCCCCGAAGGCGCTGAGGCCGCACAGCAGAGGCCGGTTCGGCTTGTCCGGTCTGTCGGGCGTGCGCGCCGTATCGATTGTCACGAACCTCTCGGACTGCGCGGCGAGTTCCATTTGTGTCGCCATCTGCGCAGCCAGTTCCTTATCGAGCAGCGACTGGTAGTTGGCCTTGGAGATCTCATAGTCGCGATTGATCTCCAATAGTTGCTGCTCCCGCATCGGCAGCTTGGCCATCCGTTGCGCGTTCTGGGCGACGGTACTCAGGACCTGTTTGCGCTCATTGTTCAGCGGCTCGATCTGCGCGACAGTAACATCCAGCTGTGCCTTCAGTGCCTCCTCCCGTTCCCGCTCATGGAGCAAAGCCTCCCTCAGTTGTGGGGATCGGGCTGTGGAAGTTGCGGGTTCCCGACCGGGACTTGCCCCATTCGGTTTCTGGGCTTCGGCCTGAAGCCTCTTCTCCTTCTCTTCCTCTTCCTTACGTACTACAGCGATGACCCCAATCAGTTCTTGCACTTCCGGCATCGTGTCCTTGTATCTCTGGCGCATCTCATCCAACTGTCTTTGAAGCTGCTCAGAGGTCTTCGGCGGCTGGCCGCCGGGCGGCGTCGAAGAACCGTTGGGTTTATTGAGCTGATTCGTGATCTCGATCAGGCTTTCAGCCGAAGTTTGTGCCGAAGCCAGCGATGCTTCGAGCAGTTGTTTGTTCTGCTCGGCCCGCTGAATCGAGTCGTTGATCCCCTGCAGGCGGATCTGCAGTTGGGAATTCGTCGCCAGCAGAGCGTTTTCCTGCTGCGGGAGTTCGCCATTGTATCTTTGCTTGAATTCGGCTAGCTTGGCCTCCTGCTCCTCTAAACGCCTCTTGGCTTCATCGAGCTGCGTTTCCAGGAACTTGGTCGTCCCTTGCGCCTGGCCTTCGCGAGTGCTGAGGTTCTCATCAATGAAGGCGTTCCCCAGTTCATTGGCGACCAGGGCAACGACGGTTGGGTTCACACCTTGATAGGACACGCGGAACGCGGAGGGATGCGAATCGCCGCGAGATGCCTTGCTCATCCAGTTCTCTACGACCTCCGTTCCGATGTCCGCCCTCATCATCTCGATGATGTCTTCCTGGGGGCGCGTCTGGCGCTCGTTGTGGTAGAGATCGTATTTCTGGATGATCGCGAGCAGGCGGTTATAGCTCAGGATCTGTTGGCTTAAGGTGGCGAGGCGATCCTGGAGTGCCGTATTCACCGTGGACGCCACGAATTTTTCGGGAATCCTCTGGGTCTGAATCATGATCACCGTGTCGGCCCGGTAAATCGCAGGGAGCCTCATGACCACAACGACCGCAGCCCCGGTGGTGACCACCCACACCAGCGCGAACGCCAGCTTGTGCTTCCAGAACATCCGGACCAGCGAGAGGGGCCCGAGTTTAAAACTATTGCGAACTGCCATGGTTTGATCCGCTGCTTTCGCTTATGAGCATTGGCCTATCATTTGAAATGGTAGCTGTGACGTAAGCAAGTTACCAGCCAAAGACGGGCCTCACGAGTACTGGTACCGGTTCAGAAAAAACATCCCAAAAACGCCAATGGAAGCCCGGCGGACGGAGTGATGCCTGCGGAAGCGGTTTCCTTGGCCCCACGACCCTTGACCCAGCCCTTGGCCTGGGGTTCTTTGCACCGGGTGCCGGTCCACCCCGCCTGCCATATTGGGTTTGGTAGCCACATTTGAAATTCTTTTGCATCTGATGACAAAGTTTTTCCCATACATAGAGAACCCGCGCAGAAAGAACCTCCACCAACAGTTTGGGCCAGCCTCGTGCGGCCCTCGGCGTGCAAGCATGGACCTGCTTGAATTCGGCTTTCTGCACGATTAGGATCTAAGCTTGTCTGGTATGTCAACCCAGATCGCGCCGCAAGGCATGACAAAGCCGGTCGCGCAGCCATATTTCTGGTGGCGGAAGCACTGGCGGCTGTTTGCCGTCTCCTTGTTGGTGATAGCGTTATATGGGGACGTGGTCATCTCCTGGATGCAGGACTGGTGGTCCAACGAAACCTACTCCCACGGCTTTCTGGCGGCTGCGATCGCGCTCTATGTAGTCTGGAGGCAACGAAGTGCCACGCTGGCGTTGCCGGCGAACCCCAGTGCTCAGGGTCTGATCCTGACGTCGGCTTCGGTGCTGATGTTCATTGTGGGCAAACTCGGTGCGGAGTTCTTCACCACGCGCATGTCATTAATTGTGCTGGTCTGTGGACTTACCTGGACTTTCTGGGGTTTCCAGCGGTTGAGACGGCTCGCTTTTCCGCTGCTGCTGTTGGCCTCGGTCGTGCCCCCTCCGGTGATTCTGTACAACAAACTGGCCGCCCCGCTGCAACTGTTGGCCTCGGGGATCGGCACCCAGGTGGCACAAGCATTCGGCGCGTCTATCTTCCGGGATGGCAACGTGATCCAACTCCCCAATACGACACTGGGGGTTGCGGAAGCTTGCAGTGGACTCCGGTCATTGGCCTCATTGACGGTAGGCGCTCTTCTGCTTGGGTATGTGGAACGCCTGCGCACTCTGAACCGTGTGCTGGTGCTTCTGCTTGCCATCCCGATCGCCGTCCTGTTCAACGTCCTGCGGGTTGCCGGCACGGCTCTGCTGGCCGAGGAACATCCCGATCTGGCGATGGGATTCTACCATTCTCTTACCGGCTGGCTGGTTTTCGTGGGGGGCTTCGGAACGCTGTATGCGGCTGCTAAGCTGCTTCGCCTGATTCTGGAGCGAAAACGGAGGCCGGCGGCATGACTGCGGGATGGCGGTTTGGCAGTACTTTCTGCTTGTTGGTAGGCGGCTTGACGTTCTCGGTCTTTAACGACCACCGGAAGCCAAACCCGCTCGTGCATCCCCTCAGCAGCATCGAAAAATCGATCAGCGGTTGGACCGCAACGGACGATCCACCCTTTACGGAGGTCATCGAAGCCTCTCTGAATGCCACGTCATGCCTATCGCGAACCTACCGCCGCGGCCCGGCGACGATGAACCTGTTCATCGCGTTCTACGAGCAGGAACGCGCCGGCGAGAGCATGCACTCGCCCAAGTACTGTCTGGGAGGCCGCGGCTGGGAGATGGTAGACTCCGGGATGGTACCGGTTGGTTTCGACGGACGCACCGTGCGAATTAACAACTATGTGCTCTACAAGGGCGGAGAGCACTCCCGAATCCTGTACTGGTACCAAGGGCGGCGGAGGGTAGTTGCCGACGAATACTTCACCAAGATGTACCTGGTCTGGGATGCCCTTCGGCATGGCGAAACCTCCGGTTCAATCGTGAGAATCACGCTGGATGAACAACCGGGCGCTTTGCAGGACGGAGTAGGGTTCGCTGAGCAGGTGCTGCAACAGCTTGGACGCTGCTTCGGCTCCAATCAACCTTAAGCTCTTCCTATCAGGTGGGCCTCGGACGGAACGGTTGCGACATCAGCAAGGCGGGGTGAGGCGAGCCTGGCCCCAACGCATTGACCTGCCCATCGGACCTTTGAGATGACTCCACATGAACGCCGTTCTTCCGGGCAACGGCACCGCAGTCCCGCTCCTGCTTGTTGGGCTCGCGCCTGGTCGAGCGACAGCCCAGAGAGGACTTGACGCTTACGCCTGCTGTTCCGGGGCGCCTGCAGGCCATGCACAAGAGGACTATGCGGATTCCGGAACAAAATAAAAAGGGCCCCGCGGTTCGGGAGGAACCGGGAGCCCGTGATCCTGTGGAGAAGGAGTGAAACCGTCGGCCTTACGACTACACCAGGCGCGCTGCCAGCTTTCGGCCCACGACGAGCAGGCATCCGCCCAGCAGCAGGAGCGACGCCGGCTCCGGCACTGCTGCGTAGATGGTGTCGGTGACGCTGTACTGGCTCCCGTTCCCACCCGTAAAATCTAAGTAGCTCGTCGCGGCAAAGGGGCCGGCAGCAAGCAAGCCGCTGTTACTGGTCTGGGGGGTGAGATTGCCGCTTGGGAACGTCAGCGTGCCCCCAATGGATGTCCATGCTGCCAAATTCGGAGCGGCCCCAGCGGAGTAGCCCAAGCTGGTGAGAGCCTGGTTACTGGAGATATCGTAGCCTGTATTGCTAAAGCCGCCGGCATTCAATGTGGGCGCTACTATGTTCAAGAGCGCTACCTCGTGGGCGAAACCTGAAGACCCAAAAAATGCTTGCAGGGCAGAACCCCCGCCGGTATTGTTCGTATTCAGACTGGTTTGAGACATGCAATCAGGACTGCAGCCTGGCGCATTGCTGCCACCGCTGTCCGCAGTCACGTTCCAGCCGTTGAAGCTCGTTGCGATCAAGGTCAGGTTCAAGCCGCCGTTGGAAACAGAGTCAGTTACCCCAAAAGAGGCGCAGCTCCCCCCAGTGCACGTGAGCGTGACGCCATCCCAAGTGATCACGTCGCTCCCGCTCACCAATACCAGCCAGGGATCGGTTTGGGCGAAAGCCGCCCGGGCCGCGCCGAAGCTTAACAGTACCACTACACACGCCGTCAATATTTGTTTCATATCTAGTTGTCCATTCCTTTCGAAGCCCTCAGCAGGTCTCCTTGCTCCTAGCACGTTGGGGACCAAAATCTCGTTTTAGAAACGTGGTTTGTTATCAATGGCATAGAAGAGCATGGAAAAAACCGTCGAAACCTCCGACTCCGAAATCTTAGGAACTTGTCCCAAAGTCTTGTGCGCGGCATCATTGCGAGGGCCCCACCACATCCCGCGCCATTTTCGCCTCGGGCAGATTGGGATCGAGCTTCAATGCTGCCTCGAGGGTCGCGTGGCTGCGCTGCTTGTCGCCCAGCTTCGCGTAAGCCATGGCCAGATGGTATTTCGGGACCGCGCTCCGCGAAGCCAGCGACTCCGCGTACGGAGCGGCGCTTGCCCTCTCCAGGTAGGGGAGGGCCGAGGTGTAGAGGCCCCTCTGGTAGAGGATCCAGCCTAAGGTGCCAGCATAGACCGGCTTGGCTGGGTCTAGTTCCACCGCCCGCTGCGCGTATTTGAGCGCTTCATCCAGGTTATGACTATAGTCCGCCAGCAGATAGGCGAGGTTGTTGAGAGCTTGGGCTTGGTTAGGATCGGAGTCCACCACCTTTCGGTAATCTTCCACGGCCTTGCTTTTTTGGCCTCGAACTTCCTCAATGACCGCCAACCAGAGCCGGGGAAGCGTGGTTGCCGGGCCCGCACTGGCGGCGGCCTCCAACCTCTTCTGGGCGTCATCCCACTTCCCTTGCTCCATATCCAGACGCACCAGGTTCAGGTCCGCCTGGAGGTGTTCCGGGGAATCCGTTTTGGCGGCTGCGAAGGCGGCGCGCGCTCCCGCTAGGTCCCCGCTGTTGGCCAGCAACTCTCCAAGAAGCTCCTGCACCACAGCCGATTTCGGCTGGCTCGCGGCGTATTCCTTCACTTTCTGCAAGGCCGCCGGCGCATTCTTCTGCGCGACGTAGGTCTGCGTGAGCGCCTGCAGAGCGCGCAGGTCCGAGGGGTCGATCTTCAGCGCCTCCTCGATGGCCTTGCGACCGGCCGCTGGATCCCCGGACCGCAACTTCCACAGACCGTCTTGAATCAACAGGTCCTCCGACCTTTCGCGCGTCAGTCCCTGGTCGATTCCCTTCCTCATGTCCGCCAGATCGCCTAAACTCCAGAGGACCCAGTTGCGTTGCACCAAAACCGGGGTCGACTGTTTTTGAGACTGGGACGCTTGATTCAGCACGTCCAGCGCCGCCTGTGCGTTCTTCGCCGCCAGCAGCGCCCGAGCCAGCTCCAGGCGGACCGGTAGCAGGTAGGGATTCAGTTCCAGCGCCTTCGTCAACTCCTGCCTATAGCTGGGTTCAGCACCACGCGCCAAATGGAGTTTTGCCAGAATGTAATGAACTTCCGGCGCGCCCGGTTGCAAATGACCCACTTGGTTCAGATCCGTTTCCGCCTGTGCATATTTCCCTGCGCTTAGGTACATCTCGCCCCGCTGCAGCAGGGCATCCAGATCCTTGGCATTCTTCTTCAGAGCCTGATTCAAAATCTCTTCCGCTTCCGGCAACCGATTCAAACTCCAGTACACCGTAACCAGCCGCGTCCTCGCCGCGCGGTCCTCGGGATCCGCCTTCGCCAAGCGTTCAAATTCGCGGACGGCTTCGTCCTTTCTACCCGTCTGGAACAGAAAGATCGCGTACACAGGCTTGAATCCGGGCAACCCTGATAGCCGCTTGAAACTCTGTTCGGCTTCCGGTATCCGCCCAGTCATGTATTGAAGCTTGGCCAGGTTGAATAAGGCGACGCCGTTGCGCGGGTCTACCGAAAGAGCCCGCTGGAACTGCTGCTCGGCTTCGGCGGCTCTGTGCTGCGAAATGTAGAACTGGCCCAGGTACACCATGGCATCCGCGGGGGTGGAAGATTTTTCGCAGGCTTTCTTCAGGACGTCTTCGGCTCCTTTTGCGTCTTTCTGCTGCAATTTCGCCTGCGCTAGCGTGATGGCAATAGCAAGTTCCTGCGACGTACTGGCATCCGCCAGCGCCAGTTCCAGGTGCTGCATGGCATCCGACGCATCACCCAGCTTGAGCTCCGTAAGCGCCAGAGCGTGAAGCGCGTCTGGATTGCCTGGATCTCCCTCGATCAGGTCCTGCAACCGCTGTTGCGCATCCTTCAACACGTCGGGATCGGTAACGCTGGCCATCAATTCGGCCAGCCGGAGTTTCGCCGCCGTGTGTTTCGGATTCAACTTAATCGCCTGGCGAAAGCCCCCCACGGCGTTGCCATAATCCTGCCGCGCCAGGTAAGCGAGCCCCAGTTGGTAATAGGCTTCGGCGTTTTTCGGCGCCGCCTGTACGGCATTGTGGAACTCCAGGATGGCCCGCACCGGGTTGCCTTTCTGCATCAATGCCTTGCCGGCGTCGATATATCGGGCGCTCTTGGCCTCCGGCGACCGGCCACAACCGGTGAACGCCAGGGCCATCCAGGCGAGCGAAATCAGCGCCCGTTTCCGTCCTAAGAACAAGCCGAATGTCATTTTCGTTCGCCTCCCTTGTACGAAAGATCAAAGCAAACCCGCCGGTGATTTAGATGTTTCATGTTCCGCCGTGCCCGCCGGCCACGACCGGGATGGTCTGCAAGATGATCGCCAAGTCGAGGGCGAGCGACATGAGAGAAGGCCACGCGCATTATCGGTCGACTCATAACGCTGAGCTCCTTACCAGCTCACACCGGAGTGGACGGAATTGACTGTAGTAGCACGCCACATGCCAGTCAGAGAGCCGGAGCGCGCAGTGGGTGACTGCTGCTCGACGGCCTCTAGGCGCAAAAACAACTTGGCCCAGTCTGAGCAAACTGAGGACGAATCCCAAAAATCGGGAAAAACTCTCAATTTCTCAATCTCGCCGGGCGAAAACTTGTGATGCGCCGTCGCCTCTCGCCGGACTCAAACCAAGCCGGCTCGCTGCGCCTGGAGCGCCGCGGGGAAGTCCGTGTGCGCGCCATCGTCGCAGACCCGCGAAAAGGCGTATTGCTCGATGCGCCCGCCGACGCCGAATCCGGTCGCGACCTCTTCCACTCTTACCACGCGCACCCGGCAATACAGAGAAACCGCGGACGCCCCGGAACGAAATCCATTGGGATTAATGAAGACATAACAGCCAATTCTCTGTCCGGGCGTGCAGGGCGTTTGAGAGATCCAGTAGATCCCCTGGCTGCTGAGATTCACGGTAACGGCATCGTCGGCGGGGCCTTCCGACGACTCCACAATCCGCACCGGACACCGCAATGCCAATCGCTCTCGCTGCCGCCGCTCGGGATTCACCGACGCCATTTTCACGCTCCCAGCCTTCAATCCGAACTCCCGGCCTTCAATCCGAACTCCCCGCGGTGCGGCTTGGAGGACCATCAATTGCCGCGAGAGCGGAAACTGGAGCATTTCGGCTACCAGTCGAGAGCCGTGCCGGAGCAACCGCCCGGCATGGTCGTAAAAAAGCACAAAAAGTACTGAAAAACGATAAAAGGCCGCTGAAACTCAGGTTTGTCTGTAGTATTTGCAGAACAGAAGTTGGGGTACGCCCAGTATGAATGTAAGAAATGGACTGACTGATTAGACCTTGACGAAACTATAATACCGCTGTATCTTCAATCAGATCTAACATACTGTTTTTATTAGGTTCCGCACGTTATTTGCGTGCCGCGGAGCGTTGCAGCTTGAAGATAAAAATTATTTCGGAGGATTCAGAGCTTCAGCGAATGTGCAGTGACATCCTGCTGCAACTTCGGGTTCACGATCTTGAAATAATCGCCGAACCACGGAGTCCCTCAGAGTTTCCCTGCGACATCTGTGTTTGGGACTGCTCGTCTACCGGTGGGTTACCGGATTTCCCGATTTCAGATTACCGCAAGAGTCACCTCTTTTTGGTGGAACGCCGGCAGATCCGCTCGATTCTCGGCAAGTTGCCGCTGGAGCCGATTGGGCTGCTTCTCAAACCAGTTTCAAAATCGACGCTGGCGGCATTTCTCGAACAGGCTGTGGCGCGTTGTACGGCCTGGGATGGCGTCCGCCACACCGAATGCCGCGGCGTGGGCGCTGACCGCGACGACATGCTGCAGTACCTGTTGCAGGCCAATCTGAGGTTGCAGGAATACGACCATGACCGGACCAACTTCCTGGCGCGCGCGCTGCACGACTTTCGCGCGCCGCTGACCGCTCTCAACGGTTATTGCGGCCTCCTGCTGGAAGGGCTGCTTGGGCCGCTCACCGTGGAACAGAAGGAAGTGATTCGCCGGCTGGAGCAAAGCGGCAAGCGGTTGGGGAGAATGTCTTCTTCGATGTACGCGTTGACTTTGGGCCCGCAGGTCCGCCAGCCGCTGAAGCTTCAAGAATACCCGATCGAGGATTGCATCCAGCAGGCGACCTATGAGCTTGCGGGGATCGCCCGCGAAAAGAACATTTCGATATCCGTTGACCTCAGACCGGCGCCTTGCCCGTTGTTTTTCGAGCCCACTCAGTTCGAGCAGGTGTTGATCAACCTTCTGGACAATGCCTGCCGGTTTACGCCGCGGCGTGGCTCGATCGACATCGTGGGCGGTCCGAGTTTTTGGGAAAGGCGCTCACGCTCGGCCGCCGGTGTTTCCATGGAGCGCCGCAGGCAACAGTTGGACGAGCCCAACATGTACCGGGTCGACATCTCGGACTCCGGGCCGGGCATCCCCGAGTCGTTCCTGCCGTTGATCTTCGAAGAGTATACTTCCTATTCCGGGCCGGATGATCGGTCCGGCGGGGGATTGGGCCTGGCGATTTGCCGGACCATTGTGCAGTCGCACCAGGGGAGTATTTGGGCGACCTCTGCAAAAGGCGGGGTTACGTTCTCATTCGTGTTTCCGCTGCGTTTGGCGGAATGTTGCGCGGACCTTCCCTCCGCCGGCATCTTGCCAAAGTCTTCCAACCTGGAGGTCGTGGCGCAATGACCAATCAGACAGTTCCGAAGTCTTCCCACAAGGGCACCATCCTGGTCGCGGACGATGAACTCGAAGTGCGCAGTTACCTGGAGATGGCGCTTCGGTGCCATGGTTATGCCGTCGAATTCGCTGAGAATGGCTGCGAGGTAGTGGATTCGCTTCGCGATAGCCAGAATATATCCGCCGTGTTGCTGGACGTGATCATGCCGCGCAAGGACGGTATCCAGACGCTGCGCGAAATCCGCCAGTTTAATCGCGAGATCCCGGTGATTCTTCTCTCCGGCGCGTTCTCCCCGTGCCAGGTGGTAGAGGCAATGAAGAGCGGAGCCAACGATTTTCTCGCCAAGCCCATTAGCCACGAGGAACTCTGCGGGACTTTGCAGAAGGCGTTGAGCAGCACCTGGCACAAGGACCTGCCGGTTCCATCTGGCTCTGACACGGCCAATGCCGACCTGGCTTGGTTCGTTGGGAGCGATTCGGCTGCTGAGTTCTCTTCCCTGGTGGAAAAGGTCGCCCACGCCGATATACCGGTGCTCATCCAGGGTGCCACCGGAACGGGCAAGGAAGTTCTGGCGCGCTATCTGCACCAGAACTCGCGGCGGGCCGGTAAGCCGTTCCTGAAACTGAACTGCGCCGCTTTGCCCTCCGAGTTGGTGGAGAGCGAGTTGTTCGGTTATGAGCGCGGAGCATTCACGGGCGCGTTCCAGCGCAAGGCCGGGATGTTCGAGATGGCGGACGGCGGGACGTTGCTGCTGGACGAAATCGGCGACATGGACTTCAAGCTCCAGGCCAAACTTCTGCAGGTGTTGCAGGACCAGACATTCCAGCATCTCGGCGGGAAAGACACGATTCGCGTGGATGTGCGGGTTCTGGCGGCTACCCACCGGGACTTGGAGAGAGCCATTGTGGATGGCACGTTCCGAGAGGACCTGTACTATCGCCTGAACGTGATCTCACTTCATATCCCTCTCCTGCGAGAAAGGAGAGATCAGATTGTGCCGCTGGCGAAAACCCTGTTGCGGAAGCACTCCGTGCCGGATGCCGTGTTGCCTCCGCTCACTGAGGATTTGCGGCAAGCCATGACCGATTATGTCTGGTCCGGCAACGTTCGAGAACTCGAGAATTTCATGCGAAAGTATCTCATCCTCGGCGATCCTGCGTCAGCGGCCAAGGAACTGAGGTTGAAGACGTTGGATCATTGTACGATGCCCGCTCTCGCTGTTGTGCTAAGAAAGGGCGCTGTCGAGGCGCCTCCAAACGGCCCGATTCTGGAACGGGTGAGCCGCGCCAAGGAGCAGGCTGAGACCGAAACCATTCTCTCCACGCTGCAGGCTACCCACTGGAACCGCAGGGAGGCCGCCAACCTGCTGGGCATCGAGTACAAAGCGTTGCTGTACAAGATGAAGAAACTGGCGGTCAACGACGCCGCCACCGCCTGGGCTCATCCGAAGGGAGTACCGCATCGGGACGCCGGGGTGGAAAAAGGCGACGTTAAGAACGTTAAGAAGTACCCATTGATCGCGTCCAGCTCTGCCGACTAAACACCGGCGGTTCAGAAACAATAGGAAAAATGGAAAAACAATAGTACTAATTTGCATAATTGCGCCCGGGTGCGGCGAGCCTAAGTCATTGCAGAATCAGTGAGTGCTCTCATCGAAATGTCGTTTGGTTCACCGATTGCCCGCACTGGGCCGTCGGCGGCATCATGCAACGTGACCTGCATACCCCTCGTGTAGCGAGCCCTGGCTACCAGGAGCGCCGCACGGCTTGGCGCTACCCCCTCCAACTGGAGTTGTATTACCGGCTTCGTAAGAAGGACCGGCTGGTAGGCGAGGGTTCAGGCAAGACCGTAAACATCAGTAACAAGGGTCTGCTCCTGGCATTATCCGATCAGAAATGCCCTAGCGGTGTGGTGGCGGAACTGTCGATCCATTGGCCGGCGGAGCGTGAGCCATCGGTTCGACAGTGGCTCAATGTCGTCGGCGTGGTGCTGCGAAGCGACGAGCAGGGGGTCGCGGTGCGCATCGCGCGGCACGACTTTAGCAGCGCGAGCGAAGACGAAGCGAGCGTTCGAATTTGAGTGACGGCGCCACTGGCAGGATGCCCGCGCGAGCTGCATCGCCCTTGTGAATCGTGTCCTTTCGGTGAGCCTGCGTAGCGTCGTGGCTGGGCCGTATTTCTCCGGGAA
>OBLU010003060.1_pt1 | contig 15189 bp, 11 predicted proteins | sample 1518681 | NCBI WGS metagenome assembly OBLU01 (sample SAMEA3539304, study PRJEB22396) | soil metagenome | biome: tundra; feature: field; material: soil | place: USA | collected 2010-05 | depth 0.15 m
AATTATAGGGGGCCGTGGGGCAGGGTAGTATGGTTGGCAGATCGCATATGGAACCGATTACCCATTTTCTTACCGGAGCTTGCATTGGCCGAGCGGGGCTGAACCGCAAGACGGCGTACGCAACGCTGGCGGCCGTGCTGGCGGCTGAGGCTGCGGACCTGGATGTGCTTTGGGCGCTGCGCGGCCCAGTGGAGGAGCTAAAACACCACCGGGGAATTACGCACACGTTGATTGGTGCGCCGGTGGTGGCTGGGGCTATTGTGGGGCTTGTGTGGGTGCTGGATCGCTGGGTGAAACGGCGAAGGCAGCGGAAGCTGGCCGCGGCGCCTCCACGCGTTGTGGACCCGGGCGCACCGGCGCCAAGGATGCCGCAACCGGTGCGTTGGGGCTGGCTCTATGCGACGGCGCTGATTGCGGCGCTGAGCCACCTGTTGCTGGATTGGACAAACAACTATGGGTTGCGGCCATTTTTCCCGTTCAATTCGCGCTGGTATGCGGGCAGCTTCATGTTTATTGCCGAGCCGGTGCTGTGGGCGTTGCTGCTGGCAGCGCTGATTATTCCGGGGCTGCTGGGGCTGGTCGCTGGGGAGATCGGCGCACGGAAGAAGGAGTTTCGCGGGCGGGGGTGGGCAATCTTCACACTTGTTGGCATGGGGCTGCTGTGGGGCTGGAGATGGGAGGAGCACGCGCGGGCTCAGTCGATGCTGGAGAAGACCCAGGTTGCAACGGCTCCTGTGACTCGCATGGCGATTGAGCCGTACCCGGTCAATCCGTTTCACTGGCACGCGGTTCTGGAGACGCCGGAGTTTTACCAGACGGCGGAGATCGACACTCGAACCGGGATGATCGACAGCGACCCGCAGCAGGATGTGCAGTTCAAGCCGCCGTCGACCGCGGCCACCGAGGTGGCAAATCGAACGCCGCTGGGCCAGGTGTACCTTGACTGGGGCACATGGGCAGTCGTGCGCGATGTGGGGCAGGAGCCGGTTGAAGGGATGGAAGCGCCGCAACTGCTCCCCGGCAGGACCTGGACGACGGTGGAATTCACGGATCTGCGGTTCGATTATTCCTATCTGAGCGCGGGGAGGGCTACCGGCCGCTCACCGCTCAGCGGCTGGGTTTATGTCGTGGATGGGCGTGAGGATGCCGGCGAGGCGATGGGCGGCCGGGAGCAACGGTAGGCTGTTTTGCTCCTGGTGGAAACATTTGTTGGTATGGTGGAATGTTTCCGGTTGACCGGGCGGCTCGTTGACCCCAGAATGAAGAGAGTCGTAATGCGACGGAAGTGCTTTCCCACCCCACTCTGGGACCTGGTCCCGGAAATCGAAGAGATTGAGGTTTTCATGCCCGCTTATCTGCTTTTGCTTGCCGCCGTGTTGAGCCGTTTGTTGCCCCATGCGGGTTGGATGAACTTTACTGCTGTGGGCGGCGCTCTGCTGTATTTTGGCGCGAGGCGTTCATGGCGGGAGATGCTTGGGCCGCTGGCGGTGCTGACGGCCACGGACTACGTCCTGACGGTCTACGTGTACCACTATGGCTTCCACATGCAGGCGTACTTACCGACGTGGGCTTGGTACGTGGCGGCGATGGCGCTGGGACAGATTCTGCTGCACAGCCGGACCACGTTTGTGCGCGCGGGCGCTGCTACGCTGCTGGGACCGACGTCGTTCTTCTTGCTCTCGAACTATTCGGTCTGGGTCGGGAGCGGAATGTATCCGCGCACGGCTGCAGGGCTGGCAACTTGCTACGCGGCTGCGTTGCCCTTCTATCGCAACGACCTGGTGTCAACGGCGATCGTTGTTGCCGTGGCGTTCGGCGTCCCGGTGCTGGTGCGGCGGATGAGTGCGGCGCAGGGCCAGGCTGCGCTGGCAGCGAAGTAGCTTTCTCGATTCCCACCCTTGCAATGAAAGAATCGCAAGGATTGGGTATCCGTAAAATTCTGCTTGTTGGTTTCCCAGGTGTCACGATCGAGACCTGGGGTACCCGCGCACCTGTGAGTTTGCAGACCGGCGAACGCGCAGCACTGTGGGTGCGCTAGTCTTCGAGGAGCTTGCCGCCGCGTTTTCTTCGCATCCACCACCAGGTAAACCCGAGGATTGCCAAGGCGCCCACGATGGCCACAAGGGGCAGCGCGTGGTGCTCCACAACTTCGACGGCTCCCGGACCCAGCTTGAGCACCAGAAGCGAGAGCACCATCCAGCGAACCATCCTGCCGCAAAAGACGGAGAGCAGGAACGGGATTACCCTCATCTCGAAGACGCCTGCAGCGAAGACAAAGGCCTTCCATGGCGTGGGCGGGGGCAGCATGGAAGGAATCATCATGGCCAGGAATTCCTGGCGTTCGAAGTGGGTGCGGATCCTCTCGAAACGCTCGCGGTTGATCCGCTTGAGCAGAAAGAGCTCGCCGCCGGCGCGTCCCAATCCATAGGGAAGCAGACCGCCCAGCGCCGAGCCAACGGAGGCCGACAGGCAATAAAGCCAGAAGTGGCCTCGGTTGTTCCAGATGGAAAAAGCCAGGAATGCGTCCATGGGGACGGGGATGCTTGACGAATCCAGCAGCGCCAGCGCGCCCAGGCCCCAGATGCCGAATTTGGCCAGAAAGGGCAGGAGCACGAGATGAAGCTTGGCCATGATTCGAGCAAGAAAGGCCGTCAAACTGTTCCCCTTCCGTCCGATCATCCGTCTTAATGATCAGCAACCATTGTACGGGGCGCGCGGCCGCGCACGGATTTCAGCGGAATGAGAGAATAGATAGAAAGGACTCGAAGCGGAGCCATCGGGCGGTGTGTGTGCCCAACAGAGCTCCCTTAGGAACAAATGCCCCCTAGCGAAGCGCCAACCAGCATGAACGAGCCCAAACGGTCGACCGAGACTGGCCCAGTGTCGAATCAGGACTCGACTCCGCGAACAAGCCAGACTTCAGGGCACAGCGAGCAAGAACTGGCGCTGATGACTCCGGGATCGGACGAGGAGGTGCGCGAGGCCGAGGTTGAGCCCGAGCCGGAAGGTGGGCCTCGGGTGGTTCGGGGTTCGCGGTGGGTAGACTACGACACCCACGAGCTGCTGGAGATGATCAGCGAGCTCGAGGATGAGCGGCGCTGGGCGCGGCTGCGCGAGGGGTTCTGGCTTGCGATTCTGATCCATCTGGCGATACTTTCGGCGATTACCTGGATTCCGAAGTACGTCTTCAAGGTGCCGCAGGTGATCGATCCGATGGAAGCGATCAAGAATCGCAAGGACCTGCAGTATCTCGATCTGCCGCCCGACGCTCTTCGCCAACTGCAGCCGAAGGTGAAAATCAACCCCATTCCAGAGAAGCCGACGGTGATGGACAAGAAGACCCTGGAGGCGCTGAACAAGGCGACTCCACCGCCAGCGCCGACGCCGGAACTCCAAGCGCCCGCGCCGGTTCAGCAGCCCACCCCAACGCAGCCCACTCCTGCAACAGCTCAGCCCCAGCTTGAAACGCCGCGCCCTGCGGCGGTTCCGGCGCGTCCGAACTTTGCCATGGGTTCGCAAAACCCGGCGGACCAGCTGAGGGATGCCATGCGCGGCTCGCGTGCCCCAGGGCAGGGTGCTCCGGGAAGCATGGGCATCGGTGGACTGGCTCGCCATCCTGGGGCCGGCGGCGGCGTGGAGATTCTGTCGGACCAGCAGGGCGTGGATTTCAGCGCATGGCTGCAGCGCTGGCATTGGGAGACGGAGCATACCTGGGACCCGCTGATTCCCGACGAGGTGAACCCGCCGATTCTGAAGTCGGGCATGGTGGCGATTCGCTTCAAAGTTCTTCCCAACGGGCGGCTGATGGATAACAGCCTGGTTCTTGAGGGGCGCTCCGGCGATTCTGCCCTGGACCGAGCGGCCTGGGGAGCGCTTACGGGGTCAAACTACCCGCCGCTGCCGCATGATTTCAAGGGGCCGTACCTGGAGCTGCGGGCTTACTTCCTTTACAACATGGAACCGGGGCAGCGCTAATAGCGGAGTTAGCGTTGTTGGCGGGGTTAGCGGAGTTAGCCTCTTAGCAGTGCAGCTTGCTGGCAGGTAAACAGCGGCGATCCAGACCAATTCAAATCTCATCCGGCGAAAACGCCAGTTCAACGCTCCGCCCGCCTTAGAGAATGCGCAGGATTGCGACGGAACTGGAGCTCACCACAAAGGCGATCAGAACGCAGTGTTCAAATCCCATCACGCGGAGGCCGGGACGCAGGTCCACGCGGAGGGTACCGCGCTCTGGCAGGGCTTGCAGGCTCATGCAGGTCTTTCAATGCGCCCAAGATAGCGCAGCACACGAGTTGAACTGCTGCGGTCGGCAATGTAATCGCAAAAATTGCGGAGATCGTCTTGTGCTTCAGGTGTGAAGACCACCGCCCTCTTCACGCTTTACGCGCTTGGCGTTCTTTGTGGCCGGTGCGCACGGCGGCAAAGACGGCGCTGGCGGGAATGGCTCGGTTGGGGTCGGCTTTGAGTGCGTCATACGCTGCAACAACATCTTCGCGAAGCCAGCGCTCAACGGCAGTGTCTCTCTCTTCAAGAGCCCGCAAGCCGGCCCGCACAACCTCACTTGCCGAGGCATAGGTACCCGACTTCACCAACCGGTCGATGTAGCGACCCTGCTCGTTGGGCAGGCTGACCGTCCGCTTTTCGCAGAGAGTGGTTGGCATAGTAAGTGGCTCCTAAGCGGAAGTCTATCACAAGTATGAAGAATTCATACTTGAGTGGTTTGTGCTGGAAAGAACAAGTTTATCGGGCTCCGGGGAGCGAGTTTCCAATGGAGCGGAGTTAGCGGTGTCAGCGTGGTTGGCGGGGTCAGGTCATTACGAGCGCCGTAGGTAAGCACTCGATGCTGGCGTCGGCGGGCAAGGCGGCCGCGATGACGCCGTCACACTCCCGGTAAGGAAGCGAATCGGAAGCGGGCGGCTTACGGCTTGGGTTCAGTGGCTTTGAGAAGCTCGATCAGATAGTCCTTCCAAATCGCGGCGGCGGTATGGGTTCCGTGGCCGCGGGTGGCATCGGAGATGGGGATAAGAATGAAGCGCGCATTGGGCATGCGCTTGACCATATTTTCAGCAATGCCCAGCTCAGGCGGGTTGATGTAATCGTCCGCGGAGTTGATCCACAGCACGGGCGTGGTGATCTGTTCGAGGCGAGGGCTTGGGTCGTAGTTGCGGCTGGCGTTGACGTAGTAGATCAAGTCGTTCGCATCCAGAGAGGCGGTGCGTTTGAGGTAATCGTCAGCATACTTCTCAGCAAGTTCGCGCGTAGGCGCCTGCTTTTGCATTTGCAGTGGGCTTGACCCCATGATCAAGAGCATTTCTGCCGCAGTGCGCAGCCCCTGGACTGGCTCAGTCTTGTACTCGCCGCCCATCCATGCCGGGTCATCCTTGGTGGCCTCGATCGCCATGTAGCGCATCATGCGGTTGCGTCCGGCGATCTGAACCGGCAGACATGCGAAGGGTGCGAGGGCATCGGCAAAGCCGGGATAGGTCTCACCCCAGACGAAGGTCTGCATGCAGCCCATTGAGGTTCCCAGGATGAGGCGAAGATGGTCGATTTTCAAGTTGTTGAGCATCATGTACTGGCTGCGCACCATGTCGTCGTAGTCGTAGGCTGGGAATTTCATGTGCAAGCCATCGGAGGGCTTGGAGCTGTCGCCGTGGCCGATGTCGTCGGGCAGGATGAGGAAGTATTTAGTGATATCGAGCGGCTGGGCGGGGCCGAAGAGAACATTCGAGAACACAGGGTTCATGAGCGAGTGAGCATTGCCGCCGGTGCCGTGGAGCAGGAGCACGGCGTTATCGACGTGGCCGGATGCGTTGCGATGGGGAGTGCCGAGGGTGAGGTAATGCAGCTTGAGCTGGGCAACGGTTTCGCCGGTGCCGAAGCGGAAGTTGGCGAGGACGGTGACGCCATCGACCGTGGGCCAGGAGACTGGCGCAGCGGGCGCTGAAAATGACCATCCTGCCGGGGCAGTTGAGCCCGTCTGGCTCAATGCACTTACGCCAAGAAGGAAAACTGCGGTGATTGAAAGGAATACGCTGCGTGGCGGCATTCGGGGACTCCTGACACCTCGGGTTTGAGAATAGCTTTTCGATCTGGATTCGTACAATGCGGGAAAGATTTGGGCCGTTGGGGATGGGGCTGGCGACCCGGGAGCTGGGACTTAATTCAGTTGCGGATAAAGATTCCCTAAATCGCTCCTTGGCGCTAGAATTTTAGTATCCGCTATGTTTAGCCGTTCCGCAGTCCGAATTTCATCGACGCCGGTGGTGAAGCGGTTTCACCGCGGGCGGCCCGACCGTGGACGCAGCCTTTCTCTCTGAGTAATCTGTCCGGTTGATTCGTGGTCTCCCAGATCTCAAAATCGAGACCCTGGGACACACGGCACCCGCGTCGCAGATTCCGGTTGAGTCTCCTTGGTCCGGAGGCTCCTGATGAAATTCCAGAGATCCATCCGCCGATGGGCGGATAGAAAGGTTCTCCCAAATGAACAGCTTTGACAGCAAGACCAGCCTTAGCTCCGGCAAGTCCTCGTATACGATCTATCGGCTTCCAGCGCTCACAGCCCACGGGTTCAATTTGAATCGGCTGCCCTTCAGCCTGAAAATTTTGCTTGAAAACCTGTTGCGGCGCGAAGACGGCGTGAACGTGACGGCTGGCGATATCGAGTTTCTGGCCAACTGGGACGCCAAGGCCGAGCCCAGCCGGGAGATTGCCTACATGCCTGCGCGCGTGCTGATGCAGGACTTTACCGGCGTGCCCGCGGTGGTGGACCTGGGCGCGATGCGCGATGCCATCAAGACACTGGGCGGGGATCCAGAGCGCGTGAATCCGCTGGTGCCGGCGGAGCTGGTGATCGACCACTCGGTGCAGGTGGATGAGTTTGGAACCACTGGAGCTTTCGATGCGAACACACTGCTTGAATTTCAGAGAAACCGCGAGCGGTATGCATTCTTGAAATGGGGGCAGACGGCGTTCCGCAACTTCTCGGCGGTTCCTCCGGGGATGGGGATTTGCCACCAAGTGAATCTGGAGTACCTGGCGCGCGTGGTGTTTACGACGGAGATCGACGGCGAGGTGGTGGCTTATCCCGACACGCTGGTGGGCACCGACTCGCACACGACGATGATCAACGGGCTGGGCGTGCTGGGCTGGGGCGTGGGCGGCATTGAGGCCGAGGCGGCGATGCTGGGGCAGGCGGTATCCATGCTCGTTCCGCAGGTGGTGGGCCTCAGGCTGACCGGCAAGCTGCGTGAGGGGGCGACGGCCACCGACCTGGTGCTGACCGTAACTCAGGCGCTGCGCAAGCTGGGCGTGGTGGGCAAGTTTGTGGAGTTCTACGGCAGCGGCATTGCCGGCCTGGCGTTGGCTGATCGCGCGACGATCAGCAACATGGCTCCCGAGTACGGCGCGACCTGTGGCATCTTTCCGGTGGACGCGGAAACGCTGCGGTATCTGCGGTTGACGGGGCGCAGCGAGGAACAAATCGCATTGGTCGAGGCTTACTACAAGGAGCAGGGATTGTTTCACACGGCAAGCTCACCAGAGGCGGAGTACACGCAGACGCTGGAACTGGACCTGGGCGCGGTGGAGCCGAGCGTGGCGGGGCCGAAGAGGCCGCAGGATCGCGTGCTGCTGAAGGACGCGGCGGCGAGCTTTGCGCAACAACTGCCGGCACTGCTGTCGCCGACGGCCAAGCCGTTGGGGACGCGGACCGCGGCTGCCTGGAAGCGCGGGGCGGTGACCGATACCGGTATTGCAGAGAAGGTTCCGGTGCACTTGACGACGACAGTCAAGGAGCGGTTCGGCATCGATCCAGATACCTACCTCGATCACGGGTCGGTGGTGATTGCGGCCATTACGAGTTGCACGAATACATCGAACCCTTCGGTCATGGTGGCTGCGGGAATTCTGGCGAAGAAGGCGGTCGAGAAGGGACTCACGGTGCCGCCGTGGGTGAAGACTTCCTTGGCGCCGGGTTCGCGGGTGGTGACCGACTACTACACCAAGGCGGGGCTTCTGCCGTATCTCGAAAAGCTGCGCTTCAACGTGGTGGGCTACGGCTGCACGACGTGCATTGGCAACTCAGGGCCGCTGCCGACCGATGTTTCAAAGAGCATCGACGAGCACGGGCTGGTGGCAGTGAGCGTGCTGAGTGGCAATCGCAACTTTGAGGGGCGCGTGAACGTGGATGTGCGGGCAAATTATTTGATGAGCCCCCCGCTGGTTGTCGCCTATGCGTTGGCCGGCAAGATCGGGCACAACTTCGAGACTGATTCGTTAGGTGTGGACCAGGCTGGGCAGCCGGTTTATCTGAAAGACATTTGGCCGACGCAAGCTGAGGTGGCCGAGGCGATTGAGCGCGGGCTGAACAGCGAGAGCTTCCGCAGGGAGTACGCAACGGTTTCAGACGGGGACGCGAACTGGCAGGGGCTGAAGTTCCCGACCGGCGATGTGTACCAGTGGGAGCCGGACTCGACGTACATTCGCAAGGCGCCGTACTTTGATGGGATCACGAAGACGCCTGCGGCGGTGACGGACATTCTGGGCGCGCGTGTGCTGGCGGTGCTGGGCGATTCGGTGACGACGGATCACATTTCTCCCGCAGGCAACATCAAGGCAAACGGGCCGGCGGGTAAATATTTGTCTGAGCATGGAGTGAAGCCAGCGAACTTTAACAGCTACGGGTCGCGGCGCGGCAACCATGAAGTGATGGTGCGCGGCACGTTTGCAAATGTGCGGCTGCGGAACAAGCTGGCGCCGGGCACCGAGGGCGGCGTGACACGGTTGCTGCCCGAGGGCGAGGGGATGTCGATCTTCGACGCGAGTGTGAAATACGAAGAGCGGGGCGTGCCGCTGGTGATCCTGGCAGGCAAGGAGTACGGGTCCGGATCTTCGCGCGACTGGGCGGCGAAGGGTCCGAAACTGCTTGGCGTGCGGGCAGTGATTGCGGAAAGCTTCGAGCGGATACACCGGTCGAACCTGGTGGGGATGGGGATTCTGCCACTGCAGTTTGAGGATGGGCAGAATGTGGAGTCGCTGGGGTTGACGGGCGAAGAGATCTACGACTTCCCGGGGCTGACGACTCTGCTGGGGGCGAAGCTTGCCGGTGGGCGGACGCTCACGGTGAAGGCTACCGCTGCCGATGGGACTGTGAAGCAGTTCACGGCCAAGGTCAGGATCGATACGCCGCAGGAGATCGAGTACTTTGAGCACGGCGGCATTCTGCAGTACGTGCTGCGGCAGTTGGCGGCGAAATAGGCCAAAGCTCTCAGTCCTTTTCCAAGCCACCGTCTTTAGCGAGCCGGATTGGCTCCCATCAGGGAGGTATTTCGGCTCGCTGATTCTGTCATGTATTGACATTCTCTTCTCTTCTCAATTCAAATCCTTTTGAGATCCCCGGCCACGCATAGCTTCGCGCCGCAAGAGCGTTTCGGCGCATTGTCAATCTTCATCGCAGAACAATTGCGTCCCTGCAACGGACGTGGAGCGGGAGTCTGCGTTTGACGCAGGCAGGCTCTACCTATTTGACGGCATCATCTATTCACACCCCCTGGAGGCAAGTTGAATCAACGAAGAATCTCACGCGTCCTTCTCGTCGCCGCTGGTTTGGCCGGCATTGCATTTTGCGGCTTTCCTGTCCGGATCAACGCTGCGCCGGCCGCGCCCGCAGGCAAGACACGCACTTACTACGTGGCTGCAGACGAGGTGCAGTGGGATTACGCGCCCTCTGGCCGGGATGAAGCCATGGGCATGGAGTTCGATGACATCGGAAAGGCCTTCACACAATCGGGGCCTCACCGGATCGGGCGCGTGTACAAGAAGGCGGTTTATCACGAGTACACCGATGCAACATTTTCGACGCAGAAGAAGCGCGGCCCGGAGGAGCAGTATCTAGGGATCCTGGGACCGATTCTGCGCGGAGAGGTGGGCGACACGATCAAGGTTGTTTTCAAGAACAACGCGACGCATCCCTACAGCATGCATCCGCACGGGGTGTTGTACGAGAAGGATTCAGAGGGCGCCGACTACAACGACGGCACCAGCGGCGCGGACAAGGAGGACGGTGGCGTTCCGCCGGGCGCGACGCATACCTATACCTGGCGGATACCGGAGCGTGCGGGGCCGGGACCGAACGATCCAAGCTCGGTTTTCTGGCTCTATCACTCGCATTGCGATGAGCTGCGCGACGTGGCATCAGGCCTGTTTGGAGTGATCGTGGTGACGCGGCGAGGGATGGCGCTGCTGGACGGACGGCCGAAGGATGTGGACCATGAGTTCGTGAGTATGTATATCGCCATCAATGAGAATGAGAGCCAGTATCTTGAAGACAACATTCGCGATCACACGATGGATCCGAAGGGCGTGAACCGGAAGGAGGGCATCCCCTTCACGCCGAGCGGGATGGCCGGAACCATCGCCGGAACGGGCTTTGTCGACGTCAACATCAAGTGGTCAATCAACGGATACATCTTTGGCAATATGCCCATGATGACGATGAAGAAGGGCGACCACGTGCGCTGGTATGTGGCGACTCTGGGGGACTTCTTCAACGGTCACACACCGCACTGGCACGGGAACACGGTGCTGGTCAATGGGCAGCGTACGGATGTGCTGTCGGTGACGTCCGCGCAGATGATTACGGCAGACATGGTGCCCGATGCGCCCGGAATATGGCTGTATCACTGCCATATCAGCGATCACATGCTGGCGGGCATGGTGGCTCGGTATCAGGTGCTGGACAAGTAGAGAGCGAATCGCGATCAGCGTTTGCGGTGCAGCAAAAACGCCACTCCTGGGCTGGGATGGCGTTCTTTGTGAGGCGGAGGAATCTGCTAGATTGTTGGCGCTGGGGGCTTGGCTGGTTTGGGGGTGGGGCGTTTCGGTTTGGTGGCCTTCGTTTCGGGAGCGGGATCGGGGAGCGTCTCCTCTTCGCGTGGGGCAAAGAAGCGCACTCCGTCCTGGTGCTCGCCGAGGACGTGGAGGCGGAGGAAGTTGGTGGAACCGGACTTTGTCCGCGTGCCGGCGACAATGGCGATGACCTCGCGGGGCTTGACATAGCCGCTTTGCAGAAGGAGGTTTTCAGCACAATCGACCAGGGCTTCAGTGCTGTTGACCTTGGGGCAACGGATGGGGGTGGTGCCCCAGAGCAGGTTGAGGCGATTGATGGTGACTTCGACGGGGCTGAGCGCGAAGATGGGCGCGGAGGGATGGTACTTGGAGAGCTGGCGCGCTGTGCTTCCCGACTCAGTGAAGAGCGCAATGCCGCGCAAATCGAGGTCGTCGGCTGCATGGGCCGTGGCTTCGCAAATGGTCTCTGCGATGGAGAGGTGGCTCCCGCTCTCCCTGGGCTCGGCGTGCTCATCGAGCTTGATGTGGAGTTCGGCTTCCATGATGATGCGCGCCATCATGCCGACCGTCTGCACGGGATACTTTCCAACAGCCGATTCGCCGGAGAGCATGACGGCGTCGGTACCGTCGTAAATGGCATTGGCTACGTCGCTCACTTCGGCGCGCGTGGGGCGCGGATTGTCGATCATTGACTCCAGCATCTGCGTGGCGGTGATGACCGGCTTGCGGTACTCGGCAGCGCGGCGGATGATGTGCTTCTGAATGGCGGGAACCTTTTCAGGCGGCATTTCCACGCCCAGATCGCCGCGAGCGACCATGATGGCGTCGGCGGCTTGCAGAATGCCGTCCAAGTGCTCGATGCCCTGGGGCTTTTCAAGCTTGGCAATGATCCAGGTTTCGCCGCCATATGCGGAGACGCGGTTGCGAACCAGGCGGATGTCTTCCGCGGTGCGGACGAAAGAGACTGCGATGGCGTCGACGCCATTTTTGAGGGCGAACTCGAGATCCGCGGAGTCTTTCTCAGTGAGCGAAGGAACGCGGACCGGAATGCCGGGCAGGTTGATGCCCTTGTTTTCACCGAGCATGCCACCGTTGATGATCTCGCAGATGACGTCGTCGCCGAGGACCTCGTGAACACGCAATTCGATGAGGCCGTCCGAGAGCAGAATGCGGGAACCCTGCTCGACGTTTTCCGCCAGGGTCTTGAAGGTGGTGCCCACCATGGATGCAGTGCCTGGCACATCGCGCGGCGTGATGGTGAGGCGCTGGCCGGCCTTGAGCAAGACCGCTTGGTGATCCTTAAGCTTGGAGGTACGAATCTTGGGGCCCTGCAGATCGCCCAGAATGCAGAGCGGCTTGCGCTCTTCGCGGCTGACTTTGCGGATCATCTGGATCAGGGCTAGCTTCTCTTCGTGAGTGCCGTGGGAAAAATTGAGGCGGACAACATCAATGCCGGCGCGTACCAGGTCCCTGAACACGGGCTCAGTGTTGGAGGCCGGCCCGAGCGTGGCAACGATCTTTGCGCGGCGTTGTGACGGGGATTCGGCCAGGATAATATCTGCAAACGGCATGAGAAGACTCCAAAAAGGGCTGAGTTGGGAAAGAAGGCTAAATGGCAGGCGATCCGTTTTATTGTACATGGAGCTGAGGACTTCACCTCCGGACCAAGACCTGTCCGTGGGCGCCACTTGGACCGCACCCTCGCTTTATCCAGTATGCATTGTTCGGGGTTCAATGGTCGGTGAGAATTGTCACTGACTGGAAGAGGGCTCCTCAGATTGGGCAGAAGTGGGAAGTTTGGCCTGACGTTCCCGGAAAAGGGCGCCGTTCAGTTCGGCGCCGATGAGGACGCTGAAGGCGGCGATATAGAGCCAGACCAGGGTTGCAATGGCAGCGCCAAACGAGCCGTAGAACATGGAGTAGTCGGTAAAGCGGGTGACATACCAGCCGAATGCCAGCGTGGCCGGGAACCAGAGCAGGGTACCCGTGAGCGCGCCGGGACCGACCCAGAGCCAGTGCTCCTTGCGGCGGGTGCCGAAATGGTAGATGGCAGCAAGGACGGTGACGCTGGTGAGCAATGCGACCGACCAGCGGGCCATCCGCCAGAAGATGAGCACGATGGCGCGCAACTCGTGGTCGGCATTGTCGATCATCCAGGCCTCGATCTGATGGCCGAAGACCACGACGATGGTCGCCAGCGACAGCGGAACCAGAGCAATGGGCACCAGCAAGAGGGCGCGGAAGACGCGGCCCCAGAAGGTCCAATCTTCGCGGGGAAGCCGGTAGGCGCGGCGGAATCCCTCCATGAACGAGAGCATCATACCCAGGCCCGCAAAGACACTCAGGAGCATTGCGGAGAGGATGACCTGGGCGGAGTGGATGCGGCGACTCAGGATGTATGCCTGGAGGATGTCCATCGTGTCAGCGGGCAGAAACTGCACGAAGGTGGTGCGGATTTCACCGACCAGCGTGGTGCCTTCAGGCACCTGGGCGAGCACGGTCGTGACTACGAGGAGGGCGGGAAACATCATGAGCATGCCGGAATAGGCCGCGGCCTTGGCCGTGTTGAGGACGTCGTTGGCCAGGGCCTGACCGACGGCATTCCGGAGCTTGATAAGAAAGGTCTTCATGCGCTCACTGGCAAGAGTAGAGCATTTTCGTGGCGCTCGGCGATAGGGCTTTGGGCCGGGGCTGGCGAGGGCGATGGTGGGGGTCACCGGGCGCAGACAACTGCGGCGCAAACGGTTTATCCTTACCGGGCCATGAAAACAGCGATCGTTCTCTCACTCGGAATTCTGCTTTGTCTTCTCGTCGTGACTGGGGTTGCCAGTCTTCAGGCCGGCGCCCAGACCAAGCCTGTACCCAACGCGCAACTGGCCTCAAAGGAATTGAATGCGCGCGTGGAAGCGCTCTTGAAAAAGATGACGCTGGAGGAAAAGGTTGGGCAGCTGGTGCAGTATTCGGTGGGCAACGCAACGGGGCCGAATGCCTCGAGCCTGAGCTATGAAGACCTGGTGGCCAAGGGGCAGCTGGGATCGTTGCTGAACGTTGTTGGTGCGGAGGCGACCAACCGTTACCAGCACATTGCGATGGAGAAGTCGCGGCTGCATATTCCCATTCTGTTTGGGCAGGACGTGATTCACGGCCACCGGACAACGTTCCCGGTGCCGCTGGCGCTGGCGGCCAGCTGGGATCCGGCGGCGGTGGAGCTGGTGGCGCGTACGGGCGCGGTGGAGGCACGGGCCGACGGGCTCGCGTGGGTCTTTTCACCAATGGTGGACATTGCACGGGATCCGCGCTGGGGACGCATCGTTGAGTCAGCAGGTGAAGATCCGTACCTGGGTTCGGTGTTGGCGCGGGCTTATGTGAAGGGCTACCAGCAGGACGATCTATCAAAGCCAGACTCCGTTGCGGTGAGCGTGAAGCACTATGCCGCTTACGGCGGGGCGATAGCCGGACGGGACTACAACGCGGTGGACCTGGGCGAGGGCACGCTTCGCCAGGTCTATCTGGAGCCTTATCGCGCGGCGGTTGAGGCCGGGGCGGCAACGATGATGAGCTCGTTCAACTCGATCAATGGAGTTCCTGCCACTGCGAACCCGTGGACGCTGACACAGGTTCTGCGGAAGGAGTGGGGATTTGATGGGTTTGTGGTTTCCGATTGGGGCGCCGTTGCGGAACTGAAGAACCATTCGATTGGCGACGGGCCCACGGTGGCCAGGAAAGCGCTGGTGGCCGGCGTGGACATGGATATGGAGGGCGGCCTGTACGGGACGGTGATCGTGGAGCAGGTGCGCTCGGGGAAGATTCCGGAGAGCGTGGTGGACGAGGCGGCGCGGCGGATTCTGCGGGTGAAGTTCGCGCTTGGCCTGTTCGATCGCCCGTACGCGGAGGTTGGTCCGGCGTACGACGCAACGCCGGAGCGGCGAGCGGCGGCGCGGAAGGTGGCCGAAGAGACTTTTGTTCTGCTCAAGAATGAGCCGGTCGAGGGCGTGGGAACACTGCTGCCGCTGCCGGCAAAGGCTAAGAAAGTGGCGCTGATTGGCCCCATGGCCGACAACCAGCAGGAGATGCTGGGCGCGTGGGCGGTGACGGGCGACCCGAAGTATGCGGTGACGCTGAAGACGGCGCTGACCGAGCGGCTGGGCGATCGACTGCTCTACTCACTGGGCTGCGAGCTGCTGAGTGGCCAGGACGCAAACGTGCTGAAGCGTGTGACCTTCAGCGGGCCGATTGCTCCGGATGCGCATTTGCCTGCGCCGGATGACGCGGAGACGATTGCGGAGGCGGTGGAGACGGCGAAGCAGGCCGACGTGGCGATTCTGGCGCTGGGCGAGCCGA
>OBLU010003061.1_pt1 | contig 15186 bp, 16 predicted proteins | sample 1518681 | NCBI WGS metagenome assembly OBLU01 (sample SAMEA3539304, study PRJEB22396) | soil metagenome | biome: tundra; feature: field; material: soil | place: USA | collected 2010-05 | depth 0.15 m
CCTTGAAGAGCACGTCCCCGAGACGGCAGATCAGCCTCGAGCAACACGAACGGATGAAGGCGCTTGTCGCACCCTACACCGGCTCCAAGATCACCATTATTTCCACTGGCGACGATGAGGAAAGCCAGGCAATCGGGGCACAGTTGGATTCCGTCTTCCGTGAAGCAGGATGGCAGACTGAGGTTCAGACTGCCATGTCCGGCGGGCCAATGCCGAGCATATTTCTACGGGTGCCAAAATTGCACATACCGGAATCCAAAGTGAAGGAATTCTCGAATTCTGCGACGGATGTAACGCTCACGGTCAGCGACCTGCCACCACAGGACCTCGCCCTCCTCAAAGCTTTCCGTGTTCTCGATATGGATTGTCCTTTGGAAACGATGGACGTTCCGAAGGACCGCATAGAACTGAGAATCAGCACCCGGCCCTAGACAGCCTTGCGTCGTTGCGATTGTAAATGGGGCCTAAAGAGAATTCGGTTGCGTGACCGCGGGTAGGTGGATATTCTTTGCACACACTTCGGGTGCCGACGTGGCGGAACTGGCAGACGCGCTGGACTCAAAAGATTAAATCGCCCTTTTTGTTAAGTTTCATGCCGGTCAGCCATTCCGCATCCGACCTATTATTTTCATGGCTTCCAAGTTGATTCAGCATGTTGCAGATGTCGGCTAAGTTGGGCGCAAATTACTAGGGCTGGTGCAAAAAGCGGGTGCAAAATCTGATGCGCTGGACACTTACTCCAGCGCGTTTATAGCGCGACGACCATTGTCGGTGCAATCTCGCAGTCCGAACCAGTCCCCCCTTGCTCGCAAGATAATCCCCGATAAGCCAGATTGAGTATTTCCAGCAGGCTGGAACCGACTCGACTTGCCAAGGCCGGAATACTATTCAGCAACTGTCCAACCAAGGTTGGGCGTATCAACCGGCTTTATGAGCAAGATGCGGATGCAGTCCGCATTGGCGAGTACGTTCGACCCGGTGGACTTGCGGAGCGGACTCGAACGAGGACTCAGCGGGCCGATGACTATGAGCGTCGAGACCGCCGAACGACCATCGCCCCGCAACCGAGAGCGATAACGGAGAGTGCCAGCGAAGAAGGTTCCGGCACGACCATGCTCTGTCCCTCGAAGGTCTGAAAATCGCTCAAAGGCTGAGCCATGGAAGCATCGGTCGGCCCCACAACTAAAAACATGTCCGACATAGGCATCCCCTGAAAGAAGAACCCCCCCTTGGCCGGGTTGCTGGGGTAGACCGGGGGGTCTGGGAAACTCACTGTCATCGCCCCTGAGTTCCAAAGGTAGGAGAGGAAATACCCATTCACCTTGCCGCTGACTGGGCCGGTCGGGAATGCCTGATTCCACGTCATGCCTGTATACTGCTGCCAAGTCAGAGGCTCGTTGGGGTTGGTGCCGCCCATCGGCATCGACGACCATGAAGCTGAGTTCAGAGCTTGAGCCGTCCAGTTCGGATCGGAGTTGGAAGGTGCAGTCCCCGTGGTGGCGACGGCGAAGGCGGAAATGTCAAACGGGGTGGCAGTCATCTGGCTCTGATTGAGGACGCTATACTCGGTCAAGTCGCTGCCCGCAGTCAGGGACTCTTGGATGAGCGCCGGATCGGCGGCGAAGACGTTGGACAGACCGGACAGGCCGACGAAAGCCGCGGCGACCAGAAGACGTGTACGCATAAAGTTCCTTTCGCAAACCTAGAGACACTGCCCCAAAGCCACTATAAGTATCTGAAATCGGGCTTGGAAGCAAGACAAATCGGGGTGCCCGGGGTACATACGGCCCCCGTGATTGACAGAGCCCGCAAACCGCCGGAGATTATTCCGGCAGTGTAGGGATGGACATGTCCCCCCTTCGACTCAAGCCTGTCGAAGAACCTCCTTGGGGCATGACCGGAAACTACACTGCCTTTGTTGCGGTTGGGGAACCCCAGGAAATCAGAACGCCGTTTCAGTCCCGCTGATTTTCTTCCGCCTCGGTTGACCACACCGCCAGATACATCGAGCCCTTCCTTCCATCATCCACTGTCGCCACTGCCCCCAAGGAAACGAGACGGACGCCGTAGCGATCCGAAAGTTCCCGCAGTTCTGCCGAGAATGCTTCGATGTCGAATGGCGAGTGTTCGTCCTCTTTGATTGCGTGGATTTGCATGTTGTCCCTCGATTGATTTAAACGAGCCCCCGCCCGCATGGACGAGAACTGGTACGCCAACGTCCACTTATTGTTCTGACGGGCGGGGAGCCCGATCGTCATGTCATTCGGTGAACGTGGACAGTAGTCCTGCCGACCCATTTGGGGGCGACTTGTCGCCAAGGGAAACTCAATTTAGGGAACCCATATTTGGAATTTGGAGGTACGGGGGGTCTCGCTCACCAAACAGAAAAATAAAGTCAATTTGATCCCCCTCCAGCCCTTTACATTGAGGGCAATTTTGAGATAATCGTACCATTGAACGCCTCCCCAATAGCCCTCCAGCGTCGTCCCAGCCCTGTTAAACGGAGTTATTGCCATCCTGGTAAGGGTACGGGCAACGTCCTCCGACTGCGGGCTGTTGTGAGGCTATTTCGTCTATCGCCCCGGGACTTGGCCAAGGCCAGTGGTTTTAGCCGTTGCTATGTTGCCAGGATCTTGAGTCCGAACGATCCGTTCGTTGGTTCCCCGGAGTTTTTCAGGAACCTTGAGAACAGATTGGGCGAGGTGATCCAGCGGAGGACGAGCCAGTTCTTCACAATTCGAGCGGTGCCGGTTCAGCGGGCCAGGGCAGTCCTCGAACAGTCTTTGAGTTGAGCGTTGTCAGTCTAGCGAGCGAGCCGTTGCAACAATTCCGCAATCGTATAGAGAATGGCGACGGCTCCCACAAACAAGACAACCCACAAGCACCGTATTACCCACTTAGGAGGTTGCGGGGTAGGTAGTACGTTAAGGACTTTGGCAAACCCCTCGTCGCTCTTGGTGTAAACGTGGATTTGGCTCCAAAGAAGGGGTGGAAAGTAGAGATATGAAATGGTGACTTCCTCTCCTGGAACCATCTTGGGGATGACGATCTCGGCAAGTCCATCGGGAACCTGAACCACGCTATGCGGAACAGCGGGATACAGTTGATAATGTTCGGGCAAAACGGAATGACCAACCCGCACGTTGTTTGCCGTTTCACGACCCGCATTCCTGATGACGATTGAATGGGTATGAATTACGCTCGGATTATTGCCGTGGATTGTGAATGCAGAAGCATGACCAAGGTACATAACCAGTTTAGGTCGCTTGGCAAGCCAACGATCAAGATACTTACCCAGAACAAGTGTGCCGAGCGGAATTGCTACTTTAGCGACTAAATCCCAGTTGATATTCAACAGTTCTCCTATGGTAGGTTTTCAGGCGAAACCCATCCATTAGCCGGAGGCTGGCGGCCCTCGACTGATCTCAGCGAAGTCTCGATTGACTTCAGCGTGGTGTCGATTGATTTCAGCGTGTACTCTAGACTATGCTCGATTGACTGAAGCCTTCCATTTATCGAGGAATTATAAGAATGTTGCCTTAACTCCTTGTCTTTATATGACACGTCGCCTGATATGCCCCTCTCTATTGACGCCAGACTGTGCTCGATTGACTGCAACCTTCCAGGTATCGAGCGTTCATAAAGCGATATGCGTTCCTTATCGGTCAACTCTTCTGAGTAGTCCGGTGAAATTGCCTTCAGACTGAAATCGATTGATTGAAGCCTTCCCGTTATCGACCGTTCATAACGCTTCTGTTGCTCCTTGTCGTCGCCCATCTCTCCCCACCAGTGGCCCAGGATAGTCATATGCATTTGCTCCATTGATCTCTCGATGGACTTCAGGCTTTCTCTGACTGACAAGGCCCAGAGGATTGCCAAAATCGACAAGCCAACAGAAAAGGCGGAGGTTGAGTCTCTCCCCTCAGAAAAAAATTGTGCATATATGAAGAACCCGACAGCGAGAAGTATGGGGAAAATGTTGGGGGCGTAGTCCCAAAAAGTTTTGTCATTTTTCGAGGGCACGCTCACAGCCTATTTTGAACGCCTCGGCGTTTCAAGCCGAAACGGGTTCGGTAGGTTGTAATTCAACGGTATGACAGTAATTGTGAGCCCTATCCTCATGGGGACTATCTACAGCGAGTTCAACGGTCGGCAGTTGCGATTGCCGGATGCAAACAACAAACGCCCCAGCGCAGATGCGTTGGCAGAGCATCGTCAGTATGCGGGACTGTAAGACGTTAGCGTCTACAAGAAAAGAGTAGGTCGTATATCCGAGGCCCAACCCCTCACCATTCTCCTTTAAGAAAATCAGCCGCCCGCCAGAGATACCACGCCGCCGTGGTGCGGTAAGGCATCCACTTCCTGCCGAAGCGTTCGAGTTGTTCTGGTTCGGGGATCGACCGCTTTCGGTAGGCAACTTGAAACCCCCGCCGAACTCCCAGGTCATGTACGGGCAAAATGTCGGGCCTGCCCAAATTGAAAATCAAAAGCATCTCAACCGTCCAGCGACCCACTCCCTTAATGCTCGTCAGTCTCGCTACAATCTCGGCATCGGTCAAACGGTCGCATTCCTTCAACGATGGTACTGCCCCATCCAACGTCTTCTGGGCTAGGTCTCGGATGTAGGTCGCCTTCTGGCGAGACAGACCGGCGGTTCGCAAACGCTCGACATCGGCCTGGATCACGTCTTCGGGGTTGGGAAATTGGCTCCCGTCAAAAAGGGCTTGGAACCTGCCGAGGATGGTACCGGCGGCCTGCCCACTCAATTGCTGATGAACGATGGCATGGGCGAGGGACTGGAATGGGGGCAGTCGGCGGGGAGTCAGATTAATACGCCCCACCCGCTTCGACAACTCAGCCATTACCGGATCGGATTCGGCCAAATGAAGAAGGGATGCAGTTTTCACTTGGGAGCATATTCGCCACAAGATGGCGGTGAGTCAAAGCGACTTTTTGGCTAGTGCAACAATCCCGCCGGAGCTACTATCCCTTCATGGCCACTAGCCACTGCGAAACGGTTCTACAGCATGTGCGGACTCAAATCCTATCCCCCGAAGCCCAAAAAGAGTTGGCGGACATGGAGGAGGCAATCAGCATCCCTTGGAGAGAACGCGTTGAGCAAACCGCCACCAGGATCATTCCGTTCTTGGTGGAGAAGGCACCCGGAGTCATCAAAGAGACTCGGCATCGACTCAATTCTCCCCTGCGAGCCCGCCAACTCGCAAATGAGGACTGGATTGATGAAATGGCAAGAACCTCTGACCAGAAGAAGAAAGTCCGGATGCTTAGGACATGTCTCGACTTGGTAGTGAACCTTAGCGAAGACATCAAGAGCCAGCAAATCAGTCTTCAATTGCAGAAAGTGTTGTCTGATGCGGGGCTCTTTACCCAGTTGCAAATCGAAAGGAGTAGCGGTTCATTGTACCCAGACCTCTACTTTAAGGATTACGATTACTCAAAACTCCCTCTCCACACCAAGAAAAACAAAGTCGAAGGCCCAAACCGTCGAAAGAACGGTACGCCAAGCAATGTCCCCGATGGATGCGAGTTGAAGACAAATGAAGGTCATCGGATTAAAGTGGATGCCCATGCCCCGCATCCCGGTTTGCATCTCGCCCTGACATGGAATTTTGGTCAAGAAGGTTTTATCCAAGTAAACGGCATGTGGATCGCCTACCTGCGTAAATGCGATTACACTAAAGGTAATGCAAATGTTGTGGCTACGACGCTCAAACACTCCTTCGGCCAAGGTCTCTTTTGCTCTTTGCTTCCCCCTAATGACTCTGGGTTGTTGTAAGCGTAAGGGGTGATCCTCGAAGAAGTTCGGATACAAGGGGGTTCAAATAATGCCGTGCGATCCATTGAATGACTGGAACGCAAACAGCATCGCCAAATCCAAATAGGGCCTGGTTCAACGGAACTGAGAGTTTGTAATCGTCAGCCCCCATGAGTCTCGACGCTTCTCTCGGAATAAGTAATCTTACGGCGTATTTCCCTTTGCCAGCCCTGAAAAGAATTTGACGGCCACTGCCTCCTCGGGGCGTCCGTAAACATCCTGCCAAGCCATCCACCCGCAACTCCCCCATTGACTTCCCATGTCGCATCCTGCGGAAGACAGTACCGTAAGACCATCGCTCTCCTTGCATCATGTGCATGGCAACTTTCTTATGCCGAGGGCTCATTTGATCCAGCAGGTACTTTGCTCTTTCAGGACTCCACCAATGCGGGTCGTCGTCAGCCAGGTCTTCAAGTATATCAGGGAGTCGTACTTTACTGCGTGGGAGCGTAGGCAAGGGTCGAATGTTCCATCTGATCTCAGGATGTCTGTTGATGAATGTCAGCAGGGCCTCCGGTCGAAGTTCTGTCGGATCGGTGGATGTCCAGTCTCGTCCCGATTGTCGATCGGTCGGGATGATGCTTCCGACGACAAAGAGACGGGGACGACTCTGAGGCACAAAATGAACTGCATTGATGATGAAAGCGTCCACTGAGTAGCCGAGTTGATTGAGGGCGACCAACGCCTGTCTAAAGTCGTCCCCATGATGAGCCATCAGAAACCCAACGACGTTCTCCAGTAAAATCATCGGTGGCTTACGGTTTCCCATCGCTTTGAGGACATTCACAAATCCCCAGAATGCAGACGACTGCTTACCGTTCAAGCCCTTCATGGCACCGGCTACAGAGAGGTCGTTGCAAGGAAAAGAAGCAGTGGCCAGGGCTACGGTTGGGACAACATCCGGACGATCAACCAACTTGTGGATGTCCTCCAAAGAAAAATGCGAGTCCGTATCAGGGAAGTTGTCCCGGTACATTGCATACTTGAGCGGGTCAATGTCGTTGGCGAACTTGGTAGACCAGCCCTCAAGGTCGAGCCCCAGACGCATGAGCCCAATACCCGCAAAGAACTCAGCAACGCTCTTGTACGGAATGGCAGTGGTCGCAGAACCCGCCACGACCCCCTGGGCCGTTTGGAGCGTCATGTTTACGCAGGTTTCCATGTCCCTCGATAGTTGACTTTCCCAAAATCTCAGCACCGTCCAACCTTTCGATAGCAGGGAGGCGGTCGCAGAGCAATCACGAACCATGTTGCGTCGGATTTTGGCAACCCAGTATTTCTTCGTTTTCGTCTTCTTGAATTGCTCTTCGAGGCTGGCAAGCCTCCTCTGTCGCCACTGCCTCCCATGCCAAAAGTCTCCATCGACGAATACGGCCAGCCTCTTCGATGGAATTACAATATCGGGCTTCCCGGGTAGATCGCCCTTACAGACAGCGTACCGAAATCCCTTTGCCCAAAGTGCCTTGCGAAAAAGGATCTCTGGCGTCGTATTGCTGGAATGAACAAGACGCATTATGCGAGAGACCTCTTTGGCTGTCCGCATGTTTTTCCCCGATGCTTGACAGTATTGTACTTGGTTTACCACTTCCCGCAACGGCTACTTGCTCGTTTCATACATCCAGTAGCCCTCCGCGTCCAATCGACCGCAATAATCCCCGCCCTTCGGCTGACAGTGAAATGTAGCGACGAAGGCATTTATCAACCCCACGCCGGACTTTGAGACGCCGGTACATCTTGAATTCGTAGCGGTGCAGGGCCCAGGTCATGCCAGAGGGAGTGCCTTCCGGTACGAATTCGGCGAGCAAATGCGAAATATAATTCGCTTGGTCTGCTCGGCGACAATGCTCCATCATTTTCAAAGTGAACCAAACTGCGTGTTTCTTTTGCGTCCCCGAGAATTGGAGAAACGCCACCGCAACATCAAAGTCATCCTCGTCGATGACGCTTTGGGCGAGCCGGTCGATTTCGCTGGCGGTCATGGTGATTTGCTGTTGCAGAGTTGGAACGCCCGTACCCGCGAGACCCCAAGACACCGACCGATCTCGCTGAAAGTCATTCTCTCTGCCCGCAGTTTCATCGCCTCCCCAATCCGCATATTGGAGGTTCGGGGTCGCCCCAGCCGTTTCCCGTTCGCTTTCGCCCGCTCCAATCCCGCCTTCGTCCTCTCGCCGATCCGCAGACGTTCCTGCTTTGCCAGGGCACTCAGGAGCGCAATGATGGCATCACTGAAAACTCCCAAAGTCGAAATGTACGGCTCGGTGAACGAATGCCAGCCGACGCCATGGCCCTCAAGTTCCGTCAGGTAGGCGATGGTCTTCCGGCTCCCTTCCCTAGAAAATCTGTCCAACGACCAAAACAACAGGATGTCGAACCGCCGTTGGTGGGCAAGCGTCAGTACCTTGCCAAGCCCATCGCGTTCGGTTGCGCCCTTTGAGCCTGAACAGGTATCGGTAATGGCATCGACAACCTGCCAGCCCTGAGCCGAAGCGTAGCCCCGTAATTGGGCAATTTGGTTCTGGGCGTCCTGATCCGCCGTCGAGACCCTGGTGTATATCAGAGCCCGTTTGGACCCGGATGGGCTGTTAAGCAAAACGTCGGTCTGGCGGGGCTTCATTTTCTGAGGTTTTTCGCCGGTTTTCATTGGTCGATGTTCTGCTTACCAAAACGGTCGTTATATTTAACGGTCTACGCCTCAAGATTAGCATTCGGTTGATTGCCCTCAGTCATGATTTTACCCAGCGCAACCGGAAAGCAGATGAATTTCACTATGTTTTTTCATCATTTTGCGAGTCGGTCATCGCGTTTCCTAATGAATTGACCATTATCACTCATTTTAAAGCCCCCAAGAAATTCAAGACGGAGGCCGAAAAGGTCTTTCTAATCGGTCCGAAGCGTTCGTTTGGGTATCAAATGGGCAGTCATCTCGCAATCTTGGACGCCCGCCCCGGGGCTGGGGCAAACCTCAACCCCCGAGACGGAGCGATTTGGGCTATCAGCCGTCACTTGCGGATCGGGATTAGTTTGACCTTGCCGTTCTCCTCGACAACGGTGCTCCGGCCATTGTTCGACTTATGGTTCCGGCTTCGGAGAACTTGGTATGCAAATCCGACCACTTTTTCAGATTTCTTTGTCAGTAGGGCGACATGCTTGATCAGTTCGGCTCTGGTGGTGAAACCCTTGGTTCCTTGGGAAAATAGAGTTCCGTACAGAGTTCCGACCCTGTAGACCCCTGGTTTCGGAGCGACGGTACTGGTGGGTTGGGATTTGCGCTTGATAACCCGCTTCTTGCCCGACCGGACTTTCTTCTTGGATACAGACTTCATGGGCACACTGATCTCCTTTTGGGTTTAGGTATTGAGGGCCGTCCTCAGCCCATTCGAGGGGGGGACTCGATCCATTTTCTTCCCCCCAATGGCGACGATTATAACAGAGAGAGTTGGACAAGTCAAGGCTGAACACCCACCAGCCCAACGACTTGCACATACTTTAGGTGAGGGCTTCGGAACAAGAATTGGGTGCAAAGAGGTAGGATGGGGACTGGTCGAACAGCCCACCGAAGGGCTTCCGCGCCGAGGTGGCGGTTGCAGGTACGTCTCCTGGGTCTGGTCTAATCCCTAACGGGCTGGCCAGGGCCTACGCCCCTGCGCGGGGTGGAACTTCGGCGGGTTGCTGGGGACGAACGGGGCCAAGCAAGCCACTGAGTTCGATTGGTGGCCTTCTGTTGGGGTCATGGGCATCCTGCTCCGACTGGTACGGCTACGGGGGCCGTGGGGGCTGTGGTGGTTGCTGAACGGGCATCTTGGAGTTGCTTGTCAATATCGGGATTGGCCTTGAGGAATTTGTCAAAATGCGTTTGGAAATACTTCGGCGTGATCCTAGAGAAGATATCATTTTCCTGAACCCGACGTTCGCCATGCCAGACCCCGAATGCTCTGGCTATTTCTTCGACTTTTGATGGTGGCAACTTTTGTAAAGATTTGCAGACCTCGATTACCTCTTTGCAGTTCGGATCGCCCATCCAAATCGCTCCAATGTCGAAACGCCACTTCTGGTATAGCCCGGTGGAATACGCTGTCCAGACAAACTCTAGAAACTTCTTTCGTCGCTCGTTAAGTTCTTCCTGTTCCTTGCGTTTTCGCTCCACTGCCTCCCGGCGGGGCCTGTCTTCCTCGAAAGCCTTTCTTCGGGCCTCCTCGGCCTTTATTTTTCGGGCTTCTTCTTCGGCTATAATCGGGGCCAGATACGTCGAAAGATTGTCCATGAGACAGGCTACCGTGATGGCCTTACGAATATCCTTTTGACCCTTTGCCCAACGGAAGTGCATTTCTACGACTTGCTGGACAGTCTGGGCATTCCAGTACGGGCCGAACCCGTTCTGGGTTCCTTTTGCAAAACCGTAGTCCTTTTCAGAACGGGAGAATGGCTCTTTTACCAATCGGCATTGGTCTTCGTACCACTCCAGAAAATTGCGGAAATTGAAAAGGTCTTTTTCGGTCGGAATAGGCACCAGGGTTTGAGGTTCCGTCCCCTGCGGGGAAGTTGACGGGGCTTCGCCCCTACACCTAGCGAGAGTGGTTCCCCCTTCGGCTCCGTTGGCTCCGTTGCCGTTGGCAACATTTCCCAGCGAGGATGGTGGTGCATCCTTAGTCGGCTTCTTATCCGTAAAATCCTGATGTTCGGTTTCGGCCCGGTCTCCGGATCCGGACATATGGATTTTCTTATTAAAAGAGGTGTTATCACCCGGAGTTATATATATTCCCGGTTCCGGGACAGGTCGGGCGATTGTTGTCCCGGTTCCGTGATAGGTACTGTCCCGGCTCCGGGACGGGTCTGTCCCGGTTCCGGGACAGGTCGGGTTTGGCGTTCTGGTCAGTTTACGGCCACGGGACTCAAACCTATTGTTCGGCCCCAGCGCGTTCTTTTTCCGCAGTGTCCATAGTAGGTTCCGGACGGTCTTTTCGCCAAAGCCGAGGTACCGAGCCAGGGTTGCATTCGATGCGATGCAACCGTTTTTGCCCTTGGAGAGCAGTTCTATTTGGGCAAGGAGGGCTTTTTCATTCCATGATAAATCATCCCTCTTACATAGTTCCGATGGTATCCACAGCCCCTTGAACCCGTTTTTGGTGTCGTCCTTCATTTTTCTCCCGCTACTCATATCCCCAACCCCCCAAACACCTGCTGATAATGGGTCAACTGGTGGTCGGTATACGCTGTTAGACAAGATGGACAGCGGTTATAGCCTTGGCGGTGCCGAACAGCCCACCAGACATGGGGTTGCCCTCGGCCCACAGGGCAAAAGAATTTTTCGGTGGACTTGACGGACATGAACCCCTCCCATCCCGTGAGGTCTCGTGGTGCAACGTTCATTCCGGTTTCTCCTCATGATTCCGGCATTCAAGGGCCCAATTCCACGGTTTATTGACAATTATGATCCGTCGCCCGTCTTGTTTCCCGCCGATTATTTCGGCAAAGTAAGATGTTATTCCGGCCTCGTCGGTTGTCTTTCCCGCCAGGTAGACGGTCATCGTTTGGATGTGTTTAGATTGCTCTTGCATGAGATTCTCCGAGAAAAAAACGAGCCGGTCCGCTCGAAAATGGGGAGGGTAGAGATGCCGTCTTTTGGACGGTGTTTGGCCCCAGCGGATCGGCTCGTTAGATAACTTTGCGGTTCGTTTCATCTCTACCTCTTGGCGATTTTCGTCGCTTGCTCTATTTATACAACTTGTGTCGTTGACGACTTGGGGAGTAGTAAAGATTTTCTGAGGAAGGCGAAACCGTCGCCTTTTTATAGGTATTTCAAGCCTTCTTTGGGCGGTTCAAAACATTTTGTTTCAGTCCGAAACTTAAATGTGCTCAAACCCCTGGCTGGAACCGGTCGGGTTTTTGAGTGTTGCGATGGCGGGCGCGTATTCGGGGAGAGGAACTAATTTGGAATGCGACCCAGCCCAAAACTAACCCGCGTTAATCGTATATTACAATCCGTGGGCTCGGACGGGCTGTCGGCGGAGAACACCATATCGCCCTCCCAAGGGGCATCTATTGACCGATCCCAATTATTCTGCCTTAATGCCGGAGTGAAATGCGAGGATTGCGGGAAAACATTCGAGCCCGATGGGTCGGCGACCGGCTGGAAAAACGGGTATCCAAAGAACTGGACGGAAAAACAGAAGGAAGAGGATTACCTAGAACGTCGCGGCCCATTTTGTTCCGCCTGTAGTCAGAAATACCAAAACCAGCACCCCTGGAATCTGACGCCCGTGATCGAAGATGCTCTAAAGAATACCCTTGCCGATATTGGTGAACCTGAAAACTTTGATAGCGTACAGGCCCCCGGAACCGCTTGGGATTTGGTCCGGCATGACGAGTATATCAGACAGCACCGGGAAAACGTCATTGAACATCATTTGGTTATCAAACACCGAGTGGGTCGTGCTCTGGTTGTCTATAATGTCTCACCGTTGAAGGCCGGTCGCCCTCTAAAGTCGAAATTGTACAAAGTTCGTACAATTACCGATATAGACAATGAAGCTGAAGAGAATGAAGAACCAATGGTATGGGTTAAGTTCCAAAACAGGATTCGAGAGATTTATGGTGGAAACCGTGGGCGGGCGTATGAATCCGAAGCCCGACAAATCGGGATATTGACAACCAAGCAGGTCGATGAGTGGATCGAAAAGCAGAAGTCAACTTCCACAAGAAGAGACAAGGGGCTGACTCCAAATGCCCTGCTTGAGTTTGCCAAAGAAGTGAAAGGTCAAAAAATTGGTCGTAAACGTAGACAGGCAAATGCCAAACGAGCCAACGCACTGGTTGCCAAGGCGAACCAAGCGTTGAAAGACAATCCCGATACTCCCCATGCAGACTTTTCCGTCTATGTCCCGGTGCTCCATCACGGAGACTTTGAGGACATGCCGTTGACCAAGAAACTGGACTCGATTATTTCTGACCCCCCGTACAGGAAAGAAGATGCTCGTGAAAAGGTCAACGGCAAGTGGGTCAATTGGTACTTGTATGTTCGACTGGCCAAGTGGGCTGACAAACATCTGAAACCCAACAGACCAATGGTTTTAATGATAGGAAGTCTGTCGTTTCGGCAGATTATCAGTGTAATCGAGGCAAATGGTTTCAAGGTCTGGTGGACTTGCATTGTCCATTACAAGAGTCGAGGTGAAATTGAAATTCCGTGGGTCAATACGTTTTGGAAACCAGTGGTAGTATTCATCCGTGAAAAAGAAGAGTTTCGGGATAATGATGGGAACTATTTACTAATTAAAAAAGATGCGTGGGACGCCGGTGCTAAGGTCGATGATATCCGGACCCATCCTGATCAGCAAGATGTCGAAACCTTTCAAAATATCGTGGACGTTTTCAGTTCCCCCGCTCATTTGCTGTGCGATCCCTGCATGGGAAGCGGGACAACAGGTGTTGGTTGCCTTACGATGCCTGAATCCGAAGATGAAAGTGGGAAGCCCATAGATGGAAGGCGGGTATTTTGCGGGGCTGACAGTGACCAAGCTGGCAAGGGCACGTATCAGAATGCAAAGCACCGGCTGGAACGAGCCTTCGCAGGGGACTTGGACGAAAGAGGAGGATGAAACCCGAAATTGCGGGTTGCCAGACTCAGACAGTCTGGATTTGACCTCCTTAACCTGCTAGAATTGTCCCAATGAACGAGCAGACGGACATAGGGGCCAAACGACTCCTTAAAATTACGGCCCCAAATGGCAACGTGATTTGGATTAGGATTCCAGATTCCCCAAAGTATAAGAACTTAAATGGCAAACAGATTTGGCAGAGGTTGCCATCTACCTTCAAGTTGAAAGCAACGATGGGTGCATTGCCGGTTAAAGCCATCTTTGAACTCGGCAAAGAGGCGGGGAAGTCTATGGCTTCCACGGAGTCTCTGACAAAAACCAACAAGGCCGTGATGAACCGCAAGGACGCATCGGCGTACTTAGACATCTCGCCCTGGACTCTTGATAGACTTAGGAAGCGCGGACTGGTCAGGGCTTGCGGAGGAACTCGAACCCCGAAATACCAGCGCACGGAATTAGACCGATACCTGGAGGAAAACAGTTTCTAAGACTGGCCCTGGCCTGCCTTGCTAATGGGAATGACCTTGTTGTCGTGGATCGTAGTCGCAGAAAAATCCATCTTCTTAGCCATTTCGTCGGAGTGATCCTTTCGCAGATGTCCGTAGGTTGAAGCAACCAAAATCCCGCCGTCTTTCTGCCTCAGCCAACCGGCAATGACCTTGAAGTCAATGCCATGCTCAATCGCGTTGCTACAGAAAAAATGGCGCATATCATGGTGATCGAAGCGTGGTAATTTTGCGTCCCGGCAGGCTCCCTCAATTGCGTTCCGACATTGCTTGATCCGCATTATTTTGTCCGTTGGGTTTACATGCCCAACCCGCGCCCGGATCCGCAGGAGCAGTTCGCGCATGGCGGGGAAAAGTGGAACCTCAAGTTCGTCGTTGCCTTTGACGCCAAAATCTCCACCCGTCACCCAAAAACGACCTCGATCAAAATCCACCTCTACCCAAACAATATTCGCGCATTCATTTCGGCGCATCCCGGAGTATCCCAGTAGTTCGACGAAGTCCCCCGCGTCCTCATTCTTGGCGTTCCGCAACGTGTCCACCAAAATGCTGAATTGCTGGCGGGTAGGCGGGACAACTTTGGACTTCGGGACTTTCAAACGGCGGAGCCGGTCGGCGGGATTTGCGTGGCAGTACCCTTCGCGGATCGCAAAGCGGAAAATGTTTTTTAAGAGGCTAGTTTCATTGTTCATCCGTTGTGGATGAATTTCCGCCAGCCGTTTCCCAAACCACTTCTCGCAGTCCTTAGCGGTGATGTCCCTGACCTTGGCATGAAGCAAGCCCGTCCACGCCTTGAGGATCGCTTGGATTCGGTATTCCTCGTCTTTGAGGCTGGTTGCTTTGAGTCCCTTGGCAGGTTGCGCGGTTTCGCGGTAGTCCTTGAGGACATCGGCGAAGGTCGCGGACTTCAAGGTATGTTTCAGCCGATCCGCTTCCTCCAAGGCACGCACCAACTTGCGCTTGGCAAGATCATGGTCAGTCGTCTTGAGAGAGGTTTTGATTTGCTTGCCATTTTTTTTCGTAATGGCATAGTAGCGACCAGATGATTTGCTTCGGAATAAGTTCTCCGAAACTCGGTACAGCGTATCTGTCATGGCGTCCGTTCTGCCCGACAGTATACGGGTGCAAAATTCGGGTTGCAAGTAGAATTTGTAGCGAGGGTAAATCAGTTGTAAGTATTTGCAGTTAAACTGTTGCCGACGTGGCGGAACTGGCAGACGCGCTGGACTCAAAATCCAGTGCCCGCAAG
>OBLU010003063.1_pt1 | contig 15184 bp, 18 predicted proteins | sample 1518681 | NCBI WGS metagenome assembly OBLU01 (sample SAMEA3539304, study PRJEB22396) | soil metagenome | biome: tundra; feature: field; material: soil | place: USA | collected 2010-05 | depth 0.15 m
CTCTAAGGCTTCGCCGACGCCAACCGTTCGGGTGGGGCAGTTTCGTTCACCGACGGGCTTTTGCGACCCAGTGGGGCCTCGTTCAAGCGGCGCTTACGGGGATCGGGCCCAGGATCCGGCACCACCGGGCGCAGATTACAGGAAGAATTCGCCCCTAAAGTTCGATCGACACATTCGTGGACTTGACCACGGCGGCGGCCATCACGCCGGGCACGAGTCCCATATCGTCCACCGCCTCGCGGCTAATCAGGGCAACGACACGGAACGGTCCTGCTTGCAGTTCGACCTGCGCCATGACCTTGTCCTTGACCACCTTGGTCACGATCCCGGTGAAGTGATTACGAATCGACTCGCTTGCCGCCATGAGCGGATCAGAGCTCTCGTGGAGCGATTGGGCGAATCGGGCGAGTGCCACCCCCTCGATGCGGCGTCTTCCTTTCACTGTCCGACTGGCGTCGAGACTGCCGTTGTCGATCCAGCGTCGAACGGTATCGGCACTGACCCCCAGCAACCCGGCTGCCTCGCCCACGCTGTAGTCCTCCATCTCAAGGTGAGCTTACGCCTCCTCGGCGCCTCGCTCCACTAATTTCGGGCCTACGTCCACCCTTGACGCGGCAGCTGTATATCCTTGACGCCGCAGCCGTGCCGTGATCGAGAGGAGCACTCCTATGTTCGAGAAGCTCTCATTCGCCCACCTTCTTGGTGCTGTTCTGGCCGTTTCCTTCATCGCCGGTTTCGCGGTGTTTGTGCTGACGGGCGCTACCACGAACAAAGGAACGACCGGCGCCATCGGGGCCGAGAGGGCAACGATCGAGAGCGCGGAGAGGGAGAGTTGTCTCAAGTTCGGCACGTACGCGTCGATAACAACACTTCGAAGAGAGGGACTCCTCACGTTCAAGCCGGTCTATAACTCGGTGGTGTACGTGCCGGGGAAGCACTGCGGGACGATCGTTATCGGTTCGGCTGCCTACCAGTCGCCGGCTGGCTGAAGGAACCGCATCGGCGGTATTGAGGTCGGCGTCCGCTGGGTGGGTTCCGTCTACTTGGGTTCAGTTGAGCCCGACCGGTTGGAGCAGGGGCGGATTCGCGATTTACCAGCAAATAATTGATCTAGAGCCATATTTACCCACTTAGTAGCCGCAAAAGTTATGACTTGCTTTGACCGGAGCACCCTTGGCACTTATGCTCGGGAGTCCTGTCCCCGCCTGCAACTCGTGGGGTCACTCTCTGAAAGGGATACTGGCTTGTTCAAGAAGCTCTCATTCCCCAGGCTCGTCGTCGCTGTTGGGCCGATAGTTGGTTTCGCTCCGGTCGCCGTGGGGGTTGGTGCCGGCTCGGCGTCTGCCCAACCGGCCGCCACCACCTTTGTTGCCGCATCGAACACCGCACCTGCGTTCGACTTCATGACACAGGACTTCATTAGCACCGCCAACGGCGGGAACAGCGTCACGTTCAGTTTCGCCGGTTCGGGGAAGCTCGCGGGGGAGATCGACGGCGGTGTGGATTACGCGTCGAACGGCACAGGAAATACACCCGCCGGCTTTGCTCTGTTTGCGTCAGCTGACGAGGCAAACGTCGACAACACAATTCCTGCTGGCGTGGCCACCGCGAAGAACAAGGGGGCGGTGCCGAAAAACAGCGAAGGCCAGTGTATCGACTTGCATTCCGCGACCTACTCCGCGGCGAACGGTGGCAATAGTAACGGTACGTCGTGCCCCGGTATCGGTTCGACGCGGGCGCAATACACCACTGGACGCCTGGTGATCTTCTCGTGCAAGAGTGGCGGCACGACACTCGCTCCCGCTCAGGGTGCTCCCACGTGCGCAGAGCCTGTAGGTGGCTATTTCAACAAGGGCGGGACGACAGCAGCACCGTCCACCATGACCCAGGTGTGGAGTGATGTCCTTGCCCATACCAGCACGGCCGATGGAGGTTCGGCTGCGCAGAATGTCGGCGGGTATCTCGCCATTGCCGATCCAAAGAACGGCTGGGTTTTCGCAGACGCCGGCTGCGGCCCGGCGGCGGATGTCGCGCCAAACGCACCCTATGGGCTGGCGGGGATGGAGTCACTCTACGTCGCGGCGGTCGGGTACTACCACGCCCATCCGCACCGTGCCCTCGGTGCCACTGCTTCCGACCAGGCATGCGCGGAGATCGACCAGATGACCGACAAAGGATCAAGTCTGGACAACTTCAACACCACGAGCCCGTCCTCGGGTGGGCAGAATGGGAATGGCAACTATTCCGACCCCTCGCTGCCGATCATTTTCGGCGATAACGTGACCTACACGCAGAACAGTGTCGTGGCCGGGACGTCGCAGATCGCGCTTCTTCCCAAGTCATTCGAGGTCTCTCCTGCCGGCAACGATACTGACTTCTGGGCCGAGATTCCTGAATGCGGCGTCGCACATGTGGCAGACGCGACGGTATCCAATGGCTGGACGACCCACATTTCCAAGACTGAATCTTGTACCGATAAGGACTACGTTGCAGGCATGCACGACAACGTCGCGTCCAAGATCAGCTCTCGAAACTTCGGGAAGGGCCTGAAGACCCTCGTTGGGCAGCATGGGTACTACCAGCCGATCAGGCAGTGGGTGGTGGTCGAAAATGACGATCAGGGTCAGGTTGCGGCGACCGACCTTACGAGCGCCGACGGCAAATCCGCTCTGGCGTTCATCCACTATCTGATCTCCGCCAAGGGACAGGCTGTCCTGGCCACCTTCGGCTATGACCCGATCAGCTAGCAGAAGCGCAATCGCCGCGCGTGAAGCGGAAGCGCCACACCGCGCAGGCGTTCGGAGGTAAGCAGAAGGCTGCCGCCATCGTGGCGGCCGTGTTCGTCGGCTTGGGACTCGGGTACGGGGTCGCCCACGTCATGGCCGGCTCAATCGCTTACTGGGGGGTCGTCTCAGGTCCATTCCTGCTTTCACTGCGCATCGCAGTTCCGGCTACTGCGATCGCGGGAATCACGGGAGTGACGTTCGGATACGTGCTTGCGAAAGGTCGCTTCCCAGGCCGGAACGTCCTCGAGACCTTGGGAAGCCTACCGATCATCCTTCCACCTACGGTCATCGGCTATTACTTGCTCGAGGTGCTCTCTCCTGGCACTCAGGTCGGGGGGTTTCTGACGCGCGTGGTGGGCCACGTCCTCGTCTACAACGTGACCGGATGCATCACTGCCGCGACCGTAGCCGCGTTCCCGTTCTGCATGCGGGCCGCGCGCGCCGCCATCGAAGGGGTCGACCCCTTGCTCGAGCAGGCAGCGCGGACGATGGGCCTGCCCAATTGGCGGGTTGCACTGCAGGTGACACTCCCGCTCGCTCGACGCGGCATCGCCGCCGGGCTCACTATCGGATGCGCCCGTGCCCTGGGCGAATACGGTGCCACACTAATGGTGGGCGGCGACATCAACGGCAAGACGCGCACGCTGTCGCTTGCGATTCTCGATTCGTTCACCACGCCCGAACGGAACACGATGCTGCTGATCCTGGTCCTGATGGCGATCACAGCTATGACCGGCGTCGGGTTGCTCGGCCGAAGCCGAACATGACCGCCGCGCTTGAAGTAACGGTGACTCGGCGAATAGGCGAGTTTGCGCTGGACGTCGCATTCACGGTGGAGTCTGGGATATCGGTCCTGTTCGGCCCTTCCGGAGCAGGAAAGTCCTTGACCTTGGCTCTCATCGCAGGCCTCATCCGTCCCGATACCGGAACCATCGTGATCAACGGTTCTGTCGTCACGGACTGTGCCCACCGCGTCTTTGTCTCTCCCCAAGGGCGTCGTGTCGGAATGGTCTTTCAGGATGGCCTACTGCTCCCGCACCGCTCCGTTCTCGACAACGTGGCCCTCGCGGTACGTCAGGAGAGCGGCCGCAGGGCACGACGTGCGGTCGCCCATTCTTGGCTCGAACGGGTCGGAGCGGAACGATTCGCCGACCGGCGACCGGGTTCGCTTTCGGGCGGTCAGCGCCAGCGGGTGGCGCTGGCGCGCGGTCTCGCCGGCGACCCGGCACTGGTGCTGCTCGACGAGCCGCTCTCTGCGCTCGACTCCGCGGTGCGCCGTGAGCTGAGAAATCTGATTCGGGACGTGATCATCTCGTCGGGTGTTCCAGCTGTGCTTGTGACGCACGATGCCGAGGAAGCAGAGGAGCTCGGTGACGTTGTCATCGCCTACAACGACGGGCGCGTGACCGGGAGACGCACCATTGAGCGACCTGTTCGTCCCCTGCCGCAGGGGGGAACGCCGGAAAGCGTCGAACCAGGGTGACCGCACTGATTCCGCATTCTTGGCTCAACAGTCTCGGCATACCGCCCTGGGTCTGGAACCCGCTGTCGGTGTCGCTCCATGCAGCCTTTGAGGCGACGATTGTCGTCGCCGTCGTCGGCATTGCTCTCGGATACCTTCTCGCAAAAGGTCGCTTCCCTGGACGCGGTGCAATCGAGACCGTGTTCAGCCTCCCGATGGCGCTCCCACCAACCGTCGTTGGCTACTACCTCCTGACGCGAATGGGTGGACCAGGACCCATCCGCAATGCGGAGATCCGCCTCTTGGGCCATCCGCTCACCTTTACATTCACAGGGATCGTCATCGCGCAGATCGTCGAGTCCTTCCCCTATTGCCTGCGCTTCTCACGAACGGCGATATCGGGCGTCGATCCTCGCTTCGAGCAGGCCGCCCGTGCCATGGGACTGTCTCGATGGCGGATCGCACTCCTCGTGACGCTGCCACTGGCGCGCCGCGGAATCGTCGCAGGTGTCGCGATGGCATTCGGCCGCGCCGTGGGTGACTTCGGGGCGACCATGATCGTTTCCGGATCGGTGCCAATGGCGACAACAATGCCGATCGCTCTCTACAACGCCGTATCCAACGGACCTCACGAGCAAGCAATGGTCCTGGCGCTCGTGCAAGTTGGCGTGGCATTGACCATCCTCTTCGGCGTCAGCCGCCTCGGAAAGGTCCGTGCCTGGTAGAGGAACTGGCGTGAAATGAACTGCCTTGATGAGTTCCTCCTCTTGCTCCGGAACCCCAGAACCCAAAGCGCCGTGGATCCGACGACCCTTGAGCGGCTCTGAGGAGCGAGCGGGCATGGAACTTGTGCATCGACCGCCTCGTCAACTCTACGTGGAGACCCCTTCGTGCCGCCTGTTTGCCACGGACACGCGACTTTGCACTTCGGCGTCGGCTTCCTCGATGTGCGAGATTGGAACGAACCATCGAATGACAGACCCGATGACGTCGGGATTCCCGCCATTCTTCCACTCGAGAGATCCTTGGCGCTCCATTACGGAAGCCATCTGAAATATCTCGGCCCATTCAAGATCCGGCTGGACATCCAATTGCCACTCGACTTCGATCCTGTTGCCGATTTCCTTGAAAGTGATGCGGTCGGTGATCCTGATGCCCTCCTGACCCCTAGCCACCATTGCCTTTGTCCTTTCACTCTTGAATTGCCCACAGACGCGGTGACACTTCCACGTTCGACACTAAGGCCGACCTGGCGTCGCGTATAGGGCCGAACGGCCCCATAGGAACAGGCGGGCTCCGTGGCATCCTCACCCGACCCCCTCGTAGTGAGGATGCTTCTCACCGATCGAATTTAGGGCCGGTCAACCGACGCTCCAGGTAGAATCGGTGAAAATGGGGTGACCCCCATTCATCAAATCGCTGAACCAAGGAAGTGAAACGGGCATGGAGAAGAGCGAGTCGCAGGAGACCAGGTCTCCTTCTCAGCTGATAGATGCGAGAATCGAGGAGCTAGGCGATTGGCGGGGCAAGATGTTCAGCCGGCTCCGGACCTTGGTCAGGGAAGCCGATCCCGACGTTGTCGAGGAGTGGAAGTGGAGAGGGGTTCCGGTATGGTCGCACGACGGGATGATTTGCACCGGCGAGACGTACAAGAACGTCGTGAAGATGACCTTCGCCAAAGGGGCCTCCTTGAAGGATCCATCGGGCCTCTTCAACTCCAGTCTTGACGGGAATACAAGGCGTGCCATCGACTTCCATGAAGGGGAAGAGATTGACGACAGGGCGTTGAAAACTCTTATTCGTGCGGCCGTGGCCTTGAACAAGTCCAAGGGAAAGCGATAATCCACGATCCAGAATCAATCGCGATCACGAAGCTTCGCGGTCAAGATGCGCTTTCTGTGCGAGCCTGATGACTTCCTCTGACACCGAGCGTTTTACGCCCTCATGTGCAGGATGGTGTGCCGGGCACGCAAGATACGGGGTACCCTCAACCGGCTTCCCAAGGCGAAGGCATCCTTTGACATGGCAATTGTGGTGACGGTACACAGTGATGATGCTGCCAAGGATGAGGAAGTCAGGAATCGCCCCACCAAAGCCTGACCAAAAGCCGTACCAGGTTCCAGATTCGGCATCCGCCCCGGTATAGCGGAGGAACCAGTGAGCTGAGTCAGCCCAAAAGATAATCACGAACACCAAGAAGATGGTCGTCACCGATAACAGCCCAACGATTAGCTTTCGTTGCACGTGAACATACCCCCTCTTCTCTTTCAGGGCCGCCTAGACAAAACTGGACTGCCTACTCGGTTTTTTCATACTGGAATCTGAGAAGTATCCCACGCGATCTCGTGTCGATGGTTGATGTGAAGCGCGCACCCGTAGCCCGTTCATTTGTACCGCACGCCTGTGCAATTCATTCGTAGTTCCGATTCGGCTCCTGCGGTCATCGTGGTCATGACTGAACGCACCACGACTGTCACGCTCCTGGTGACGCCTGACAGCGAATGGCTCGTCGCTGCGCGGGGCGGTGGCTGCGTTGTTGACCGGGTAAGGCACCTCCTGGCAGTTAACCCAGATCTCGTCGGGGCGAGATTGAATAGCAGGGGCCGACCGAGCGGGCGTTGTGGACTACTGCCGTTGATGGAAGGCGGCCAGACGCAAATGCAGCGCCGCCGGCGCGATATCGATTGTCCCTAGGAGCGTCGATATTGTTCTCGGTCGGCGCGCCCGGTCGGGAGAAATCGTGTGTTCGCGTCGATTACTTCCGCCAGTCTCGGGCGGAGGCGATCTTTCAATCGTGAAATGGCACTCCGAGGTCTCGTTGGCTCGGCAGGGGAGAGACGCCGTTCGGCTACCGCTGAGAGCGACCGCACCATGAGGTCAATCAGCTTCGTGCAGTCGGTCAAGGCGACTGGTGTAGAGGCCACGCAAACTTCACCATTCCAATGGCTGAACACGATCGTGGCCGAGTCGTTGTGCCAGGTCGCTCGTAGGTACAGACCGTTACCCCGCACGTCATCAAGGAACACTCGATTGGGAGGCATCTGCGCCACGTCCTGAGTATGCACCCGTGGAGGGGAGATTGCCAGGGGTTGGTCGTGTGGGTTGACCGTGGGCTGGTTTTCGATCAAGAGACTGGGTCGGTGCACCGGAGCAGGAGCTTGTCTACCCCGATCCCCTCCGTCCCCCCAAGAGATGCCTAAGCGACTGGCGCGCCTGGGTATGGGCCAGCCGGCGGTCGGGTGCATTCGCGATCTAAAGGGCCGCTTCAGCGACGGCTGCGAGGAGCATGTGGGCTAACGGAGCCGTCGCCCGCACTGGTCCCACCCGAGGACCGCCGGGCCATCGATGAGTAGGATCTGTTGCACGTCCTGGTTCTCAGCAGAGGCGTCGTGGAACTGTTGGAGCGCGGCAGCAAGGAGATCGAGCGCGTCGTCGCGGTGGTCCAGGATGGTGGCCGCGGCGAGATCTGTCTGTACCTGGATTCCCTATCTGGCTGTCGGACATATGTGCCCGTCCGTGCGCAGGTGTCTATCGCGGCGCGTCACCAGCGGCGATGAGCATGAACCCAAAGGGTCGAACGTCCAGCTAGGCGAAGGAAGGAACCGCCACTCGGAGTGCACGGATCCCTCTCATTGTCGCACTTTCGTCACGCAAATGTATGTTCCGGTCACCCATTCACGTTAGGCGGATGTTTTCGGCGGGCCACAGCGGTACCCTTTTCACTCTGCTCGAGCGAAAGTTCGGTCGGTGGGAATCTAGCCAGTGGGGGTTATGTCGGTGTCGCTCCTGGTTTCGCATAATGACTTTCTCGATCCAGTTGTGAGTAGATCGGTGCTGTCCGCAAGGACGGCGGGGCTGACGCTCTTCACCGATTCCAGCAACGAAGTGAGGCTTTGGATATTGAGCATCTTCGACGGCGATCCGTCGGAGAAAGGGACGAAGCGTCCCTATGAGTACTACCGCGAGGTGCACCCATCGCAGACTGAGGGGGAGTGCCTCGCTGAAGCCGAGAGTGCGCTGCGGTCGTACTACGGCGTGGGTGGCTGGATCAAGGACGAGGTTCCGTTGGCTGGCTTCACTCGTAGTTGGAGTCGAAGAGCCACATAAGGGAGCAGTTGGAGCGATCGACCCGCGCCGATGCCTGGTCCAATCTGAATGCTCGGGAACTGATCGCGACCTCCGTATCGTCCGGGCGGTCGGTAGCGGAGTGATCAGATCAGAGCCATCTCCTCGTCCGTGGCAGGCTCAGAGCCTGTTCCGCTGCTGTCGCTTTCCTTGAGATGGTCGAGTTCACGTGAGGCCCACCCCACGTTCGGCACACAAAAATTGCCGACCGTTTGCACTTCGATCACGAGCGGTTAATAAGCCTTTCTTAGGATCCGCGGAGTTCGACGGCCTCGACCGAGCTGCCCTGAAGGAGATTGAGTATGCGCCCAGCTTCCGCACCCAAGAGGATCGTGCTGTGTGTAGCCAGCCTCGGATCCCTCGGGATTCTGTCCACATTTGGTAGCGCAATCGCCAGTGCCACGCCTGGCAATGCAGACCCGAACGGAGGTCAATACTCCCTACCTCCGTTCCATGTTTCAGAAATCCTGTTGGGTGGGTCGCTCCATCACATGTTCACCCCTACCGGATCCACTGTCGCCAAGACAGAACCTCTGAGTAATCCCGACGACATCACCCGCCTCGGCGATGACCTCTTCGTTGGATTCCAAAACGGTGTCGGTCCACAAGGTCAGGCCAGCAGGGATGGCAATCTGGACAGCACCGTTGTCGAACTGAGCCTGACTGGTCACGTCATCGGTCAATGGGACGTCGCCGGTAAGACAGATGGCGTCACCGCGGACCCGGCATCGGGAGGGGTTATTGTCACTGTCAATGAAGACGCCAACTCAGCGTTGTACACAATCCGTCCATTCGCGACATCGGCAGCCGAAGTAGTCACCAGGTACACCTACAGCGAGGTGCTGCCTCACGGTGGCGGTACCGACGCCATTTCCATCTACAACAATCAGATTCTCATTAGCGCTTCTGCACCTGGCACAAACGGCCTCCCCGCTCCGCAACCGACCTACCCCGCCGTCTATGCGGTGACCCTGGAGCCCACCATTGAGGTAGCCAATATTTCTCCCCTCTTCTACGACGAGGACGTGGCCACGGTTGCCAATGTGAATAGTGCGCAGTTCGGAAAGAGCACGACACTTGCGCTCACCGATCCCGATTCAAACGAAGTCGTACCCTTCGACAGTCCCAGATTTGGCGGTGACTTCATGCTCACCAGCCAAGGTGACCTGGCGCAAATATATGTCAGTAACGCTGGCAGTTCCCATCAGCGGTTGTCCGTCCTCTCGCTTTCCCAGTCGGTCGACGACACGGCATGGGCGACCGAGGGACATGGGTGGCTCTACTCCACCGATTCGACCAATGACGCGGTGGATGTTGTGACGGGACCCTTCACTGACAGGTCGCCATTCGTCGTCGCCACTCCGTGCGGTTCAAATGCCGCACCAGGAACCTGCCCGGCACCCGGATTCCCCGCTAACTACCTGGCGACACTCAACCCGTGGAGTGGAAAGGTCACCGAAGTGACCGTCGAAGGTGCCCCCTACGTGCCACAAGGTGGGCTGGTATTCGTACCGTAGTGGACGACGCGACACACGAGGTACAGGCTGCGCCCATGCGCTTCACGATTCGAAGCGCATGGTACCGGTTCATTGAATGAATCAGGATGATGCAGCTGGACGCACCCGGTTCACCCTGACGCAAGAAGACTTCAGCCCATTGCACTCGGCACTGAGGACAAGTGCGGTCGGAGTGCGGGCGGCACGGCGGCCAGGAATTGCAGCCACGAGGTAGGCGCCCGAGTGCGATGCCAAGTGGTATGCCGTGCCCACCCGGGGGACTATCTGATTAGTTACCCGTCGGCCCCCAACGCCGGAGCCGTGAACAGGGATTTTGGCGGCTTCAACGCTGCCGTGAGCGTCACCGCGCCTCGGAGCAGAACTGGGTACGCGGCGGGGCCATCCGCCAGCTGACCGCCAAGGCAAGCTGCACTCGCCCAACGGGCCTTTGCCCACATCCGTTCCACGTTCGACAGCCGTGCCAACGGGAACGTCAACGGTCAATGAGTGGTGTTACCGATCAATGCCGAACCGATGTAGGCCAAAGAGGTTGATGGCATTGCCTCGCAAGAGCGCGTAGGTCTCGGCGCCATCCAGTCCGGCTTCGGAACAAAGGGCGGTGGCCACCTTCTCGGTATGGGGAAAGGTCCCATCTGCGTGGGGGTAGTCCACTTCGAAGCATATGTTCGACATGCCGATGCGGTGACGCTGTTCGAGGCCGGGGGCATCGTCGAAGATGCAGCCGAAGATCTGCCTGCGCACGTACGCAGACGGTGGCTCGGACAGATGGATACCGTTGGTGCCAAAGGAGTTGTCAGTTCTCTGTTCCCAAAGGGCGTCGGCTCGGTCAATGAGGTATGACATCCAGCCGACTTGACCCTCGGCGTACGCCACGCGCAACTCGGGGGAACGTGACAACGTCCCAGAGAACACGAAGTCGAGAACAGAGTGCATGGTGTTCTGGAAGGCCAGTGTTGAGCTGACGATGAACGGTGCGTCCGGTGTCGTCTGTGGCATCCGCGACGATGAGCCGATGTGAGAGCAGAGGACTGTGTCCGTCGCTACACAGGCTCGGAACAGTGGATCCCAGCTCCCCGTGTAGAGCGACGGCAATCCGAGTGCATAGGGATTCTCGGGGAAGGTGACGGCGTGGCTTCCGTTGGCCGCGCATCGCTCGAGTTCTGTCACAGCTAGGGCGACGTCCCACAACGGAAGGATCGTCAAGGGTATCAAGCGTCCGCGACCCTCGCCCGCACACCATTCGTCAATGATCCAATCGTTGTAGGCCCTCACACAGAGAAGCGCCAGCTCCTTGTCTTGTTGCTCGGCGAATGTCTGCCCGCAGAATCTCGGCAGGGTATTGGGGAAGCAGACGGAAGCCTCCACATGGTTCTCGTCCATATCGGAGAGTCGGGCGTGTTGTTGCCAGGCGCCTGGCCGCATTTCGTCGAACGTGACCGTGCCCCAGCGCAACTCGCCAAGACCTACCGCCGCCGACATGCGGGCTACCGGCTTGACCAACCCGTCGTAGTGCCAGATGTCCGCCCACGCGCCGTCTTCCGACGGCTGCCAGGCGCCTCCCTCTCCGCCGAGCAACCCGCCCCGCTCACGTACGATTCGGGGACCCCTCCCCCGGTAGCGCTCTGGTAGCCGACTTGACCACAAATCGGGTGGCTCGACCACGTGGTCGTCGACGGAGATGATCTTGGGGATGCGCTCGCCACGGTCGCTCACTGGGTACCTACCGTGGTGGTGTCGCGCCCCGAGCGCAGGACGCGACCCGGCCGGGCTCCCGTCGGTGCACCGTCATGGAGGATCTCCACCCCGTTGACGAACACGTGCTCGATCCCGATGGCGTCGGACACCAGGCGGGTGCCGCCGCCGGGGACGTCCTGAGCCAAATGCGGGGCGGCGGCATCAACGCTGTCGGGGTCGAAGAGGACGAGGTCTGCGAAAGCGCCCTCGGTGATGAGTCCACGGTCGCGCAATCCGAACAGGCGCGCCGGGGCACGGGTCATCAGCGCAACGGCACGCTCGAGGGACACGAGTCGCCTACCCCGTAACACGTCGGCCAGAAAGCGGGTCGTGTACGGGGCACCGATGGAGCGGTCGATGTGCGCTCCGGCATCGGAGCCGCCGAGGAGCACGTCCGGGTGCTCCCAGACCTGGCGGCGCAACTCCCAGTCGGCGTCTGTGTCGCTCGTCGGCTGTGGCCACAGGACGGTCCGGAGTCGGTCCCGGACGACTATCTCGGCCACGCATTGGAACGGATCCTGACCGAGGGAACGTGCGATCTGGTCGACTCGCATCCCGGTGAATCGAGCGTTGGCGGGGTGGAACGTGTCGCCGACGACGTAGTCCTCGAACTTGGCCAATCTGGTGAAGGAGAGCGGAGATGAAGTTGCGCTCGCCATCATGGTGGCGCGAACAGCCGGATCAGAAAGCCGGCGCATTCGTTCCTCGACACTCGCGTCGAGCACGGCGCCCCAGCCGGGGATCAGCCACAAGGCGCAAAAGGTGTCGAAGCTCATCGTCATTGGGACGAGGATCGGCATGGTGAGGGCGACGATCCGTGCACCTGCGGAACGGGCCCGGGCTGAGGCCTCGAGCTGGTGCGCCGGACGGTCGGGATCGGCGGCCTCGATCCCGAGGACGTTCCAGTTCAGCGGCCGCCCGGCCGTTGCGCTCAGCGCCACCAGGAGATCCATGTCGGCGTCGGTGAATCGCCGTAGGCAGCCTTCGATAATCGCCTCCAGGGTCGTTCCCGGGTGTTGACGAACCACCTCGCACAGAGCCAATTGTTCGGTGCGATCCGCGGCGCGGCTGGGGACCGGCCCCCCGTCCCCGTCGTCGTGGGTCGGGGACGCGCTGGTCGACAAGCCCATGCCGCCGGCGGCGAGGGACTGGTGCAGCAGCTCGGCCATGGCGGCGACTTCGGAGGCAGTGGCGGCACGTTGGTTGGCGTCCCCGGCCATGACGAAGCGTCGGAGTGCGCAGTGTCCGACCAGGAACCCGGCATTCACTCCGATCGATCCGTCCAGACGCTCCAGGAATTCACCGAAACTCTGCCAGCTCCAGGGCAGACCGGTCTCGAGTGAGGCCAGCGACATCCCCTCGACCTTGGCCATCATTCGCCTGGTGTAGCCAAGGTCGCGCTCGAGCAGGGGAGCCAACGTAAAGCCGCAGTTGCCGCCGATCACGCTCGTGACACCGTGGGTGCTCGAGGGAAGAGCCCAGGGGTCCCAGAAGAGCTGGGCGTCGTAGTGGGTGTGCGGATCGACGAACCCCGGGCAGACGACGAGATCGCTGGCGTCGATGGTGCGATCGGCGGGCTCATCAACCGCTCCTACGGCTACGACGCGTCCATCCCGCACGCCGATATCGCCATAAAACGGGGCAGAACCCGTACCGTCAACGATACGAGCGTTCGCCACCTTCAAACTCAGCACCGGTCGAAGTTATCACCGAGGTCACTCCTCGACCGCCGAATGGCCGAGGAGCCGGTCGCCCCTAGCCCGCGGGGGATACGGGGGCTGCCAATTTGATGCCTCCAAGAGAGCCGAAGAAGTTCGCGGTGCCGAAGTTCAACGCCCCGCCATCGGACGCCACGAGTGAGTAGCCGGTCGTCTGGAGCGAGAAGTTGGCGAAGTTCAACGCATAGGCGCCGGGGACGATGCCCACGATGGGGGAGTTGAGATGCTTGCCGCCCATGGAGCCGAGGAAGCCTGCATTGGCCAAGGCCCGCCGCCAGCTTTCTGAGATCACGTCCCGTCTGGCTCGGGGCAAGGGGCGCAAGTCCAAAGAGGCGGTGGCGGCCGAGATTGCTTCGGTCCTCTCCGCGCGCTGGCTCGACCAGCTTGCACGGTGAGGCTCCCGCAGAGCTGCGCCTGGTGTGGCGCACCAAACCCAAAGCCATGGCTGAGCTCGAGGACGAGGTCTTCGGGAAACGCATCTTGTTCACCGACCGCGAAGACTGGAGCATCACCGAGGTCGTGGCCGGCTATCGCTCCCAGTGGAACGTCGAGGCCGACTTCCGCCAGATGAAAGACCCCAAGGTCGTCTCGTTGTCGCCCATGTTCCACTGGACCGACGCCAAGATCCGCGTCCACGTCATGCACTGCGTGCTCGCTCTCGTGACCGCACGGCTCATGGTCCGAGAGGCCGAGAGGGTCAAGATGGCGATGAGTGTGCGCGAGTTGCTCTCTACGTTGGCCGGGATCGAAGAGACCGTCCTCCTCTACCAGGGCGACCGAGGCCGGCCGCGAGCCCGCAGAATGCTCACCGACCTCGGCCCGACTCCCACGTTGGCCTGGGGAAACGCACTCACATCACGACATAGCCAGGAAACTCCCGCTAGGTCAGCTACAGAGCCGCGCCACCCTTTGCTCCATGCCGCTCGATGCGTAGCTCGATGGTTCGGAGGTATCCGGGATCAACCCCGCCTCGCCCTCAGCGTCGGTTCGATGCGGCGGAAGAGATCCCATCGATGGTCAAACAGGTTGGACTGAGCCGGTCAACAAGCTACGCCATTCCAAGTCCGCGACACCGAATGTGTGGGGGTCCACACCTTCACGCACGCTCTCCCAATGTGTCGTCTGCGCTTGCCCCATGAGGTGCTCCAGATATCAGCAGAGAATAGACCTACGCCCTCACAAGTCCATCCGCCGTGCCACGAAGTGAGCTCCGTAGAGCGATCGCGTGGTCGAAATTGTTGGCAGTCGCGAATTACTCGACGACACAACTCCACACGGATGGTGTCTTCTGACGGGACATCATCGCACTCCCACGTGTAAACGCCATTTAGGTTGCCGAATACGGTGTGAAACATCTCGCCGCTCAGTTGCGGTATTTCGAGGGCGCCAAACTCGAACGATCGGGCGTTCGTGGAGTACTCACCTTTCGCTCGATCGATGAGTCGTTCGGATCCGTCCTTCACGGTGGGAGCAATCACTCCGTTTCCTCCTTATCGGGAATCAGGAACTGGTTCCTTGGCGTCATTGTGCGGTGACGAGCTGGCTCCATCCGTAACCCTCCCCGAATGCCCGCTGTGGATCTCGAATCACCGGCGGGCACGTATGTGAAGACACCCGGGCGAACCGTCGTCATGTGGTCGTCAGGTTGGCCGAACGGGGACGAGATCTAGGCATGGCAATAACGCAGATCACGCCTCAGCCCTTCGGGGAAGTGGGTGGGACAGCTACGTGTCAGCGCTTCATCTGGCCGTCAGGTTGTCTCTATAGGGTGCGATCGTGAATTCCAGATCAGGTCGAAATGGTCGCCGGGCTCGCGATCTTTTCGACGGATTCCTGACACTG
>OBLU010003064.1_pt1 | contig 15183 bp, 9 predicted proteins | sample 1518681 | NCBI WGS metagenome assembly OBLU01 (sample SAMEA3539304, study PRJEB22396) | soil metagenome | biome: tundra; feature: field; material: soil | place: USA | collected 2010-05 | depth 0.15 m
GCGAGTTGCCCGCCGCGTCCCCATCGGTTCCGCCGCCACCTGCGTTTCCCGGTGCCCCTCGCGCCATGCTGCCATCTGCTGTGCCATTCGGATAGCCGATGGTGGTTGTAGTTTGCAGGAATGTTCCGCCAGACTCTACCCACTCGGGCGTGCCCGCGACGCCCTCGCCCTTCGAAGCATCAATGCCGGTCGCACCGCCCGCGGCGCCGGTATAGGTCGTTGGTGAGGTTTGCCGGTAATCCTGATTGGAGGCGCCTCCAACTCCTCCAGTCAGTTGCATTCCGGCGCCGCCGCGGAATCCCTGACCGTCGACCTGAACCAATGCTCCGCCCAAGTTCAGCTGCCCAGCGATGTCCAGCGCGAGAATCCCGCCCGTCGAGCCGTTCCACGGAGCCGTCGTCACCGCTCCCAATGTGGCGGACAAGTACTGCGGCACCAGCACGACCTGATACGCGCTCTTTCCCTTGGTCCCCGTCGCCGCCGCCGATGTGTACGCGAACACCAAACCGGTCGTGGGTCCCGCGCCCTTGATGGGCACCGATCCCGCGGCGATTGGACCTGTCGCAGTCACGAATTCATAATTGCCCGCGTTATTGATCGCAGTAAAGCCCGTGCCCGTGCTTCCGTTTCCGTACGCTACAGTGTTGGAGGTGTTGATACTGGCATCCTGCATTTGGATCACTAGCAACAGACTGCCGTTTGCGATCGTGCCCGTCCCGTTCACAGCGCCCAGCGGAATAGTGGTGGCTCCCTTCGCCACGCTCCCGTTGCCCGGATAGTAGGTGTTCACGACACCGCTCAGAGCACCCCCTGCGCCGAGCACAGCGCCGGAGCAAACCACGCTCACCACCGGAGCCAAAGCCACATAAGTGTTGTTACCCGTATTGGGATCGGGCGGCGTGCCGGAGTCAGTGACCGTCGCCGTATTCGGATAAAACCCGGCCGTAGTCGTCGATACCTTAACGGCGACCGTTACACTCGTTCCGCTGGCGAGACTACCCGTGACGTTGCAGGTAATCGTGGGAGCTGTGGTTGGGCATGTGATTCCAGCGCTGGGCGTCACCGACACCAGCGCCAATCCTGCTGCAGCATACGTGTCAGTCAACGTAACGCCAGTCGCCGGCGACGGGCCATTATTGAACACCGTGATGTTGTAGACAGAATTCGTGCCCACCGGCACTGCGCTGACACTGGTCGTGACTCCGATGTCGGCAGTGCTGGGATTGACCGACACCGCACCCAGCGACCAGTTGGAGGTACCGCTGAATGTTTCCGAGATCGGCACACTGGGTGCGCCCGAGCGACTGCTGCCGGTCGAGGTGACATCGGGCGGATCAGTCCCACCCCCGCTGGTCAGATTCCATTGCGACACCTGCGGGCCGGGCACGGCAACGGTTTGATCGCCACCCGTAGCCAAGTCGTCCAGGATCATTCCATTGGTTACGCTGGGTACATCCATCTGGGAACTCGCACCCGCCGCACCGTCCGCCGAAACAAACGACCCCATGGGCACGGTTTGGTCCACACCCGTGAACGTGGTCGCGGCGGAAACAATTCCCACCACCGCTCCGGCGGTTGGAATTTGTATGGAAACATTGACGGCAAGATTGAAACCGGTCGGTGGGTTGAGCAGATACCACATTTCCACTCGGCGCGTAGCTCCAGCATCGTTGTGCGATCCCAGAATACTCAGCGCTATGCCGTTGTAAGTGATACCGACAACACCCGTTGTGGGAGCGTTGGCAATGTTCATCGCCACGCTAACAATCAGGAGCCGGTTAACACCTCCGGCTGTCGTGGTGTGGGTGAAGTTATTCGTGACCGTACCCGCACCGGTGCGCTCCCGTACCGCCGAACTGGTATTGTCCACCGCAACCACCGCACTCCCCAATGTGGCAGCAAAGACCACCAACAATCCCAGAACGATGGGAAACACACGGGCATCTTTTCGCAGTCGATTCGACGAAGCCAGCACTCCGCTCAACCGCTTCGTGAGCGCACGCTGTCCACGCGCCACGCCGCAGAGCAGACGCCCGCCCAGCCCGTTCAGCTTCGCGCGCACCATCCTTCGCCCCACCCGCACCTCTTTGGCGACCGCAACGCCCACAATCTCTTCTCGGCTGACTGCAGGATCATTCTGCTGGCCGCAATCGCCGCGCGTGATGAAGACATCCTGTTCCGCGTCAGCGACTACGAGGCGGTGCAAGCGGAATCCCATCTCGCCCTTCACCAGAACTATTTCTCCTTTGCGCAATTCAGCCGGCGCCACGGACTTCACGTGCACAATCTCGCCATCGCGAATCGCCGGAGACATGCTGGCGCCGCGCGCCTGAAAGCGGATGCCATTCCCGCTTCTAAGCAACTCCCGGGTAATGGCTTCGAATAGGCGCGACTGTGGACGATCCTCGTCCATCCCGAAGCCGTCTGCGCGACGTTCGTTGAGAGATCCTTCAGTCACGGAATTCCAGAATCCTCTCCACCGCGGCTTCATTGGGTTCGAACGCATAGTGGTAAACAGGAACCGCACTCACTAGTTCCTGCAAGAACTCCAGCGCGGAATCGACGTACTCGTGCCGGTGAAACGGCACAAAACTGCGCGCAAACAACTCCGCCACCGCCTGGCTCGGAGAAAGTTGTGTCAGCACATTCCCGTGCCCATGCTCAAGAATGAATATCCTGGCCAGTGGCGCGCTCCCCGGTGACGCATACGCCGCCTCACCATGCCACGGGGTTCCATACATCCGCATGCCGCTATTTGTTTTTGGTTTGTCATCCTGAGTGAAGCGAGCGGTCGGCAAAGCCGAGCGGTCACGCAGTCGAAGGACCTGCCCTGAGCTTGCCGAAGGGATCCCTACCTCATCAGCGGAACCATCAGAGTCATCCCGTCGAACAATAATCCGATCGTCACTCAAAACCTCAACGTCCTCGCGCTCGGTCCAAAGCCGCGTCGTCGTGCTCTTCCCCGCACCCGAATGACCGACAAATAAATTCCCAGTCCCATCCGGCCTGACGATCCCACAGCTGTGCAACTCAATCGCTTTTTCCTGCGTTAGCCGGTGCATGATCAGGAGTTCATCGAGGGGATAGCTCAGGGGATCGGCCAAACCGAGAAAGGAGTCGAAATATTCTGCACTCATCTGCAGGGTTGCCTCACGAAAGAGGCTGTCTACTAGCAGTCTCTTATAAAGCTGATCCCTCGCAATAAAATCGAATTGAAATCCATCCTCGCGCTGATATAGCCGCCAAGTCGCACCAGAGTCAAAGAGTTGTTGGCCCGGAGTCAGGCCGAGATCGCTAACCCACTCAACGGCAACGTTTACGTCGCAGTGATGAGTCTCAACCCGAAACGGACGTAAGGAACGAGCTAACGCTACGTCGTCTGAACGTCTCCCAGTGACCCCGACCGAGACTGCACCCACACAGAAGCGGCTGTGATGAGCGCCATCTTGTTCCGACATCCTAGACAGCCCTTGTCCGAGGTCAGTTCTCACCTTGACACCTCATCTTCTTGAGCATTGCTAGGACCCGACGCTAGAGCATGGTCCAAGGGGGATCGTGCATGTGGCCTGAACGGAACCGCCTGATCCGGCGGTTTTGCAATGGCCCAACACCGCCTCCTCCGGGCGCAGGCTAATCGTCGCCAGTCGCGGTGGCTCGTATGGCTTCTTGCCGCTGGCTTGGTTCGATTCGCAATTCATCAGCCTCACCCCTTTGTCGGCAGATCAGTGGTTCCCACAACTCCCGCACCCGCTCACCGCCGCGCTCGAATTATTCAAGATCGGAAAGATCTGCTGTGGTCCCACCCAGCTCTCTACGTCGATCTCCTTGCTTACAATCCTCCGCGCCGACTCCAACACGCCCGCGTGCTCAGTTCCGCCTGCGCAGAATTCGCATTTCCCGTGCGCTGGAATTTCCACCCCGACCACCTGCGCCCGCAAATGCGCAACATTGCAAAGAAACTCCACCGGACTTTCCCTATCTCCGTTCTCCATCTCGCCGTTGGCAGGACACATCCCACACAGCGACTGAATGCGGCACTCGACGCACTTTGTGACGCGCGTACGCTTGCGATTTCGCAGTTGCAGGAGCGATTCCTCCCACACTGCCTGCACGCCAGCCGCTCTGACACTGAACGTCTCCTGCTGCGAAATCACACAAATGCCGACTTCGCCCCAAGCGTTAATCGCGAACGAGTTCATCCCTCCGCCGCAGAAATAGATTGTGTCGATCTGCGACAGATTGGCAGGCTTCTCCAAATCATGCTTCGCAAGTCTGAGATATTCGCTCTTTCCTTTGGGATCAGCCATATCTAAAGCGACCAGTTCTTCCGGCGTAAGGCGCACCGCAAGCGGACTCTGCGAGCAGTCAATTCGCGGATTGATCTGCCCGTCCATCTTGAATTCAACGCCTAGCTCTTCCTCTGCAAACAACCGCATCGCTCCAACTTCATGCTTGTTAATACTGGTGGGGACCGTCTTCAACTTCAGCGGCAGGCCTCGCTCCTTCAGCAGCTTGATCCCGCGCAGGCAGCGGTCATACGAGCCCGGAACCGCCGTCAGCGCCTCATATGTCTCTCGCGTGCGCCCGTAGAGCGTGATTTCAATGGCAAATGGAGGCCATTCCACTAGGTAGTCCGCGATCTGTTCATTGATGATCGTGCCGTTGGTGAACAGCGTGATCAGAAATCCTTTTTTCTTGGCGTAGGTGTAGATCTCGAGGAAGTCTTTGCGCGCGAAGATTTCGCCGCCGGTATAGAGCAGCCAGAAGCAGCCCATTTCGACCAGTTCATCGAGCATGCGGAAGTGCTCTTCCTTGGTCATCTCCCGCCGCTTGGCTTCCATATCGCCCATGGGCAGGTTGTTGTAGCAGTGCAGACACTCCAGAGGACAGCGCCGCGTCACTTCAATGGAAACCTGCAGCGGCATACGCTCGCCGGCTTGGCGCTGGTGCAGATCCGCACTAAACGCACCGTAACTTAACTGCTCCAAATCCCCCTCCATGCTTCGGAAACAAGTCTGAAAGCAGCGGACGCGATTCTCACGTGCCCGCTGCTGCCAGTCCCTCCCGCCCCACTGGTCGCTACTCTTCAGTCCCCGGCCATCGCTACGAATGCTGTCGCCGGAACCTCGACCAGACCAACTGATTTCATCTCACTCACAAAACTCACAACATCCTGCTCAGCCTGCGCGGGCTCGACTTCATACGCCTGCGCGACGGCCGCCGCCAGTTCCTCCACCGTGCGCGGCGACTCCAGCAATTTCCAGATCAGCGAGCCCGTGCCGTTGAAGCTGTAGATCGATGCCAGGTCGCCCACCTTGGCGCGAATGGGAACGATCAGCGTTTCGCCTGCGACCACGCGCGCGACCACGGCTTGCGATCGGACCAACGTCTCGTCCCTTGTCATATCTCTCAACATGGTTGCCAAGGTTTATCTCCCCTGCTTTCGAAATACGCTCCGGTTTTCGTAACAAACTGTGATCTTCGAAAGCCGGTGCGGTTTCGTCCCAATCTGAGATTACGGCAAAGCCACCCCCTATAAGCAATCGGACATTGGGGGTAGGTATTGGGTTGGTTATCACCCGCGATGGTTCCCAACTACGCACAAAAAGAAGGGTTACGAGGATAACTGTGATCCGGTTCCGCGATGGATCAGGGGCTGAAGCGAGAATTCGGAGGCAAATTCACCGGCGTGACTGTCTAACCTTTGCAGTGGACAAACGAAACCAAACGCTATAAAAAGAAATACAGCGGTGCGAACCGTCGTCTACAATACGGATTCGCTGCCAGCTATTCCCGTGCTCAACGAAGAACGTCGCCGCGCCATCCTCGATCAGTTGACCCACCACGGTAGAGTTCTAGTCACCGAACTCGCCCGTCAGTTCGAAACCTCACAAGTTACGATTCGCAAGGATCTCGAGATCCTGCACGCGCACGGGTTGGTCCACCGCACGCACGGAGGCGCGCTCCCGTCGCGCGAAGGAGCACTCGAAGATCCCACGCTGCGCGAGAAAGAAAAGCTTCACCATCAGGAAAAACTGCGCATCGCGGAAAGTGCCGTCGAGAAAGTGAAGGAAGGCCAGGTGCTGATTCTCGATTCCGGCACCACCACCACGGCGATCGCGCGCGCGCTGCGCAACTTCCAGAACCTTACGATCATCACCAACGCGGTTAACATTGCTGCGGAACTGTCGGGCACTGAGGTGGAAGTAATCCTCACCGGCGGCACGCTGCGCAAGAATTCTTTTTCCCTGGTCGGCCCCATCGCTGAGGAGACGCTGCGCCGCCTCAGCGCCGATCTGTTATTTCTGGGCGTCGATGGATTCGACACTCACTTCGGATTGAGCACACCCAATCTGTTGGAAGCGAAAGTCAACCGCGTGATGGTCGAGGTTGCAAAGAAGACCGTAGCGGTGTGCGACTCCAGCAAGTTCGGCCGCCGCAGTCTGTCGCTGATTGCCCCGCCATCGGCGCTGCAGGAAGTCATTACCGACAAGGGTATTCCCAAGTCCGATCTGCGCGCGCTGAAGCAGGCTGGAATCGAAGTCACGCTGGTCTGAGAAACGCGCACCACCATCCCATGCCCCGCTTTGACGTCACCATCGCCGGCGAACTGAATCTCGACCTCATCCTCTATGGTCTGCCGGAACAACTTCCGCCGGAGCGCGAACTGCTCGCCGACCGCATGATGCTGACGCTTGGGTCTTCTTCCGCGATTGTGGCGCACAATCTGGCCGCGCTCGGCAGCCGCGTCGGATTTCAGTCCCGCATCGGCGACGACCCGCTCGGACAGATCGCGATCGAGCGCCTTCAACAAGGTGGGGTGGATGTGTCGTGTGTGCGCCGCGTTCCCGGCTCAACCACGACGGGTCTCACCGTGATTCTGCACCACGAGGCGTGGCGCAACATTCTCACCTACGCGGGAACGATTGCAGAGACTTGCTGGGAGGATCTCGACTTAGACTATATCTCCGACTCCCGCCATTTTCATTTTTCGTCGTACTACTTGCAGCGGGGGCTGCAACCGCGCGTTGGGGAACTTTTTCAATCTCTGAAATCGAGGGGACTCACAATTTCTCTCGACACCAACGATGATCCTGACGACCGCTGGGAAGGCGGCCTGCGGGAAGTCTTACGTCACGTGGATGTGTTTCTGCCCAACGAGCGCGAAGCCTGCAAAGCGGCAGGCACCGAGGACCTGGAAGCCGCCGTCCAGAAACTTTCCAAACTGGTTCCGCTGGTCGTCGTGAAGCTCGGTCGCAAGGGCGCAATTGCGCAACGCGGCACCGACCGCTTCGCCAGCCCATCGCAAGAAGTGGTTGCGGTCGACACGGTCGGCGCGGGGGACAGCTTCGACGCCGGCTTCTTGCACGAGTACGTGAAAGGATCAGACTTGCCTACGTGCCTCGTGAGCGGCAATCGAGCGGGCGCCCTCTCGACTACGCGCCCCGGAGGGACCGAAGCGTTCCGCGACGCCGCCCACCGCGAGAAATTCTTTCGCAAACCTTAGCGCGGTCTGATGAAGAAGGTTGCATCTCGAAGCCGCCGGGCTTCGCCCTGGCGAGACGGCCGAGGCGGCCGTCTCCACATGAGCTTCCCCTACATGAGATTCTGCTATTGAGCGCTCACTTCCAGCAATAAATGTTCCTTGAACTCGGTCTTCAGCCTGGGAGACTTGCCCGCCTCCGCCTGCACCGTGCCCAAATCTTTCCCGTCTACATAATCCACTACGTGATAGCTCCCGGGATTCAACCCGCGCAACTCCACCTCACCGGCGAATGTGCCATTTTCTTTCTCCGCGAAAAACGCGTAGTACATCTTCCCGTCTTTCTCAATGGCGTACGCCTCAGGCACGTCGTACCCGTACACATACAGATCGCGGAACTCGCCCTTCGACAGCATCTTCTCGTTGTACAACCCAATCCACTTCTTCCAGTGCGCCTCTTTCTCGCTGGTCAGAGCTACCGGCTTGAATTTCGGCCCCGGGTCTGGCCACACAAACTTCGTCCCCAGCACGCCTCCGGTGCCGAGGGTCGAAGCGAAATCGCTGCCGTGCTCGCTCCAGTTGCCCTTGCCGACGGGCGTCATCGACGACAGCTCGACATGATCTCCGTAGACCGCCGCTTCGGGCCCAAGCAGCGCTTTGTACATCTTGATACGCCGCCGCACCTGCACCGCTCCCACCGGATCGGCCGTCACGGCCTGATCGATAAACGGCAGCCACGCGAGCGAAGGCGGCGTCCCGCACGGACAGGCCTGCGTCACACTCTCGGGCTTGATGGCGCGGGTGGTCTGAAAAATGATCTTGTACACTTCGCCCATCGCCTTGACAGAATCCTGCGGCGATTTGTGATGATGCGCCGGGTTATAGCACGCGGGCACACTATAAATGTTGTCAAGCTTCGATCCGTCGAATCCCCAATCGCGGATAAATTTCTCCGTGAGCTGCTTGTAGTAGCTCTGCACTTCGGGCACGGCCGGACACAGCGTGGCCAGATCGCGCGTCATCCGCGCATGCTTGCCGTTCTTGTCGAGAATGAACCAGTCAGGATGCTCCTGCGCCACTTTCGAAACGATATATTTATGCGACTCCCACTTGCCCTGCCCGTCTTCCGCCCCCAGCGGTAACCACCACAATTGCGCCAGGATTCCTTGTTTATGAAAATCATCCACCATCTGTTTAATCGAATCGCCGGGAAACGTCTCCTTGCGCGGATTCCAGTCGCCATAGGTATCGAACCAGCGATCATCCAAGGTCGCCCATTTGATCCCGAGCTCTTTTAACTTCGGAACGGTTCCCAGCATCTGTGCCGGGGTCACGTTGAACTCGTAGCCCCATCCGCACCAACTCACGTTGTATGCTTCGCTCGACGGTTTGGGGATCTCCCATCCCTCTTTCTGCAGCACGCTCGACCACATCCGCAGCGGTTCGTAGAAATCCCCGCTGTACACCGCGACAAAACTGCGCGGCGAGGAATAGCTATCTCCCGGTTTCAGCGCCCCATTCACAGGAATCGTGATCTGCGCTGCCACCCGCCCGTCCTGCTCCACCTTGACGGGCATCGAGAGCGTCCAGGGCAGCGTTTCTACATGTCCGATCGCTTCACCCACAGACGCCGTCCAGAATGCGACCACTGGAATCCCGCCACCATAGCCGCCTTTCACCGCCTCGCCCATGACGTTCGGCTGAGAAGAAGTCCGCGTCAGACGTTGCACGTCATCTTTGCCCCAGTCATAACTAGAGCCTTGAAACGACCACATGTCATACGGACGAGGGCGCCCCTTCGCATCCTGCTCGTTCGCATTGAAGCGGTGCTGCTGCATCAGCACCTGATCAATCTGAAAATCTGTGGTTCCGACATTCTTGTAAGCTGTGCTGACCAAGGCGATGTTCGGAAAATCGTCATACACTTCCACGACAAGCCTGCGCTCGATCTCCACTCCCGACGGCGCCAGCGGACGCCCCGGAATCTCTACTCGTTTTCCACGGCCGAGTTTGCCCATGCTGTCCAGAACTTTCGCCTGCGAAAAATCCGGAACGAAGTCGAACTCTTTCCCTTCGTGCACGATCGAGTCGCTGCCACCGGTCGATCCCACGCCGGGTTCGTCTAGCGTCAACCGTTTGCCATCTTTGAGCAGCGTCGCCTGCAGGAAGCCCGAAGGAAGAATTTGGAACTCCGCCGCGCTGGTCGTTAGTACGACCGGCCCCCCGTCGCGCACCTCGACCTTGACGTCAGAAGGCCGAGACGGAGGCGCTTTCGGCTGCACGGGAGGTTTGCTGCAACTGAGAGTCACGCCACCCAGTCCCGCGAAGATAATGGCAAGAATGAAGGAATTCAACTGAGGAAGGCTTCGCCCGATGCGCTTCATGGTTCCCTCTCACTGGTCCGCTGCATACGAAAGTAAAAACAATCTTTCGTAACTATACAACAGCCTGCGAGTTTCTGCGCTTCTGGTTCAGCGAATCTCGGCCAGCGAATACTCCAGAGCGCCGCGCTTCGGTGTGGGCATGGCACCCACTTCGCTCGCCACCCAGGCTCCCACCAGATTCGCCACTTCATTCATCAGATCCAGCGACGCGCCGTGTAGATACTCGTGCAGTAATCCCGCGGTAAACGCGTCTCCCGAACCCACCGTATCGGCCACACGAACTCGAAATCCGGGATGTTCGCTAGCATCTGTACCGCGCACCAGCAGGCTGCCGTTCCCGCCCCGCGTAACGCAGACCAGTTTCAAGCCATACGCGCTGAGTAAAAGCCTGGCCGATGACAACTCGTCTCTGTGCGGAAACTTCCCGAGGCTCATGATCCTTGGCAGTTCCTCGTCATTCAGCTTAACGATGTCCGCCAGCCTCATTGATTCCGCGAGAACTTCCTGAGAATAGTAGGACTGCCGCAGGTTGACGTCGAAGACTTTCACGGTGCCCGGGGATGTGGCGCGAAGAAACTGTCGAATCGTGTTCTGGCTTGCCGCCGAGCGCTGGGCCAGCGATCCAAAACAAACCGCGTCCGCTCTTTCGGCCAGTCGTTGCCAGTCCAGAGTCCACTCCAAGGAATCCCAGGCTACCGGATGCGCAATCTCAAATCGCGCGATTCCTTTGCTGTCGAGTTCTACCTTGACCGTCCCGGTCGGATGCTCCCGGTCGGTCTGCACATGATCGATGTCGAGTCCCAGTTCCTCCATGCGGCGCAGTGCGTCCAACCCGCGCGAGTCTTCTCCGACGCGGCTGGCCACAATGCCGTGATCGCCCATCAGCGTCGTGATGTAGGCAAAGTTCGCCGGCGCCCCGCCCAGACACGTCCGCTCCGGCAAAAGGTCCCACAGCGCTTCCCCGAGGCCCACCACTTTCTTTTTCATCGTTCTATTCCCGGCGATGCTTGTTCCGAAGAGCCTTCCCGGCAGCCCCGGGACACGATGGAGGAAAGCGTAAACATGCGTATCAGAAAATCTGGGGGAGCCTTTGGCTCCCCCAGGTTGCATTCGTGGTTGACGGTTGCGCTTAGAAGGTAACCCGGAAGCCCAGTTGCATCTGCCGCATCTGGCTGTCGCCGAACAAGCCGGTGATGACACCGGCGCCAGAGCAGTCAATGCAAGTGTTGCCCGGATTCGCATAGACAGGGTGGTTGAAGATATTGAAGAACTCCGCCTGGAACTGGGCCCTAACCCGCTCAGTGATGGTGAAATTCTTGAAGAGCGACATGTCGGACATCAACTCTCCCGGTCCGGTGAACTGGTTGCGCCGAACGTTGCCGAACTGGGCGATGCCCGGGTCCGTGAACGGCCCGGTTTGCGTAACGAAGTTTGGGCAATCTGGAACCAGAGTCGTGGGATTCGAATAGGGACTGTCGCAAAGAGGCGTGGTCTCCGGAGTAAAGTAGACCACCGACCGGGATTGGTTGTTAAAGCCGCCGGAACCCGTGTGGAACGAACCATTCATACTCGGACGGCACGGTCCCGTGTCCCGGTCCAGACCGCAATTTGCATAGCTCGGTGAGAATGGCAGACCGCTTCCCAGGGTGAATGTGGCATTCCACTGCCACCCGCCCACGAGCATGTCCATTCCACGGCTCACGTTGCCCATGAAGTGTTTGCCCCGACCAATCGGCAGTTCGTAGAGTGCGGTGGCAACGAAAACGCTGTCGCGGTTGAAGTCACCGCGTCCGTTGCCTTGACTCAGATTCGGCTGGTAGCTGCCGTCATTGTCGTACGCCCTGGAGTACGTCCAGAACGCCGTGAGGGTCAAGCCATTGGCAGCCCGCTGGTTCAACTTAATCTGCAGCGCTTTATAGGAGTTAACGCCATCGTTGCCGTTGTAGTTGAATCCAGTCCCGGAGCAGCAAACCACGGTCTGCGTGCCGACGACGGAATCGGTATACACCGTTGTGAAGGCGTTGTTGTATGGCGCCCGAGCGTTGTAGCTCAAACCCGGTGTCGTCGAATTGGGTGGCTGGAAGCCGACCACTGTCGGCTGGTTACTATTGTAGGTATTACTGTCGCCCTTAAAGACATGCGTTCCGTGGTTAGCCACGTAGCCGATTTCCAGACTCGTCTTGTTCGTTAACTGCCGCTGCACGGTCGCATTCCACGCGTCAAGCGTCGGCGCCACTAGATGGTCTGGCCGGCTGCGAGGCACTACGATGCCCTGGCAAGGAGAAACTGATCCTGGGGGGCAGGGCCCAAAGAACGGAAGAATTCCGTTCGAGGGAACCGTAGGAAATCGGTTCGGCGTCGGGCCACAAATGGCTGGGTTATACCCTCCCGAAGCCGGCAGACACTGGCCAGTGAAGTTAAACGCGGCAGTCTTGCTGTCGTTGGTGGGCGAATTCAATTCCTCATTCGCCAACACCGGCAGGTTTTGCGTCACGGTGTGGCCGAATAACGAACCGAAGACGCCGATGTCGAAACTGCGCCCGTATCCCATGCGGACGACAGTCTTGGGACTGATCTGATATGCGATTCCGAGCCGTGGCGCAAATTGCTTCCAGTTGTCGGCTGTGTTTCCGTTCATGCTGATGCCGCTGTAACCCGCCACCCGGATCACTCCTTCAGGCTGCACGGCGAAACCACCGTTGCCCTTGCCGTTGACGCTCTCTGGAGTGTAAAACTCCCAGCGCAGACCGTAATTTACGGTCAATTTCGGAGTCACGCGCCAAGTGTCCTGTCCATAGAAGAAGTACCGGTTTTGCGCCTCCATGGCTGAAGTCTCACTTGCCGAACCGACGTACCGATTAAAGGAGGTGACTTCGCTGAAGAGGAACGTCGCCAGATCCAAGCCGCCGGTGTTGTTGTCGGAAGTGCCAGCATGGTTGAAGTTCATAACGCCCGTCCGGTTATTATCGGAGGGAACGCGCAAATTGTTGGCGTGCCGCAGGTCAACGCCAAACTTGAATTGGTGGTTGCCCAACATCTTGGTCCAGTTATTTACAAACTGTTCCCCCTGCTCCTTCTCGACGAGAGGGCAGTTGCAACGGCCGATGCCGAGACCCTCGCCGATGCCGTTGTTGCCGAGCGTGTTTTGCCCGATCGTCTGATCAAAGATCATGGCGGGCAGACCGCCGGTAGTCGGATCGGACGTGTTCAAACCAGGAAGACCGAGTGCGGTGGCCGCTTGCGCAGTCGCGTCAAACTTTGTGGCGTGCGGATTGTAGCGGAACCATCCGAATCGGAAGTCCGTTAACAGGCTGGTGCTCAGGGTGTAATCGAAGCCCGTCGCCAGACTGTAGTTATTGATCGTCGAGTTGCCGGCCAGCCCGATGGGACCCAAACCTGGCCCGCCGATCGCGTCACCAAAGACCGGGGCACCCGTGAGTGTGAAGTGTGCGTGCGAATAACGGCCGAAAACATTCAGCTTTTGGTTTACTGCATAGTCGACGCGACCGGTGTACTGATAGTCGTTGTAGCTGCCGCTACCGTTGGCGGAGTAATTGTCGAGCGTCCCATTGCTGCCCGACGCGCCGGAGGCATTAGGAGCCGGCAACAGCGCGAGAATTTTCTCTGCCGTGGTGAGCGTGCATCCCGAGGCGCAAGTAGGATCCACCGCCATCATCGCCGCCTGCGGGATCATGTTGTTGGTGTACAACGTCCGCGATCCCTGAGGGTCATACGGGTTGTAGACTTGGCCAGCACCGCCGCTCAGACCGGCAGTGAGATATTCGCTTAGGTCGCATGTCGTGACCGGAGCGGTCAGGCACGTTTGGCGAACCAGATTGGTCGGAACCGTCACCAGGAAACTGCTGCCTTGTGTGCGCCGCGTACCTTCGTAGTTAGCGAAGAAGAACAACTTATTCTTGATGATGGGCCCACCCACCGCCCCGCCAAACTGCTTCCAGTTGTTGGGCTGAGGCTTTCCGGTAAACGGATTCACCGCAGGACTGACAGGGTCCAAGTCGTAGAAATATCCACTGCCGTGGAATTCATTGCTGCCCGATTTGGTCTGGGCGGTCAAGATCCCGGCAATCGCCTTACCGAACTCAGCGTCGTAGTTCTGCGTTGTCATCTTCGTCTCAGTCACCGAGTCCAGACTCGGGTTAACGATGATGATTCCTAAGATCGCATCTTGATTGTCGGTACCGTCGAGTTCGTATCCGGTGCCACTGAAATGCTGGCCGTTCACGTAGATCTGCTTGCTGCCTTGCGGATTTTCGGTGGCCGCGTGGCTCCAACCGAGAACTTGGGTTCCGGGCGTGAGCAGCTCAAGACTTTGGAAGTTTCGATTGAAGATAGGCAGTTCCTCAAGTTGCTTGGAGGTGAATTCAACAGCCACATCCTCGCGGTCCGTCTTGAGTTGCGGGGCTTCGGCGGTCACTTCCACCTGCTCGCTCGTCGAGCCGACTTGGAATTGGCCATCGATCTTCGTTCCGGTGTCGGCCGAGACTTGGACATTCTTGTATTCCAAGCTCTTGAAACCCGTGCCTTCGATGCGGACAACATAGACGTCCGGGATCAAGTGCGTGACCGAGTAGTTGCCGCTTTCGTTACTCGTCACCACGGTAGCCACATTCTTCGTCTGGCTCGTGACTGTAACCTTAGCTCCAGTCACCGCCGCTCCGGAAGGATCCGTTACGGTACCCAAGATTGTGCCGTACACGGCTTGACCGAATGCGCTAGGCACCCACAGACTGCACAGTAGACTCAGCGCCGCTGCCGCAACCCATGCTGACCTTTTCATGAACTTCCTCCTCAGACTTTGCCCCAACGATTGTGCCCCGGAAATGCAGAGGGAGACTTGACTACGCAGGGTGCAGTCGTAGTACAAAACTATTATCTGGAATAGGTTTCACTAGGTTTGATACCGTTACAGGTGTAAAGTGCTAATACTGCAGTAAGATGCGTGTGGCCGTTACCTCCCTGTGATATGGCTGTCACTCACACTTTCGCGATCGGTCGGCAGCAATGCTTCCAGCAAATAGATAAACTTATTAAAAGTCATAGCCTGCACACCTCGGAATCTCTGTGCAAGCTGCTGCGCTACCTCGCGGAACACTCGCTCGATCACCCCGGAATCGCACTCAAGGAGTACCAAATTGCCACCGAGGTCTTGGGCCGGCCAGTCGGATTCGATCCCCAAAGTGACTCCACAGTCCGCGTGCAAGCCGGACGGTTGCGCGTCAAACTCGCCGAGTATTACGCGCACGAGGGCCCGGACGATCTGATCGTCGTGGAGGTGCCCAAGGGATCGTACGCGCT
>OBLU010003065.1_pt1 | contig 15183 bp, 13 predicted proteins | sample 1518681 | NCBI WGS metagenome assembly OBLU01 (sample SAMEA3539304, study PRJEB22396) | soil metagenome | biome: tundra; feature: field; material: soil | place: USA | collected 2010-05 | depth 0.15 m
CGCGGCGCGACTTGACCTCGAGGACCGGCTTGACGTTCTCGAGAGCCTTCTTGAAAGTCTTGAGCGGATCGTCGGACGTCTTCTGCTCGATCTGCTTCATGGCCCCGTAGAAGATCGACTCGGCCGTCGACTTCTTCCCACGCTCCATGACGCAGTTGATGAACTTGGTCACGAGCTGGGACTGGTAGAGCGGGTCCGGGAGGACCTCGCGCTTCGGAACTTCACGGCGACGCGGCATCTGGTTCCCTTAAGCCCTTTTCCTTAAGCCTTCGGACGTTTCGCGCCGTACTTGGAGCGCGACTGCTTGCGGTTCGCGACGCCGACGGCGTCGAGCGTTCCGCGAATGATGTGGTAGCGCACGCCCGGGAGGTCTTTCACGCGGCCTCCACGGATCATGACGATCGAGTGCTCCTGCAGGTTGTGGCCGATGCCCGGAATGTACGTCGTGACCTCGATCCCGTTCGTGAGGCGCACGCGGGCGATCTTGCGGAGCGCCGAGTTCGGCTTCTTCGGGGTCGTCGTCTTGACCTGTGTGCAGACACCGCGGCGCTGTGGGCACGATTGGAGAGCAGGCGACTTCGTCTTGTAACGGACGGCGTCGCGACCCTTCCTCACGAGCTGGCTGATCGTCGGCATGAGACTTTCGAGGCTCCTTCGGACGTGAAACGGCGATGGGACGACCCGATGAACCGGAACTTACGATGCGAACCCGGCCGACTTACGGCCATTCTCCGGGCGCGACACGGCGTTTAGCGCCGAGCCGGTCCCCGGGGAAACCGGTGAAGAATATAGACCCCGCCGGAGGCTGTCAAGCGAGATCCTCCGCGCTTCAGGGACGCCGGGACAGGGATTCGCCCATTTCCAGGGCGCGCCGGACACGGCGGGCCAGGAAATGGACCTCGGGCCGCGTCACCTTCGCCCCAGGACCCTTCTCCTCGATCCGCTCGAGCGTCGCCCACGCGAGTTCCACGGGCAGCGCCGTGAATTCGAGAATCCCGCGGGGGGCACGGGCCCGCTCGAGCGCGCCAATGTACTCCCCTGCAGCCACGAGGTCTCGGCGCGCGAGGGCGAACACCTCGCCCGGCGGGACGCCGGGAGGCAGGTACGAGCGTCCCTCGGCGGCGTCGGAGGCTGCATCCTTCAGGATGTTCACGAGCTGGAGCGCCTCCCCGAAGGCGGCGGCGCGTGCCCGGAGCGCACCAGCCTCGAGGGCGAGGCCCGGGCGGTCTAGGAGGAAAAGCTCCGTCAGCATCTCCCCCACGAGGCCCGCCACGACGTAGCAGTAGGCCTTCAGGTCTTCGAGGCCGGCCAGCGCAAGCCGCCCGTCACGCGTCCGCGCGACGAAGCCCGCCATGCCCTCGGCCGACCGGATCACGTGCCGCTGGATCCCCTCGGCGGCGCCCGGAGACAGCGCGAAAAACGCATCCAGGACGAACGGGACTTCCGCGAGAAGCTCGCGGTATCCCGCGTGCGTCGCGACGCCGGCGGCGGTCCATTCCCGCGAGAGTCGTACGGCCTCGTCGCGCGCCGGCGCGCCGAGCAACCCGTTGAAGTCACGAAGGGCCCGGATGCGGGTCAAAGGGGCGAGGTGCGTCGCGTCCTCGAACGTGTCGGCGACCCGGAACAGGAGATACGCGACCGTCACTTCCCGGCGCGTCGGCTCCGGCAGCGGCGGGATCGACAGCGCGAACGTCCGGCTCGTTCTTTCCAGCAGGTCGAGGAGATCGGCCACGGGGGAATGCTAAGGGAAGACCTCGATGACGAGCGCCCCCTTTTCGTCGCCGAACTCCGTTAAAATACCAACCCCGCTCCGGGTGCCCCTCTCGGCCCTGGAGAAATACATCGGCGGAAGGACCTCCCTGAAGCGGGAAGGAGGAACCATGAAGAGAATGGCTCTCGTGGTACTGACGGCGACGCTCTGGGCCTCGGGGATCTCCGGGTCCGAAGAAGCGAGCCCGCAGTCGACACCCGCAGGACCCCATTTCAAGATCGCCGTGATCACGAACGACAAGTCTTCGCAGGACGAGAAGCGCGTTTTCGCACCCGATGCTCCGAAGGTTTTTGCGGTGTACCGGGTCGTCGCCGCGCCGGGGATGAAAGTGAAGGCCGTGTGGTTCGCGGAGAAAGTGGCAGGGCTCGAGCCAAAGAGCAAAATAGCCGAGAACGAAACGACGTTCTCGGCGAAGGGCGAGTTCATCGGCGCCTTCGCCTACACGAAGCCGCCTCAGGGCTGGTGGATCGGCAGCTACGTCGTCAACCTGTACATGGACGGCGTGCTCAAGAAGACGCTCGGGTTCCGCGTCGAAAAGCAGTAGCTGCGAACCGTTACGGCATCTAACTGAGGCGGAGACCGTAACCCGTTCAGCCTTCCGCCTTGGCCTGGCGGAGCTTCCGGTACAGGGTGTCGCGAGAGATGCCGAGCAGCGACGCGGCCTTCGTACGGTTCCCCTCGGAGAGACGAAGCGCCTGCTGGATCGCGACCTGCTCGAGGCGCTCCATCGAGAGCGGCTGGTCTCCGGTCAGGACCTGGAGCGGCGGGGCTCCCGATTCCTTCAGGAGCGGCCAGAGGTCCTTGTCGGTGATCGTCTGGGGGTTCTCGAGCGAGACGGCGGTGGCGCTGAGCAGCACGTTCTCCAGCTCGCGCACGTTACCGGCATACGGATGGTTCAGGAGGAGCTCGAGCGCGGGGCGCGAGAGCGTGATCTCCCGCCCGGACTGTCGTGCCAGCCGGCCCACGAAGTGCTGGACGAGGACGAAGACGTCCTCCAGCCGTGAGCGGAGCGGGGGGATCTCGATGACGACCGTCGCGATGCGGAAGTAGAAATCCCCGCGCAGCCGCTCGGCGCGGAGTTCGGCGAGCGGCCGGTTCGAGGCCGAGACCAGGCGCACGTCGACCTGCACGGCCGTCGGGCTCCCCACCGGCCGCACCTCTCCCTCCTCCAGGACGCGGAGCAGCTTCACCTGAGCGTCCTTCGGCATCTCGCCGATCTCGTCCATGAAGACCGTGCCCTTCGTCGCGGCCGCGAAGACGCCCGGCGTGTTGGCGTACGCGCCGGTGAACGCCCCGCGCCGGGCCCCGAAGAGTTCGCTCTCGACGAGCTCGCGCGGCAAGGCGCCGCAGTTCACGGGCACGAACGGCCCGCGCGCGCGCGGGCTGGCGGCGTGGATCGCGCGGGCCAGCATCTCCTTGCCGGTCCCGGTCTCGCCGAGGATCAAGACGGGTGCGTCGGTCTGAGCCACCACGCGCGCCCGCTCGATCACGCGGTGCATGAGGGGCGAGACCGTCACGATGGTCGCGAAGCAGGGCCAGCGCTCCAGGTTCGCCTCCAGCTGCCTGACCTGATCCCTCAGCTCGAAGACCTCCATCAGGCGCCCGATCTTCTTCCTCACAGCCTGCCGGTCGAACGGCTTGGTCACGTAGTCCTCGGCCCCGCGCTTGATGGCTTCAACGGCGGTCTCGATCGTGCCGTAGCCGGTCATGATCACGACGGCCAGGTCGGGGTTGCGGCGCTGGAGCTCCTCCATCAGCGCCAGGCCGTCGGTGCCCGGCATGATCAGATCGACGAGGGCGACCGCGATGTACGGGTTGCGCTCGTGCACGACCAGCGCCTCGCCGGCGGAAAGCGCGATCTCGACCGAATAGCCCTCCTGCCGCAGGAAATCCTGAAGAGTCGTCGCCAGGCTCGCGTCGTCGTCGACGATCAGGATGTGCCAGCGGTGGGGCGACTCGTCGCGCTTGGTCACGCGGGCCTCGCGGCTTCTTCGGGCTGCAGAATGGGGAGTGAGATCGTCGCGATCGTGCCGCCCCCGGGCGCGCTCTGCAGGCGGATGGAGCCGCCGTGCTCGATGACGATGCCCCGCGCGATCGCGAGCCCGAGCCCGGTTCCCCTGCCGGGCCCCTTCGTCGAGAAGAACGGCTCGAAGACGTGCACGTGGTCGGCCGGCGCGATGCCGCATCCGTCGTCGGCGATGTCGACCTCGAGCCATCGGCTGTCGGGGGGGCGGCACCGGATCGCGATCGCGCCGCCGTCGGAGATGGCGTCGAGCGCGTTGCTCAGGACGATCGAGAAGAGGGCCTCCAGCAGGTTTCGGTCGGCGAGGATCCTCGTACCGTTCACGGCGCCCAGGTCCATCGAGACGCGCGTGTGACGCGCGTTCAGCGAGGGGGCGAGGAAGCTCACCAAGGACTCGAGGATGTGGGCGACGTCTTCGGGCTGCTTCTGCGCGGCCGGACGTCTGCTGAACTCGAGGAGCCGGCGCACGAACTGCTGGCAGAACTGGAGGCTGTTCTCGAGACGCTCGAGGTCGGAGGCCGTCGGCTCGTCGTGCACCTGCTCCCTCATCATCTGGACGCGCAGCAGCATGGCGGCGAGCGGCGTGTTGAGGTGGTGGGCGGTCCCCGCCGCCGTCTTCCCGATGCTCGTGAGCTTCTCGACCTCCAGGAGCGTCTGCCGGAGCCGCACGCGCTCGCGGATGTCCTCGGTGACCTCCAGGTAATCGCTCGGACCTTCGCCCTCCCGGAACGGGAGCACGCTGAGCTGCACCTCGAGCAGCTCCCCGCGCGCGTCGCGTCGCAGCGTCTCGACGACCGCGGTCGGATCCCCGGCGTCCGCTTTCCGCATGAGCTCAAGCAGCTCCGCGTGCTTCTCCTCGGGAACGGTCGGGAGCTGGCGGCCGATCACCTCGGCCTTGCTGAATCCGTAGAGGCGCTCGGCGGCCCGGTTCCACTCGGTGACCCTGAGTGAGGCGTCGTAGAGCGCGACGGCGCCGGGCGAGACTTCGAGGAGATGGCGATAGTGCTCGCGCGATCGGCGAAGCTCGGCCTCACTCTGCCGGCGCTGCCGGAGCACGTACCACGCCGCCCACGAGGCCAAAAGCAGCGAAGACGTCATCCCGCGCGTGATGTAGAGCGTGTGAAGGGTGACGTAGTCGCCGTTCCTGAAGAAGCGGTTCTCCACCAGCTCCCACGTCGCGAAGACCGCGGCGACGATGCTGACGCTCGACAATATCAGCGTGGCCCACTGCCATCCCGACCAGTGCAGGTCACGCTCCGCTCTCTTCATGGGCCCAGGTCCTGCACCAATATAGCCGCAGAAGGGAGCGGGCGCATTCTCGCCGCAGGCTCCCGATCCGCCAGACCGCCTAAAGGCGCCGCGTCACTCAGTGCGCGTACTTCAGCGGGATCTTCTCGTGGGTCCCCTTCGCCTTCCGCTCCTCGAAGTTGAAGTCCTTGAAGAAAGGGCTCTTGGAGTTGTGGCAGTTGACGCACGTGTCTTTGCCGATCTGCCCGACGAGACCCACCTTCACGAGCTCGGCCTTCTTGTACTCCTTGTTCTGAAGACTCATGTTCTCTTTCTGTATGTACGTGCCCCCCGGTCCGTGGCACATCTCGCACTGCACGCCGACCAGATCGGGTGTGGTCGCGAGGTCGACGAAGCCGCCGGGCTTGCCGTAGCCGGTCGTGTGGCACGGGAGGCAGCTCGCATTCTTCGTGTAGTCCTTCGTCGGATCGAGCTTCGCCTTCGTCTTCGCCGCGGCGGCGACGCCGGGCTTCAGGAGCTCGAAGACCTTCGACATCTTGGTTTCCGACCAGGACGTGAATTCCTTCAGGTGGCAAGCCTTGCATTTCTTCACGCCGACGTAGGCGTGCTCGGCGCCGGCCGTCTGGCTGAGGGCCACCGCCGCGAGCGCTGCGAGGGCGCCCGCCCGGACTAGCTGAGCGATCGGTTTCATCGTGAACCTCCTCCTTGTTTCTTCGTCAAGGCTCCCTGCGACGCGGGCTCGCTCTTCCACCCGTCGGCGAGAAGAGCCTGTAGCGCGGCGAGCTCCTCCGCGTCGAAGCGGGGCCAGGGGATCTGGTGAGCTCCCATCTTGTCGCGCATCAGCGGAACGTGGTTCCACATCCGCTGCGTGATCTGCTCCTTCGCCTCTCCGCTGCTGCCCCTCAGCGAGGGGCCGATGCCGCCTCCCTGTCCCTCCTGGCCGTGGCAGACGACGCACCCCTTCTGTCGGTATATCGTCCGGCCGCGCGCGAGATCGCCGGGCCGCGACTCGTAGCGGGAGATGAAGAGGAACGCAAAGACGTCTGCGACGTCCTCTCCCTTGAAGGTCGGCGGTGCCATGCCGAGCGCACCCATCGCCTCGGCCATCGCCGGCCAGTGGTTCCACATCCTGCCTGCGAGCTGCGTGACGCTACCGCGCAGCTCGGCGCTTCCGAGGTCCGGTCCGATGCCCGCACCCTCGCCGAGCACGGCGTGACAGCGTGAGCATCCCTTCTCCCTGAAGAGCCGCTTGCCGCGTTTGGGGTCGCCCGCCGATCGGAACTCGTGCGCGGCCTGCCTCTGCCCCTGGCTGCGCAGGTATGCGAAGAGGTCGATGATCTCGCTCCCGTTGAACTTCGGGATGTCGAGGCCGAGGCGCCGGATCGCCGGCACCATCGCCGGCCCGTGATTCCAGAGGTCCTGCGCGATCCGGAGCGGCGATGTCCCGCGAGGAAGCGTATCGAGACGCGGGCCGGCGCTCCCCCCTTCCTTGCCGAGGCTGTGGCATTGGATGCAGTGCTTCTGCGCGAAGAGGACCTTGCCGACCTTGGGGTCGCCCGGCTCGTCGAAGTAGTTCAGGAAATAGAGGAACGCCAGAAGGTCCGCGAGCTCGTCGTCCCGGAAGCTCGGGCGCACGAGCCGGAACTCCTTCATCTTGTCGCTCATCGTGAGCGCGTGGTTCCAGAGCGCGGCGGCGATCTCGTAGAACGATCCCTTGACCGCCGTGCGGCCCAGGTCGGGCCCGATCCGACCTCCGGCGCCCCTCACGGCATGACATTCGACGCACCCCTTCGACACGAACAGCGATTGCCCCTTCGCGGGATTGCCGAAGCCCGCCTCCGCCAGTGCCGGCCGGAGCATCGCCGGGATCATGAGGCAGAGGAGAGCGAGCCGCGAATGGGAGCTTTCAGCCATGCGTCGCCTCGAGCGTGTCGGGGAGATAGCTCTCGATCCGCGTTGTGACCTCGCTCACGGCATGCTCGCGCCCCTCGCGGATCTCCCAGATCGAGACGATCGGGAAGAGCTTCGTGAAGACGGCGTACAAGAGGATGAAGCAGGAGATGAAGGCGGCGAAGAGCGACCACTCCACCCAGCTCGGCGTGTAGGAAGAAGCGGTGAGCGGGAGGCGGGGGTTCGAGAGGCTGGGGACGACGATGAGGAAACGCTCGAGCCACATGCCGACCTCCACCGACAGGGAGGCGGCCACGCAGCCCCAGACCGTCCTCCGCGTCCGGTTGTTCGCGAGCAGCGCGAACGGGACGAGAAAGCAGGTGACGACCATGATCCAGAAGTAGGGCGAGAACTTCCCCTCGGTCTTGGAAAGGAAGACCGCCATGTGCATCGGCTCGCCGCCGTAGTAGGTCGTGAGGAACTCGGCGAACGTGAAGTAGAACCAGAGGAGCGTGAAGACGAGGAGCAGGAGTCCGAGGTTGTTGAAGTGGATCGGTTTCAGGTACGCCTCGAGGTGGTACGCCCTGCGGATGGCCGCCATCGCGATGATGATCGCGGCGATGCCGGAGAAGATCGCGCCGACGACGAAGTAGGGGCCGAAGATCGTCGAGTGCCACATCGGCTGCACCGTCATCGCGAAGACCCACGAGACGACCGTGTGGACGCTGATGGCGATCGGGATCACGATCACGGCCATCACGGCGATCGCCTTCTCGAGGCGCCGGCGCTGCTTCGGCGTGCCCGTCCAGCCGAGCGCCAGCGCGCGGTAGAAGGCGTGGCGGCCCTGAAAGTGGTCCCTCAGGATCGCGATGTCCGGGATGAGCGGCAGATAGAGGTAGATAGTGCTCGCGGTCAGATAGGTGCTGATGGAAGCGACGTCCCAGAGGAGCGGGGACGTGAAATTGCCGTGCAAGATCACGTTGAGGGCGCGGTCCGGTCGCCCTAGGTCCAGGATGACGCACCCCAGGCCGAAGAAGAGCACGAGGACGGTGATGACCTCGGCCGCGCGCGTGATGGGCCGGCGCCACTCGGCGTGAGCCAGGCGGAGGATGGCCGAGATGAGGGTCCCCGCGTGGCTGATGCCGATGAAGAAGACGAAGTTCGTGATGTACAGGCCCCAGTACACCGGGACGTTCAGGCCGGTGACGAAGAGGCCGCGGCGGAGCTGCGTCGACCAGGCGAAGAACCCCCAGAGCGCGACGCCGAGGAGGAGCGATACGAATAGCCAGAAACGCGGTCCGGTCCGCGCCATCGGGAGAAGCAGACTCCCGTCCTCGCCGAGTCCGGCCTCGGCGCGTCGTTCAGACTGTTCCACCCCATTCCCCTTTCGACAGGTAGATCACCTTCGGGCGCGTCCCGAGCTCCTCGAGAAGCCGAAATGCCCGCGGGCTCTCGGAAAGCCGGACCACGGCGCTCCGTGGGTCGTCGAGGTCCCCGAAGACCATCGCGCCCGCGGGGCAGGTCTCGACGCAGGCCGGCACGTAATCCCCCTCCCGCAAAGGCCGGCTCTCGGCGGCCGCCTTGTCCTTGGCGCGCTGGAGCCGGTGATGGCAGAAGGTGCACTTCTCCACCACGCCGCGAGGCCGGACGGAGACGTCCGGGTTCAGCCCCTCGGCCATCGGCTCCGGCCACTCGGGACGCTCCCAGTTGAAGTGCCGAACGGTGTAAGGGCAAGCGGTCGTGCAGTACCGACAGCCGATGCAGCGCGGGTAGACCTGGGCCACGAGCCCTTCCTTGTCGATCTGTGTCGCCTGCACGGGGCAGACCTTCGTGCACGGGGGGCGGTCGCACTGCATGCAGGGCAACGGGACCAGCCGGAGACCGGGGCGCGTCCCGTGCTCGCTCTCTTTGAACGGGACGAGGCGCAGCCACGAGATGGCGCGGCCCCTCGTCGCCTGCTCGGCGCTCGGGGGCGCCACGTTGTTCTCCACCTGGCAGGCGACGACGCAGGCCTGGCACGCGGTACACCGGTCGAGATCGATCACCATTCCCCAGCGCGCCATCGTCTACGCCCTCCTCTCCCCAGCGAGACGATGAGCTGAAGATGCGGAGACGTTGACCTTCGTCGCGTCGAAATCGGGCAGGCCGCACAGCGGGTCGCGTGCGGGCGAGAGGAGCTGGAGAGGATTCGCGCCGATCCCGCTGGCCCAGCGCCCCGCGGCGCGCTTGCCGAGGCCGAGCGGGATCGCAACGACGCCCGGCACGATGCGCGGCGTGACGCGCGCGCGGACGACGATTTCGCCCTGAGGCGACGCGACGCGGATCCAGGCGCGGTCCTCGATGCCGAGCCGCGCCGCGCTCTCCGGGTTGATCTCCGCCCATGTCTCCCAGCGCTCCTCGAGGCCGGGATCGAGGATCCCCTCGAGGAACGGAAGCTCCGCTCCCGCTCCTCCCGCGATCGGGAGCGGCTCGAAGAGGTAGAGCGCGAGGGAGCTCGTCGATTCGGTCCGCTCGCCCGGGGCGGTGACGGGCGTCTCCCGCGCGACGCGGGAGAGGAGCTCGGGGCGGAAATCGAACCGGCCGCTTCCGGTCGCGAGCACTCGCTTCCAGTCGCCGTGGTCGTAGAAGGGATCCCACCAGCCGCCCGACTCTCCGGCTTTCTTCCAGAGCTCGTCGGCCGACTGGTAGCCCGGCGCCCACCATCCCGCGCCCTCCATCATCCGCACCCACGCCTCGTCGAACGGCTCTCCCATCACGGCCCCGCGGCGTGCTCCGTAGAGCCCGTTCATCTCGGCCCGGATCAGCGTCGGCAGGTCCTTCCACGGCAGCGCGGCCGCCATCTCGGGCCCGACCCGCACCGCGAGGTCGAGGAGGACCTCCGTCACGGGGCGTACGTCGTGTCGCGGCTTCGTCACCGCCGGCTGCGCGAGGCTCGCGACGGGGAACGGGACGCCGGGAGGGGACGTGGTGAGGTCCCAGCGCTCGAGGAAGTGCGCGTCGGGGAGGATCCAGTCGGAGTGGAGCGCCGAGTCGTCGGCGATCGAGCTGAACGAGACGACGAGCGGTACGCGCTCGAGCGCGGCGAGGAGCCGCGTGGGCGCCGCCGAGGCATAGATCGGATCCGCGCCCGCCAGCATCAGCACGTCGGCCGCGTAGGGAACTCCTTGCAGGATCGCTTCGGCCAGGCGTTCGGGATCGGAAACGACCAGTGGAGAGCCCGTTCCGGCGTCGTCGAGCCGAGCCTGCGCGCGGCCCGCCGCCGCGATCGGGTCGGGCGGGAGCGACGGCCACGTCGCGAGAGGCACCTCTTCCGGCACGAGGACGCCTCCGACCGTGTCGATGCTTCCCGCGAGAGCGTTCAGGACCTGCGCCGCGAGATGGTCGAAAAGGCGGCCCGGCAGGAGCGGCCCCCGGCGGGGCCCGACGGCAAGCCGGCTGCGCGCGGCGGCGAACTCGCGCGCGATACGGAGGATCACGTTGACCGAGATGCCCGTCTCGGAGGCGACGCGCTCGAGGCCGTAGTGCTTCTCGAGCAGTGATCGCAGAGACGGCCGCCCGTCGCGCGCCTCCTCGAAACCGGCCGTTCGCTCCTGGACGAATTCCTTGTCGTAGAGGCCCTCGGCGACGATCACGCCCGCGACGCCGAGCGCGAAAATGCCCTCCGTGCCGGGCCGGACGGCGATCCACTCGTCCGCCGAGGCGGCCGTCGGCGAGAGCCGCGGCTCGACCTGGACCAGCTTGCCGCGCCGTCCCGTCCGGCCCTGGCGGAACTCGCCGTACGCGCGCGTCGTATACACCGGCGAGCTCGACGCTTCCAGAAGCGAGGCGCCGAGAGAGAGCACGTAGTCGGTCGACTGCAGGTCGTAGGCGGGTGTCGCGTGCACTCCTTGCCCGAGGAAGAGGGCGAGGGACGCCGCCGCCTCGCCGCGGTCGAGCGACACGTCGTTCGGCGAGCCGAACGATGAAAGGAATCGCTGCGCGACGCGCACGCCGATTCCGCCCATTCCGCTCCTGAGAAGCACGAGCGACTCCGGGCGCCTCTGGTCCCGCAGCGAGCGGAGGCGTGCGGCGATCACGCCGAGCGCGCTCTCCCACGACGTCCGCTCGAACGAGCGGAGAGAACCGCGAGGCCCAACCCTTCGCAGAGGGCCGGAAACCCGATCAGGGTGGTAGAGGCCCTGCAGCCCCGCCTGACCCTTCGGGCAGAGCCGCCCGGCGTTGACGGGGTGCAGCGGATTGCCTTCCAGCTTGACGGCGCGCTCGCCGATCTTCCTCACGCGCAAACCGCATCCGCCGGGGCAGAGGGCGCACACCGAGAGAGCGAACCGCTCCGGCCCCTTCGGCGGATAAAGCGGGCTTTCGGCGGAGCCGAGGATCCCGCTGAAAACGCTCCCCACCGGGATGCCGAGGGCGGTCCCGGCCGCGGCACCGATGGCGAGGCCGATGAACCGGCGCCGCTCGATCCCCTTCACGTCGGGCGCGGTCGGGTGCTCGGTCTGCTCTTTCACCGGTGACACACCGTGCAGTCCGTCCGCACACGCTCTCTTCGGTGGCACGAGACGCAGTCGTCCATCACGAGGCGCCTCACGCGCACGGGGGGCGCAGTGGTGTCCGCGATCGCGCCGTGGCAGACGCGGCATTGGAGCTTCGCGACGGTCACGTGGCGGCGGTGGGAGTAGAAGACGTGAGCCGGCTGCCGGAACAGCGGCTTCCAGGCCAGAGCGGTTCCTTTCTTCAGCATCTCCACGAGCTTCTTCTCCTCCTCGCTCTTCCCCTGCGGCTCGAGGTGGCAGCCGGCGCACAGGTCGGCGTCCGGCAGGCCCGAGAACGCCTCCGTCTCGACCGTGAGGTGGCAGGTCGTACAGCCGATGTCGAGCTCCGTGACGTGCTTCCTGTGATTGAAGGAGATCGGCTGGTGCACGGCCGGCCTGAAGAAGGCGTTGCGCCCTCCGAGCGTGAGGGCCGCCGTCGTCGCACCGCCGGCCAGGACGAAGGCCGTGGCGAAGCCCGCGACGGCGAGGCGGTGCTCCCTGCGGAGAGACGCTTGAATTCCCATCTTCAAGGTCTCACGGCCGCCGAGGAGTTCAGGAACGTGATCAGGTCGCCGACGTCGCCCTCGGCGAGCTCGGGCCAGCTCTGGCCGTTCTCGCGGGCGCGCCCGTAAATGTGCGGGCCGTGTCGCCAGAGCGCGGCCGCGAAGGAGATCGACGTGAACCTCTTTCCGCGTCCCCTCAGGCCGGGGCCGCGCTCGGTACCTTCCGCCCGCGCCCCGTGACAGCGGTCGCAGCCTCGTCCGGCGAAGAGCACCTCCCCGAGACGGGGCGAGCCACCCGGCTCGGTGTTGCGAATACTGTAGAGGAACGCGACCAGGTCCGCCATCTCTTGGCTGTCGAAGCTCGGGCGTGTCAGTCCCCGCTCCCGCATGGCGCGCGACATCGCCACCGAGTGGTTCCACATGGTGCCCGCGAGCTGCACGATCGTCGCGGGCAGCTCGCGCCCCGGCCCCAGCTGCGGGCCGACCCTCCCCGTCTCGTCCTTGACCGAGTGGCAGGCGGCGCAGGACCTCTCTCGAAAGAGCTTCCAGCCGCGGTCGGGGTCGGCGCTCAGGAGCAGCCGGTCGGGGCCCGGGACGCTCGCCCCTCGGGCGAACGCCAGCAGGTCGTTCATCTCGCGGCCCTCGAAGGTGAGCGGCTCGCCGCCGACATCGGTCACGGGCGGGTGGTTCCACATGACCCGCGCCCATTCGACGGGCGAAGGGGACTTCCTGAGCGCTCGGTCCCCGCCGGCCGCGTCCGGGCTCGAGGGGCTGCGGGGGGCGTGGCAGCGGGTGCACCCCTTGGCCTCGTAGAGCCGCCCGCCGCGCGCCGCGTCTCCCGCCTCGTCCACGTGTCGCGCCACGAAGAGGTAGGCGAGGACGTCGGCCATCTCCTGGTCGTCGAGCCTCGGGTAGTCGAGACGCTCGGCCTGCATCCGCTTCCACATGCGTGGGGCGTGGTTCCACATCGCGACGACGAGCTGGTCGGGGTGCGATCGAGAGGAGCCTGCGGAGCCCAGGTCCGGACCCGACGTGCCCCCGAGCCCCTTCACCGCGTGGCAGTGAACGCAGCCCTTCTTCTGGAACAGCTCGGCCCCTTCCCCTGGGCTCCCGATCGGAAGCGCGCTCCACCGTGCCGAGGCGTGCCCTCGTTCCCACCAGAGGACGCTCCCCAGGAGCGCCAAGGCAGCCGCCGCGAGCACGACCCAGAACAAGAGCTGCCGTATCGAACCCATCCGTACCCCTCCCGCTGGTGGACACTCCGCGACGCAGGGGAAAAACCGTACGATGAGCCGGAACAATGCAGGGGGGCTGCCATGGAGAGGTCGAGGCGGGCCGCCGGCGATACGAGAGCCTCGGGGGTTGCAGGTCAAACAGTTACCGGGTGGGGCTCGAAAGGAACGTGTACACGGACGTGCGGGAAAAGTGTCAGAGAATCGGTCGGGCGTCCGAAATCCTTACGGCGACCTCGAGTGCGCGAACGTCTTCCGGAGCCGCGCTCACCGGCGCCTCATGACCGCTGACGAGCCGAGACGACTCAAGAACGAGGCTGTCTCTTCGGAGCCGAGCGTCGTGTCGTTCGGCTCGGCCGCCGCACGGCCCTCTTGGCCGGCTTGACGTTCTCGTGGCCGAAGGGGCAGTGGCGGCAGCCCGACCCGCAGCAGATGCCGCGGCGGAGCAGGTACGCGGCCGTGAAGACTTCGTATCCCGTCTTCGAGTCGACGTAGGTGTCTCTTCCCTCGGCCACCGCGCGCGCATGCAGCGCGTCGAGCTCGTCCACCCGCCGATTGTCCATCCGCTGGATTCATAAAAGAAAACGGGCCGGCTTTCGCCGGCCCCGAAGAGAAGATCCTCTTAGAAGGAAAGAGAGGGGGATCCTTCCGATTACTCGCAGAAATCTTCTTCTTTATTCGAAAAAATCTTCCTCCGATCGTGATCCCTAAACCTCGTCGTCGAGGTCCGCCGCGATGACCGGCGTCTCGTCGTCGAAGTAGAGCTCCTCCGTCTCCTCCGGCGCGGGCGGGATCTCCTCGCGCTCGAGGACGACGTTGCGGTAGTAGTCCATGCCCGTGCCGGCCGGGATGAGGCGGCCGACGATGACGTTCTCCTTGAGCCCGCGCAGGAGGTCGACGCGGCCCGCGATGGACGCCTCCGTGAGGACGCGCGTGGTCTCCTGGAACGACGCTGCCGAGACGAACGAGTCCGTCGAGAGCGACGCCTTCGTGATGCCGAGGAGCAGCGGGCGCCCCTGCGCGGCCTTGCCGCCCGCCCTGAGGATGCGGTCGTTCTCCTCGTTGAAGCGGAAGCGGTCGACCTGCTCGTCCACGAGGAATTCCGTGTCGCCGACTTCCTCGACGCGCACGCTTCGCATCATCTGACGCACGATGACCTCGATGTGCTTGTCGTTGATGCCGACGCCCTGCGAGCGGTAGACCTCCTGGATCTTGTCGGTCATGTACCGCTGGAGCTCCTTCTCGCCCTTGACGGCGAGGATGTCGTGCGGCGACGGATCGCCCTCGGTGAGCGGATCGCCCGCCTCCACGCGTTCGCCGTCCTGCACCATGACGTGCGAGCCGCGCGGCACGAGCATGTCGCGCTTCTGGCCATCCTCGGATTCGACGGTGATCTTCTGCTGGCCCTTGACCGTGCCCGCGTGATGGACGACGCCGGAGATCTCGGTGATGACGGCCGGCTCTTTCGGACGCCGCGCCTCGAAGAGCTCGACGACGCGCGGAAGACCGCCGACGATGTCGCGCGTGCGCTTCTTCTCGACGGGCTTCTTCGCGAGCGCGTCGCCGGGGTTCACGAGGTCGCCGTCGGCCACCATGAGGTGGGAGGGGATCGGGAGGTTGTAGCGCTTCTCCAATCCGCCCTTGCCCGTGACGACGAGCGTGGGCGCGCGCTTTTCGGTCGTGCCGGTCGTCTCGACGACGATCCTCTGGTTGAGGCCGGTGACCTTGTCCGTCTCCTCGCGCAGGTTCTCGCCTTCGAGGATGTCCTTGTACGAGACCTTTCCGGCGATTTCCGTCAGGATCGGCGACGCGAATGGATCCCAGCTCACGAGGAGCTGGCCCGGCTTGACCTCTTCGTCCTGGGCGACCTTGAGGACCGACCCGTACGCGAGCGAGTAGCGCTCCTTCTCGCGCCCCTTGGCGTCGAGGAGGACGAGCTTGCTGTTGCGGTTGACGACGACCTCGGTGCCGTCCTTCTTCTGGA
>OBLU010003070.1_pt1 | contig 15160 bp, 9 predicted proteins | sample 1518681 | NCBI WGS metagenome assembly OBLU01 (sample SAMEA3539304, study PRJEB22396) | soil metagenome | biome: tundra; feature: field; material: soil | place: USA | collected 2010-05 | depth 0.15 m
ATGAAATCCTTGAGGTCTTTTGTCAGTGTCACTTGCATCGCTGCATTTTCCCGTGCGGCATCGCGGATGTCAACCGGGACAATAAAATGGCGTCCCGGTCCCAAAGCACGCGATCAAAGAGTCGGATTGCGGGGCGCTGACCGCTGACCATCCCGAGCATGGGCTGGCCGTGGCTGATATTGGAGCGGTCGTTCACGTCTATGAAGGCGGCCGCAGTTACCAGGTCGAATTCACGACCTCTGACGAAAGGACCGTCGCTGTGGCCAAAGTCTCCGCCGGCCAGATCCGCCCGCTCGGAAGCAAGGAGATTCACCACGCCCGAGCCTTCGGGCCGGCAGTCGGCTGATCATCTGGGACGCCTGATTGCGGAGAGGGGCCTCTTCGGCAGGCTTACGCAGCCGCCGCAACCCATGCCTTTGTCACAGCCGAAGCGGCTAGCCACGACCGCGAATGGGCAGTCACGGACACCGGCCCGCGCTCCTGCGACGGCGCCGAAAGAATCGAGCACGCATTCGGCCACCGAGCAGCTCGGGCCCATTGGCAGCCAGGCCGAGGGGGCAGTGGGGATGTTGGTGCACAGCACGCTGGCCTTCAACATGGCAGGCACGCCGCTGGGACTCTTGGATGTGCAATGCTGGGTGCGCGACCCGGAGGAGTTTGGCAAGAAGCCCCGGCGTGCTTTGGGGGCTCTGATACTCCTGACGCCGGCTGCTACCCGGGAGCGAGCGGCCGGGGATGAATCGGGTGGCACAGGATGAATGCCTTGCAAAGCTCGGGAATCCGTGGTTGAGTTACAGCGCAACCATGAGGACGGCGGATGCTGGCCGATGAACAGAATAGCGAATTCCCACTCGACAATGCGGGGTGGTTCAGAACCACGCACTGGAGCGTTGTCCTCCTGGCGGCTCGCGGGGCGACGCCGGGGGCCGACGCAGCGATGGAACGGCTTTGCCGCACCTATTGGTATCCTCTCTACGCCTACGTCAGGCGGCGGGGGTGCTCAGCCGAGGATGGGCAAGACTTGACCCAGGAGTTCTTTGCCAGGCTGGTCAAGAAGGATTATCTCGACAACGTTGGCCCTGCGAAAGGCAAGTTCCGTTCATTCCTCCTCTCGGCCCTCAACCATTTCCTGGCTAACGAATATGACCGGGCCAAGGCGCAGAAACGCGGTGGAGGCCAGGTGCCCATTTCGTTGGACGCAGCCGCAGCCGAGGGCATGTTCGCACTGGAGCCGGTGTGCGATTTGACGCCGGACAAGATCTTCGAGCAGCGCTGGGCCGCGACTCTGCTCGATAAAGCGTTCGCTCGCTTGCGGGAAGAATACACTCAAGCGCAGAAGCAAGCATTGTTCGATGAGTTGCATCCCTTCCTGACCGAAGACGCCGCCTCCGGCGATTATCAACCCGTGGCCGACCGGCTAAACATGGCTCCGGGCGCAGTCGCAGTTGCGGTGCACCGGCTGCGCCAACGATACCGCGAATGCGTGCGCGCGGAAGTCGCAGACACCGTCGCCAGCCCCGCCGATTTGGAGGACGAATTGCGGCATCTGTTTGCCGTGCTCGCCGGATGAACGCCGTCTCTTTTGCGGAGCGCGGATATTCTTGTCCGTGCTCCGTGCTCAGCACCTCCCGCTCGGGACCGGCGCACTCCGTTGAGCTCATGCGATGAGCGAGGGCCCGTCATCCAAAAGACGCTGTCCGAAGTGTGGAGGCGAGTTCCTGGCCGGCGATCCGGCCGCGCCGTGTCCGCGGTGTGTGGCTGGGCTGGCCTTTGGCCCCCCGGAGCAAGCGATCAATACGGAGCCGCCCCCACCGCGCACGGCCTCCCCCCAATCCGATGGGAGAGGGGCCAGGCGGGAGGGTTCCGAGGCCGGCCCCCAACATCCGCCTCCACCGCCCGCTCCGACCATCCGCGTGAGCGCCGAATCGTTTGTGGGGGGTGACACATCGCCGCCACCCATAGGCCGCATCCTGGGCGACTACGAGTTACTCGAAGAAATCGCCCGCGGCGGTATGGGGGTGGTCTTCAAAGCCCGGCAGCGCCGCCTCAATCGCATGGTGGCGCTCAAGATGATTTTAAGAGGCGATCTCGCGACCCACAACGACCTGATTCGGTTTCGCACTGAAGCCGAGGCCGCGGCGCGTCTTCAGCATCCGAACATCGTGGCCATCTACGAAGTGGGCGAGGAGAATAGCCTGCCCTATTTCAGCATGGAACTGGTGCCGGGCCAAAGCCTGGCGCAGCGGCTCGACGCGGGTGCCCTGGACCCGAAAGTCGCGGCCCGATTGATGGCCACCGTCGCGCGTGCCGTCCACCACGCCCACCAGCGCGGCATCCTCCATCGGGACCTCAAGCCGGGCAACATCCTGCTCGACGAGCAGGGCCAGCCCCATGTGATGGACTTCGGCCTGGCCAAAATCGTCGAGAGTGACAGCGACCTGACGCTTTCGGGAACGATCATGGGCACGCCCAGTTATATGTCGCCCGAACAAGCCTCGGGCAAAAGCAAGGACCTGACCACGACGTCGGATATTTTCAGCTTGGGCGCCATCCTCTATCAATTGCTGACGGGCCGCCCGCCGTTTCGGGCTGAAGCGTTCCAGGAGACTTTAAGACAAGTCATTGAAGACGAACCGCCGCGGCCCAGAAACCTCCAGCCACACCTGGACCGCGATCTGGAGACCATCTGCCTTAAGAGCTTGGAGAAGGAACCGCAACGACGCTACGGCTCGGCCGAGGCGCTGGCCGACGATTTGGACCGCTGGCTGCGCCAGGAGCCTATCCAAGCCCGGCCCGCCAGCACCTTGGATCGCGTCGCCAAATGGACCAAGCGTCACCCCGCCATAGCCGTGCTGATGGGTGTGGTGGCACTCCTCCTCCTGACCGTGGCCATTGGCTCGACCGTAGCCGCGGTGCGCATCAATCGGGAAGCCATCCGGAGCCGGCAGGTGGCGGAGTTCCTCAAGGACATGCTCAGCGGGGTTGGGCCGTCCAAAGCGCTCGGTCACGACACTACGATGCTATCTGAGATTCTGTCGAACACCGCCGCCCGGCTGAGCAAAGAGCTCAAGGACCAGCCGGAGGTTGAAGCGGAATTGCGCAACACCATCGGCGAGGTCTATGGCGCTCTGGCTGACTATACCCATGCCGAGGCGATGCACCGGCAGGCGCTCGTGGCGCTCCAGCGGGCGAACGCCCGCGAAAGCGCCGAGGCCGCCACGGCCCTTGATGACCTGGCGATCATTCTCTATTACCAGAACAAGCTGGGCGACGCCGAACAACTCGAGCGCCGGGCGCTGGCCATGCGCAAAAAAGTGCTCGGGCCGGAGCATCGGCACGTGGCGATCTCCCTCAGCAATCTTGGCAGCATTCTCTGGGACCAACACCGGCCGCAGGAGGCCGAAGCGATTTATAAGGAGCTGCAGGCGCTGTACGAGAAGCTGCTGCGCAACAACCCATCGGACGCGACCAGCTTGCTTGAGGAACAAATCGGGGTGCTCAACAACCTGGCCAACGTGTTGCGGAGCGAAGCAAGGCTGCCGGAAGCCGAGACCATGCACCGGGAGGCGCTGGCAAGGTACCGGAAGTTGCTGGGCAAGGAGCATCCCAGCGTGGCGACCTCCCTTAACAGCCTGGCCCTGGTCCTGCAGGATGAGAACAAACTGTCCGAGGCTGAATCCTTCGCTCGCGAAGGGCTGGCAATGCGGAAGCGACTGCTGGGAAATGAGCATGCGGACGTGGCGACCTCCCTCAACAGCCTGGCCGGCATTTTGCGCAAGGAGGGCAAGCTTGCGGAGGCGGACGGCTTGTTGACGAACGCCGTGGCCATTCGCAGAAAATACGCGAATGGTGCGGACCCCGATCGGGCCGAGTAGCTTCAGGATGCTCAAAGCCCTGCCGCCAAGGCTGAAGTGCGGTTGTGCGAACGTCTGGCCATTCGCGAAAAGCAAACGCGGGCGGCCCGGCGCAGGCACCGAATTCAGGCCCGCTTAGGCGCCTGCGTGCTCGCGCAGAAGATTTGTTGTAATAGCTGGCCCGATTTTCTTCTGTAAGGAGTGAATATGACAGTCGGCAAGCAGTAAACATTATGGTTAACATAGAAAGAATCATCGCCCGTACTCCGATTAACGATTGAAGGCCATGAAAACACCATCTCATCTGACAATCCTCAGCATTATTGTTGCTTTGGCCCTCCTGCCCGCAGGCGCCGCCCCAGTCAGGAAGGAAGCACCAGTGAAAAAGCCCGCTCCGTCCGGGCAAAGGACCAGCCCTCCACCCAGGACGGCTGTCGAACGAGCTGCTCCGGCGAAGGCGAAGCAGGAGGCCCTGCAAAAGCAGGCGCCTCCGACGGCTCCAACCCCGACCCAGGCTCACCAGGCTCCCAGCCTAACGGCTGGCGCGGAAAAGGCCGCCAAGGCTGCAGTTCATGCGGGAGCCGTGGCCCCGCGCTTCAGCACCCGCAGGGCAATAGCGGTCGTTACTCCCGACGCACATCTGCTGGCCAAGGCCCATCACCTTCTCTCGCTGGCCGACCACGATTACAGCGGGCACCGTATTCAGGCCATGCTCCAGGTCTCCGCCGCAGCCAGGCTGCTGGGGATGCCCCTTCGCGGCGACAGTGCCGGAGGGGAGAACCAGCTTACCTCGGACGAACAACTCCGCATAGCCCGGGCCTTGCTGGAGCGGGCGCGTTCGTTCTACGCCGGGCGGCCATGGGTGCTGGAACATGTGAACGCGGCTATCCAACAGCTCTCGATCGCACTGAGCATTCGTTGAGATTACCATGTATGAGAACCGTAGAGGCGACACTTTACAACATTCGACATGCCTGCTACTGTCTTCTTCGAGAGCGGCAAAATCAGAAAGTAAACGAAACCCAATTCCCAGGGACATCCCCAGCCATGAGAATTAATCACCGACTGCAGTGAAAAGCCAAGCGGTTTAGCCTCTTGGGGCCGGGCCAGGTTCCAAGCTTGCACAACAGACAATTCAACAAACGAAACAAACTATGAAATCCAAAGTTACACAGATACTGAAAGTAGCGGCAATCGCCGCGTCCATCGCGGCCTTCGGGCCGGCAGCGCTCGCGCAACTCAATGTCCCTTATGCGGACGGGTCGGACGGCGCGCTGATCATCAGCAACAACACCGTCATTGACCTGAGCCAGGCGGGCACGGGCATCTGGACCAACACTAGCGCCAATCCCGGCAAGGGCACCTATGATTCAAGTCAATGGGCGGTGGTATTCAAATACTCGTCCGTGACTATTTCAAATGGCGCAACGCTCACGTTTTTGAACAACTCTACCCACGCGCCGGTTGTTTGGTTGGTCAGCAACAACGTGGCGATCAATGGAACGCTGAACCTGAATGGGCAAGACGCTAACGGCGACCCGCTACATTTAACGGAGCCGGGACCGGGTGGATTCAGGGGCGGTGGCGCCCCGACGTACGGGAATGGCAGCGGATTTGGGCCTGGAGGCGGTGCTCCTTCGGTCCCGGGTGTCTATTCGGGCTACTACGGCAACCCACAGATTCTTCCTTTGATCGGCGGGTCTGGCAATGGCGGGTACAACAACAACGGCGGAGCCGGCGGTGGCGCGATACTGGTAGCAGCTTTCGGGACAATTACGGTCAACGGCACCTGCATTGCGAACGGGGGGGCCGGAGACTATTATTACCAGGGCGGCAGCGGTGGAGGCATTCGACTGGTTGCGAATCAAATTCAGGGCAACGGCACTATTCAGGCGTTCGCCTACAATGGTAGTGCCGCCGACCCAGGTCGAATACGGCTCGAAGGCAGTACAGTAAGCAGCAATCTACTTGTTAATCCCTATAATGGAACGGTCCAACCTGCCAATCCGCCAGTCATTTTCCCGGCCACCAATGCGCCCACGGTGACCATCGTCAGTATTGGCGGTTTGGCCGCTCCTGCGGACCCCAAAGCACGACTTGACTTCAACGTGGACGACGACCTGACGCTTGCCACAACCAATTCGGTAACCATCCAGCTTCAGACGGCCAATTTCCCAACCAACGGCGTGGTCAATGTTTACATCAAGCCGCGGAACGCCACACAGACAGTCTTGCAAGCCACTCTCGATGGCGGCACGACCAACCTTGCCAACTGGCACGTGTCCACGGTCCTGAACAATGGGATCAACCAGGGCCACACCGTCATTCAAGTGCGTGCGGCCTACTGAGACCTGCGAATCCAACCCAACTGGATTGCGCAATATGAACCTTCGCGAACATCCAATGCCCATGTCGTGTGCCGACACAGGGCGAGGAATCGCAGCCCGGGCGGAGCGCGGACATTCCTGTCCGCAGCAATGTGGGAAAGCCGACCAGCCTTGGGGAATGGTTGAGGCGCAACCACATTCGGGGCCTGTTGCGGGCAGGAATGTCCACGCTCCGGCGGCAGTATCCGGATGCGCCCAGGTGCCTAGCCGGCACTTGCGTGGCTGCGTGGCCCTGCTCGGGTTTCTGATGCTCACACGGCTTTTGTGCTGGGGCCAAACCAACGATGCGGTGTCACGGGAGGTCAGCGTTTTCAACTTCGACCAGCCGACGACTAACGTGGAAGCGATTTCGCGCGAAGTGAGCCTGTTCAATTTCGGCCAGCCGACGACCAATGTGGAAGCGATCTCGCGCGAGGTCAGCGTTTTCAACTTCGGCCAGCCAACGACTAACGTGGAAGCGGTCTCACGCGAGGTAAGCGTGTTTAACCTCGGCCAGCCTTCGCTCAGCGTCGAGGCGATCTCCCGCGAAGTGAGCGTGTTCAATTTTGGCCAGCCGACGCCTACGGTCAGCGTGGAAGCGATCTCGCGCGAGGTGAGCCTATTCAATCGCGGCCCGAGCAGTTTTGACGCCGTCTCGCGTGAGGTCAGCGTGTTCAATTTCCTGGGTGCGTCCCTGCAAGTGACCTCGATCGCCGTGCCAACCGATGCCTGGACGGCAACGCCTTTCAGCGTGTCCTGGGTCGAGACCAATGCCGGCAACGCCGTGGCGGCCGGCCCGTGGGTGGATAAGGTCTATTTGTCCCCGAGCCCCCAATTCCAAATCGTCGGCTCCCAGCTTCTTGGCTCATTTCCGTATTCGACAAACCTGCTCGCCGGCCAGGCCGTCACGCGCAATCAGTCGGTCACCATCAGTCCGGCGGGTGTCACCAATGGCCAGTATTATATCGTCGTTCTGGCCGACGCCAACGGGACCGTGCCCGGAGAATCGGGCGCCAACAACCCGCCGGGCGTCAGCACCAATTTCACGGTGCACTTGGTCCCGCCGCCGGACCTGGTGGTCAGCAGCCTGACGGCCTTGGGGCCGCTGAATTCCGGCCAGAAACTCAGCTTCACCTACACGGTGCTCAATCAAGGCAGCGGCTCGGCCAGCGGCAACTGGATCGACCGCGTCTATTTGTCCACCAGCCCCTCCATCGCCGGCGCTGTCGCCAGTTGGTCCGCGCAAGAGTACCAGACCCTGTCGGTGGGGACCAGCTACAGCCGCACCAACACCGTCACGTTGCCCACACTCAATTCCGGCACCTACTACTTGATTGCCTTCACTGACGCGAACAACAACGTGTACGAGAACAATGAAGCTAACAATCTCCTGACCATCAGCGTCGCTGTGGCGGCGCCGGCGCCGATCCTGGTCGCTTCGGTGCCTTTGCTCCAGGCCGCGATGATACCCGGGAGCCAGACGGTGGTGTCGTTCACCGTGGCCAATGTCGGGGCACAGGCCAGCGGCGATTTGCAGGTGATCCTGCCAACTGGCGCTCCCTGGCTGTCGCTGGTGACGACACAGGTGGTTTCATCGCTCCTTCCCGGCCAAAGCAACCTCGTGACCCTGGTCCTGACCCCGCCGGCCACCTTGCCACTAGGCCCCTACACCGGCACCATCACCCTCTACAACCAGAACAACTTGCTGGGGGTGCCGTTCGAGTTCGACTGCGTTTCGGCACTCAAGGGAGCGATGCAAGTCACCGCGAAGGATGAGCTGAGCTTCTATGCCGCAGGCACGCCAAACGTGTCGAATGCGACGGTTTGCCTGACTCAGTTGCTGACCGGCACCAACACGTACTGCACCGTGACCGGGCCCTCCGGCACCGTGACCTTCACCAACCTCCAGGAGGGTTATTACAGTGTGACCGTCCAGGCCGATCAGCATAACGGATTCAGCGCCGTGTATTATGTGCCGGGGAGCCAGACGCTCGACGTGTCTGCCTTCCTGTCGCTCAACGACTTGGTGAGCTATTCCTGGCTGGTGACCACCAGCAACATCCCCGACCATTACAACTTCGAGTTGATAACGACTTTCGAAGCAGGCGTTCCTTGGCCTGTGATTACCGTGGACCCGGGCACGACCAACGGGATCAATCTGTGCGATTATGCGGGGGCGACCAACACGATCATCAACCTGAGCATCAGCAATCATGGCTTGATCACCGCCCAAGGGCTGCAACTAGTCTTTGGCAGCCACCCGGACTGGGACATTGAGCCGCTGGTCACCAGCATCGGCGATCTGGCGGGAATGAGATCTACCAACGTGCCCGTCAGAATCACGCAACTTAGCTCGGCCCCCGCCACCGACGAAACCATTGGGGCCCAGCTCAATTGGCTCGTTTCCACGGCCGATGGCGATTCCCCGCACTATACCAGCCTCCCACCCGGCTTCGTCTATAATGCCGATCCCTCCCAGTGCGCATCCGGCGGCAGCGTGTATGGGCCATTGCTGGCCAAGGTCAGCCACAGCAGCAGTATCAACAGCGGCACCATCGGCAGTGGCGGCGGCGGCGGAAGCGGGGGCGGCGGAAGCACTTCCTATTGCTTGAGCTGTGGCAGTGTCGGTTCCTCGACCAACAACCCCATCACTCTCCCGCAAGTGGTCCAGATCGTCACCGACGGCGGCAAGATCCACGCCAAGATCAACCTCAGCCAAAACCTGGCAACCAGCCGCAATTCGTTCACGGCTTCGCTGGAACTCGACAACAATTCCGGTTCGACGCTCACCAATTTCCTCGTGACGCTCGATCTGCGCGACGCCACCAACGGCCCGGCTCTGGACCGCTTCGGCCTGCAGCCAGCCACCACCAGCCTCGGCGCCCCCTCCTTGCCCACGGCCAATTCCCAGACGGTTGCCTGGACCATCGTACCGGCCACCAATGCCGCCCCCGCCGCCCAGACCCAATACGCCCTCTCCGGCACGCTGGCCTACAAGTTGGACGGGTATTCCATCAGCATACCGCTGCCACCCATCCCCTTCTTTGTACTACCCGATCCCCGCCTGCAAGCCGACTACTTTCTCGAGCGGGATGTGTATGGCGACGATCCCTTCACTACGAATAACGTTGAGCCGTCGGTGCCCTTCGCTCTGGGGGTAATCGTGCGGAATGTCGGCAACGGCGATGCCCGGGCGGTCACCCTCCTCTCCGCCCAACCACAGATCGAGACCACCAACGGTTTGCTGGTGTCTTTTAAACTGGTCAGCTCTCAAGTGGGCCGCCAGGCAGTCTCTTCACGGTGGGACAATGTCAGTTTGGCCGACCTCGGCCCGCATACCAACGCCGAGGCCCTCTGGTGGATGACTTCGTCCCTCATGGGCGATTTTGTCGAATACAGCGCCGTCTTCGAGCACGTGGACGACCTGGGCAACACCAATCTATCGCTCCTGGACAGCGTCGCCCTCCACCCCATCACCCATGTCGTCCGCGCAACCTATCCTTCGGATGACGGCCTGCCGGATTTCCTGGTGCTCGACACCAACAACCTTTACGGCCTGCCTACCACCCTCTACAACAGCGACGGCTCGATCACCAACGTGACTTCGCTTACTGACCCGGTCGTTGCCGGTGCCCCGTCTCCTCTGCAAACGAACATCGCTCTTTCGCTTGTGACCCTTACCAACGGCTGGGTATATCTTCGGCTCAACGATCCGGCCGCCAATGGCATGGTAATCGCAGCAGTCACACGTGCCGATGGCAAGTCCTTGATGATGGGGTCCAACGTCTGGACGACTGCCGCCTTCCGCACCAACGTGGTGCATTTCCCGGGGGCATCGCCTTACCAGCCAGCCTACCTGCATATCTTCGATTACAATCCGGCCACCAACTACACCTTGAGCTACCGCATCGCCGGGCCCGCGATCTGCCCGGTCGTGCCCAGAGCCGTCATTGACGGCCAAACCCTGTTGGTGACCAATTGCATCAGCGTTACCAGCAGCAATCCTCCCTTCTTCTGGGGCCTGGACGCCTCCGCTCCCGACGGCGCGACGATCAACCCCACCAATGGCATTTTCAACTGGACGCCTTCCTGCGCCCAGGGCAGCCACACTTATTCCATCAATCTCTGGGCAACCAACAGCGACAATCCACCCGCGACCAGCGTCGCTACGCTGCTCGTGGCGGTCAGCGATTGCTTGCAGATTAGCCTCGGGTCGAGCGTGGTCCAAATCGGCCAGAGTCCTTGCGTGCCTGTCACCTTGCTTTCCTCGGTTGGCCTGACCAACTTGAGTTTCACCGTGAACTCTCTGGCCAACCGATTTACCAATTGGACCATCACCGCCCTCAATCCCGCCATCGGTGGAACGGCCACCCTGCCGCTCGACGCGTCGAACACGCGGCTCACTTTCACCGCCGCCGGGCAGGTCTTCCAGGGTCCGATGCAAATCTGTTCGATCTGCGCCAGCACGTTGCCGGGTCCCTCCGCATTTCTGCCTCTGGTTCCGGCCAGTATTGTGGCCACCAATGCCGCCGGCTTGCCGGTGGGCAATCCCTCCGGCCAGCCCGGGCGCGTCGTGGCCATTGGCCGCGAACCGCTCCTGGAAGCCACCCTCGGGAGGAACTCCGCCCGCTTGCTTACTCTCTACGGCAACCCGGGTTCGAGCTACGCGATCGGCTACCGCACGAACTACTCTGGCGTCGCCGCCGGAACCAATTGGCTTCTGGGGTGGCGCGTGCCCATGACCAACCTCTGGCAAACCTTCCCCGCTGACTCCAAACCATCGCGCTTGTTCTATCGCGCCTGGGAGTTCTTCGCCGACCCGCCGATCCTCGAATTGCGCCCATCCGCACCGACGAATTTCACGGTGCTGCTCTATGGCCACGCCGGGACCAACTACATTATCGAAGGCACCACCAACCTCGCTAAAGGGAGCACTTGGCTTCCTGTCTCCAGTCTCGGCATGACTAACTCCTTCCAGTTGCTGAACCTTGGCACCCCGACCAACAAGCTGTTCTTCTACCGCGCCAAACGGTAGATATGCCGCCTCCACTCGTTATCCGTGTCCGAAGCGAGGAAATCCACCACGCCCGCGCTTTTGAGCCGGGAGTCCGCTGAAACCAACCCGCAGGGTTTGGCAGAGGGTAGCCGGTGGTCGTTCCCCCCCTTTGCCCCGAACGACCACCGGAAAACGGGCGTTGGATAGCCGAGCACCCCGGGGAGGGGTGCCAGAACGTCGGAGACCTGACCGCAGCAACCACCTGGCGACGGCAAAGCCCTTCACTCCGGGTCACCTGGCCTGCCGGGTCTGGCACCCCAGCCGGGGTGCAGGACTTCTCCTGCGCCGTTGCCCGGAGGTCGCCGCCCCCAAAGACCAGGATTCACGGGTAGCCACAGGATGTCTTTCCATGATTCCCGAGGTTTTCGGCACAAGGCCGCCACCCCTCTCAGTCCCCTGCTTCGCCAGCGTGCGCTACGCCCCCTGTTTACGGAGTTGCTCTGCAACCTTCCTGATGCCGGCAGCCACGTCAGTCCAAGCTTCGTCGCGATTCGGCCAACTAGTGACCGGCTTCATGTCTTTCGGGAAGCCCTGTAACTTGCCAAAGAGCGCCCCTTTCCAGTCGCATGCGCGCAGGGTCACCGGCACCACGCGTGCCTCGCCACTCACCTCACGCTCCAGCGCCAGCTTCATTTCGGTTTCGTAGCAGTAATCCGACGCCAGGAAATCCGCACTCACCAGTAGCAGGATCAAGTCGGCGCGCTTAAAGTTGTCGTCAATCACGCCGGCCCAGTTCTCGCCGCCCAGGATCTTCCGGTCGTGCCAGGTGCTGATGACACCCTGCCGCTGCAGCAGCTTGAGGTGCGTCTCCAACTGGTCGCGCAGTTCCTCGTCCTTGTGCGAGTAGCTGAAGGCCACGCGGACGGCTTTCCGGCCCGCCGCCTTGCGCATCGGTTCGCGGGGTTTGGAGGAAGGCTCTTCCACGCCGCTAAGCAAGTCGGTGATCCTCGCTTTCACCATCTTGCCGTTATTCACGAGCTTCAACTCCGTCTCGCCCTCGGCTTCCAAGATGCACAGGGTCGCGTATTCCACAACCAGGCCGGGATGCCCTGGCACCGGCACCTGCTCGGTCGCCTGCAGCTTCGCAATGCTTCCGTGGATGTGTTCCAGGTCTGCCCGGATTACGGCCAGTAACCGCCGCCGCCCAGCTAGCGGTCCGGTGATCGCGATACTCACGCGCCGGTCTTGCACGTCCGCCTTCACCACAGCGCGATTCCCGTCCCACGCCAGCACTACGCCGGTGCGCCAGCGCGGCATGTTCTTGTTCAGTGCCCGCGACCGCACGATGAACCGCGGCAGCAAACCTTCCGGCAGGATGTTGTAGCGATACTCGAACCATAACGCGTCTGCCGCAGCGAACTCCTTCAGGTCCGGCTCCTCTTTGCCGAGCAACTCCGGCACGAGGTAATGTCCGTCGCCATCGTAGAACTCGTAGCACAGTTCGAACTTCCGCATCAGGTCCAGCAGGTAGAGGTGCATTGCCTGAGGATATTCGTTCCGGTCCAGAACGCCCGGCAGATGTTCCAGCCGCAACTCACCTTTCCGCTTCTCCAGCCAGTCGGCGTTGAGGATCTTGTAAATGCCGTTCGTCACCCATTCCGGATCCAGCACCTGCGTGTCGGACAGGCGCGGATTGTCACGGAAGTTCACCACAATGCCCAGGTCGTGGAGGAAGCCCACCAGCATCTCCTGGCTGGTCGCCTCCGCCACGCCTTGCTCCGCGCAAAGCTGCTGGTAGCGGGTAAATGGAATAAAGTTTGTGCCCTCGTTCTTCGGCAAGTTGGCCAGCGTGTCCTTCACCGTGAACCAACTCGCCGGAAACGGATCGCGCAGATGCTCCAGCAGGTCCGTCTCGCGCAGGATAGCCTGCCGCAATTCTTCGAGGCCAAGCTTCGTCTTGCAATCTGTCTGCACAAAGCCGCGGATGGCAGGAAACTTCGCCTGCAACCCGCGCCGGTTCAGGTCGAAGGGATGGTCAGCGACCTTGTTGATGGCCACGAGCACGGGCGAATCGCCGCCGAAGCTCTCCACAAGCCGGAGCCAGTATTCCACGTTGGCGTCCTGCTCGCCCTCGCGCGCGTTGAGCACCAGCATGTAAAGGCTGCGTTTGGTGAGGAAGAACTGGTGCGTGGCGTGCATGATCTCCTGCCCGCCGAAATCCCAAATGTTCAGCCGCACGTCGTCCTTGCCGACGCGCAGAGGCCACGGCGTGATGGCAATGCCGTCGGTCTTCTTCTCCTCGGGGTTGTAAGTGCCATGAACCAGGCGATTGACCAGGCATGTCTTGCCCACACCACCGCGGCCCACGAGGATTAGTTTGGCCTCATTCAACGGTCGGCTTCCCACGCCTGAGCCGTGAGTTTTGAAGTAGAATTCTAGGATTGAGGCTGGAGAAACCTTGTTTTCAATTCCCTCAAACCCAACATCATAATGGAAAACTTCTCTCTCTTGCATCTCGGGAGGCAGGCCCAACCGAGGGTTGCCACGCACGTACAAACATTTCAAATCTGGCAACCGACGGAGTGCCTCCGGCAAGCTTCTCAGGCCGTTGATAGAAACGTCGAGATACTTGAGTTGTAACAGTTGCCCAATTCCCTCCGGTAAGGCTGTCAGCCGGTTTTGGGAAACGTCGAGGTGCTGGAGTTGGGCCAATTGGCCAATGGTTTCCGTCAACGCAATTAGGCTGTTGCGGGACGCGATTAATGTCTGGAGCTGAGTCAATTGACCAAGTGGGTGACTCAATCTTATAGCCATGCCTTGCCGAATGAAAGTAGGCACGTCCAACTCTTCGCCAGCCCTCATCGCTGACTCGGTTTTGTCGAATTCTCCGATCGACACGACTCCATTCGGCAAATCTCCTTGGAGAGATTGGAATTCACTCCGGCCCCGCTCTCCCAACACTTGGGACTGTAGTTCGAAGTCAGCCAACAACGCGATTAGTTCATTCTTCGAGACGTCGAGCATCTGGAGTTGGACCAGTTGACCGATAGCTTCGGGCAAGGATGTAAGTCGGTTCTGAGAAACGTTGAGCCGCTGGAGTTGGGTTAGTTGCCCGATTGAAGCCGGCAGTTCGGTCAGGACCAAGCCGCTGAGATCCAGAGAGTGCGCCTTGGACTTCCGCGCGTCTTCAATCCGCTTTTCGGCGATTTCCTCCGGGTTCTTGTTGCGGTCATCCCCGCGTCCGCCTGTTCCGAGTCTTCTTCTCTTGGCTGCCATGCGCGCCAGCCTCGCTCTGGCGCGCAGCAAAAGCCAGCCTGGAGTTTACTTCCAGTCGCCCGGCAACAGACGGATCAGAGCGGCCATCCGTCGGCTGCCACGAGCGAGTCCAGAGGGCGCGGGGGCTGCTCTGGGCTGGGCTGGAGCAGCAGGTGAGTTCAGGAGTTTGTATTCGATACTACATGGCGAGCTTGGAGGCCTGACTTCACATTAATGCCATGCCAAAATAGCGTTCCGCGCGGTCGGGGAGCACGGTGGCGATGTTGCCGCTTAGCCGCTGGGCCAGTTGCCGCGCGGACCACACGTTCCCGCCGGAGGAAAGCCCTACCCGCGATCCGTGGTCGCGTCCGAGCGCCCGGGTGGTACCGATCGTGTTCTCGTCGGCCACCTCGATCACCTCGATGAGATGTGGGTCGCGACCGGGCGCGATTTTTCGCGTGCTTTGGGCGCGGTTGCAGGCAGATTGCCGTCGTGGAAAAGAAGCAGGCTGTCCTCGCTGCCGTTTTGCCGACGCACACGCCCGAGTTGTTCCGGGCGGCGGTGCAGCGCGCGGCGGAACTCCTGCGCGCGGGGGAGACGGTCGCGCTGCCGACCGAGACGGTGTACGGCCTGGCCGCCAACGCGCTGGATGCCAAGGCGGTCGAGCGCATCTTCCAGATCAAGGGCCG
>OBLU010003072.1_pt1 | contig 15158 bp, 13 predicted proteins | sample 1518681 | NCBI WGS metagenome assembly OBLU01 (sample SAMEA3539304, study PRJEB22396) | soil metagenome | biome: tundra; feature: field; material: soil | place: USA | collected 2010-05 | depth 0.15 m
TCCTCGTCGGCGAGGCAGGCGTCAACTCGGGGTTCATGGTGTGCCAGTACACCGCTGCGTCACTCGTGTCGGAGATGAAGAGCCTGGCGCACCCGGCGGCCGTCGACTCGATCACGTCCTCGGCGGGCCAGGAGGACCACGTCAGCATGGGCATGATCGCCGCCCGCCATGCACGGGAGTGCCTTCGCGACGCCGAGGCGGCCATCGCCATGGAAGTGCTCTCCGCAGCCCAGGCTTGCGACCTACGGGCCCCCTTGCTCGCCGGGACGGCCAGCCGGGCCGCCATCGCGTCACTGCGCCGGGTGGTGCCCACGCTCGTCCACGACCGGGCGCTCAAGCCCGACGTCGACGCGACGATCGCACTCCTCCGCTCCGGAGAGCTGATCACAGCGGTGGAGGCGGAGATAGGACCGCTCGAGTAAGCCCCGCCGGAGCAGGCGACGGGCGTCCCGGGAGCGCCAAGGGAAGTCTCCCCCGCGAGGTGGCCAGAGTTCCTGCAAGAACCGGGAGTAACTTCGGCATGATGGCTGTCGCAAACCTCGATCCCACTCGTATACCAAGGCACGTCGCTTGTGTGATGGACGGCAACGGCCGCTGGGCGCGCCAACGCGGGCTGCCGCGTACCGAAGGTCACGCCGCGGGTGAAGAGGCGCTGTTCGACACGGTGGAGGGAGCGCTGGAGCTCGGAGTCGACTGGATGACGATGTTCGCGTTCTCTACGGAGAACTGGCGGCGCCCGCCCGACGAGGTGCGCTATCTCATGCATTTCAACGAGGGCATCCTCACCCGCCATCGCGACGATCTGAACAGCAAGGGTGTGCGCATACGCTTCGCCGGCCGCAGGGACTGGCGCGTCCCGCGTCGCCTCATCCGGCACATGGACGAGTCAGTCGCCCTCACCGCAGCGAACCGGCGATTGACGCTCACGATCTGCTTCAACTACGGCGGCCGCGCGGAGATCGTCGACGCAGTCCGCCGGCTCGTCGCCGACGGCGTGTCGCCGGACAAGATCGACGAGAAGGCGCTCCGGTCCCGGCTCTACTGGCCCGACATGCCCGATCCCGACGTTGTGATCCGCACCTCGGGTGAGTTCCGCATCTCCAACTTCCTGCTCTGGGAGCTCCCCTACTCCGAGCTCGTCTTCACCGACGTCCTCTGGCCCGACTTCCGCCGTGAGAACCTGTTCGATGCCGTCGGTGAGTACCAGCGGCGTGACCGGCGCTACGGAGGGCTCGAAGGGTGAACGACGAGTCCCGCGTGAGGTTCCGCATCCGCGACCACATCGGAGTCATCTCGGGACTGTTCCTCGGTGGCGCCGCGTTTCTCTCGGTCGTGGCGCTTGCGGCCATGGGTGACGAGCAGGCGCTCACATTGCTGGTCGTGATCGTCGTGGGGATCGGCCTCATCGCACTCGGAACGCGGATGAGGGGCTGACCCGCGCGGTGGCCACCTACAGCGACGAAGGTGTAGTGCTGCGAACGATGCGGCTCGGGGAAGCCGACCGGATCGTGACCCTCGCGACCCCCGAACACGGAAAGGTCCGAGCCGTGGCAAAAGGGATCCGCAAGACCAAGAGCCGGCTGAGCGGCCGCCTCGAACCGCTCACGCATGTGAGCATGATGTGCTGGCGAGGGCGAGAGCTCGACGTCGTGAGCCAGGTCGAAGCCATCGAGCATTTCAAGGCCATTCGTGGGGACCTCGAACGGGTCCCGGTCGCGATGACGATGCTCGAGGTCGTGGATCACGTCGCGCTCGAGAGGCATCCCATGCCTGAGATGTTCCGGATGCTCGTGGGGGCGCTGCGGACCTTGGAGGAACGTCTTTCGCCGGCACTCCTCGGTTCGTTTCTCTGGAAGCTCCTCGTGCTGGAAGGAGTCGGCCCCTCGATCGACCGGTGCGCCGGGTGCGGCTCGAAGGGTGAGCTGGTCGCGTTCGACGCTGGAGAAGGTGGGTTCCTTTGCCGTTCCTGCCGCCGTGGGCAGGCCGTCGGCGCCGAGACGGTGAGCCTGATCCAACAGGTTCTCAGCGGAGGTCTCCGCTCCGCGCTCGACCAGCCGCCGAGCCGCGCGACGGCGGAAGCGGAGCGCTTGGCCATGCTCGCGACCGAGTACCACCTGGACCGGAGGGTGCGCTCGGCGCATCGGGGCGCGGAGATCTCGACGGCCGGTTGGCAGGGCTGGTCGAGCACAAGCAGTTCGGACACTGCTCACGACGTGCGAGCGCCTGGCACCGGGGCGGAGGAGGAGGCCGGGGCAGGGTTGCCACCACTCGCCTCCTAGATACCGGTCACGCAGAGCCGAGGCACCGGGCGGAGCAGCAAGGTGCACCGGTCGCGTGCAAGTAACCTGCCGCCATGCCGACATCTTTCGAGCCCGCGACTAACCCCGGGCTGTTCGACGCCGTTGTCAACCTGTGCAAGCGGCGGGGTTTCGTCTTCCCTTCGGCCGAGATCTATGGCGGCATCCGCTCGACTTACGACTACGGCCCGCTCGGCGCTCTCATGCTCCGCAACGTCCGCGAGGCGTGGTGGCGGGCGATGATCCAAGAGCGCGACGACGTCGTACCCATCGATGCCGCTATCCTCACCAACCCCAAGGTCTGGGAGGCATCGGGCCACCTGGCGACGTTCACCGACCCGCTGGTCGACTGCCGCAACTGCAAGGACCGATGGCGCGCGGACCAGATCGAGGACGCGTGCCCCAATTGCGGCTCCAAGGACCTGACAGAGGCTCGGCCGTTCAACCTCATGTTCAAGACCTACGTCGGACCGGTCGAAGGCGACTCTTCGGTTGCCTACCTCCGGCCCGAGACGGCTCAGGGCATGTTCGTGAACTTCCTCAACGTCCTCACCACCACGAGGCGCAGGCCGCCGTTCGGGATCGCCCAGCTCGGGCGGGCATTCAGAAACGAGATCACACCCGGCAACTTCGTCTTCCGCACACGAGAGTTCGAGCTGATGGAGCTTGAGTTCTTCGTCCCACCTGCAGACAGCCCGCGTTGGCATCAGTACTGGTGCGACGAACGGCTTGCCTGGTACACGCGCTATGGCATCGCCAGTGAGAAGTTGCGCCTCCGGCCGCATGAGAAGGAGGAGCTCTCTCACTACTCCGCCGGAACGACAGACGTTGAGTTCTTCTTTCCTTGGGGCTGGGGTGAGCTGGAGGGCATCGCCAACAGGACGGACTTCGACCTACGTGCTCACCAGGAGAGTTCGGGTACATCCCTCGAATACTTCGACCAAGCGGCGGGCGAGAGTTACCTCCCCCACGTCGTCGAGCCGGCAGCCGGCGCGACTCGAGCGATGATGGCGTTCCTGTTGGCTGCCTACGACGAGGACGAGATCGGCGGTGAGCGGCGAGCGGTGCTCCGCCTGCACCCGCGGCTGGCTCCCTACCAAGTCGCCGTTCTCCCCTTGTCGAAAAAGGAAACGCTCGCTCCTCTTTCGAGAGACGTCTTGCACCGGCTTCAGCGCTACTTCATGTGCGAGTTCGACGAGACTCAATCGATCGGCCGGCGCTACCGGCGCCAGGACGAGATCGGCACCCCCTATTGCGTGACCATCGACTTCGAGAGCCTCGAGGACCAACAGGTGACGGTCCGCGATCGCGACTCGACCGAGCAGACGAGACTCCCGATCGAGGACCTCGTCCCCCACCTTCTCGGACGATTCGACATCTGAGGCGGCTCCGGGCTCCGACTCCGGGCGAAATTACGGGTACCGGTGCCGCCGCCAGGCGGCAGAACAGCTCGTTTTGGGCCACCACCCGGGTCTCGTTTAGGCTCAGCTTGCCGCGACAACTCCTAGGAGGACCCCCCATGAGCTACGTGTACGACTTCGACCACGCGCATCCTCGTGCGCCGATGGAGCTCAAGGACCTCCTAGGCGGGAAAGGCGCCAACTTGGCCGAGATGACCTCGGTGCTGGGCCTGCCGGTGCCACACGGCTTTACGATCTCGACAGACGCCTGCCGGGCGTACATGTCAGAGGGGTGGCCCGACGAGCTCGACGGCGAGATCGCCGAGCACCTCACGAGGCTCGAGGAGCGCATGGGACGCCGGCTCGGCGACCCGGACGACCCGTTGCTCGTGTCGGTCCGCTCGGGAGCGAAGTTCTCCATGCCTGGCATGATGGACACCGTCTTGAACCTCGGCCTCAACGACCGGTCGGTCGAAGGCCTCGCCAAGCAGACCAATGACGAGCGGTTCGCGTTCGACTCGTACCGGCGTTTTGTGCAGATGTACGGACGTATCGTCCTGGGAGTCCCGGGCGATGAGCTGGACGGGCCTCTAGAGGCCCTGAAGGAGCGCACAGGTGCTTCGGACGCGGAGCTGCCGGCGGCGGCCCTTCAAGGGCTCGTAGAGGAGCTGAAGGGCGTTGTAGAGCGAACGACAGGAAGCCCCTTCCCACAGGCACCGATCGACCAGCTTCGCGGCGCGATCGAGGCCGTGTTCGCTTCGTGGAACGGGGCCAGGGCCGTCGCCTACCGCTTGCGGGAGCACATCCCGAACGATCTCGGCACGGCGGTGAACGTGCAGGCCATGGTCTTCGGGAACCGCGACGAGAAGTCAGGCACGGGTGTCGGCTTCACACGGGACCCGGCCACCGGGGCCAAGGGTGCTTACGGCGACTTCCTCGTCAACGCCCAGGGCGAGGACGTGGTCGCCGGGATACGCAACACCGAGCCGCTCTCCGCGCTGGGGAGCAAGTTCCCCTCGATCTACGAGGAGCTGATGGAGATCTTCTCCAGGCTGGAAGCACATTACCGGGACATGTGCGACACGGAGTTCACCATCGAGCAAGGCAAGCTCTGGATGCTGCAGACCCGCGTCGGCAAGCGAACCGGCCGGGCCGCGCTCCGCATGGCAGTGGACATGGTCGACGATCCGGCCATCTCGCTCACACACGCCGAGGCGCTACAAAGGACGACCGCCGAGCACATCGAGGCGGTGCTGCACCCACAGTTCGCGGACAACTCCTCGCCAGTCCTGGCCAAGGGGCTCGCCGCGTCGCCCGGCGCCGCTGTCGGCGCCGTGTGCTTCACCGCGGATGACGCCGCCGCTGCCGCTGCGAATGGTGAGCACGTGATCCTCGTGCGCAACGAGACCTCCCCCGAGGACGTGCACGGCATGCTCGCCGCCGAAGGCATCCTGACCGCCAGGGGCGGCCTGGTGAGCCACGCCGCAGTCGTCGCCCGCGGCTGGGGCAAGCCGGCGGTGGTCGGCGCCGAAGCCCTACGGATCAGCGCATCCGACAAGCTCTTCCGAGTCGGCGACACCGTCGTCCGGGAGGGCGAAGTGATCTCGATCGACGGCTCGGAAGGCACCGTCGTCGTCGGCGCCGTGCCCCTGATCGCCGCCGAGGCGCCCCCAGAACTGACAAAGCTGCTCAGCTGGGCCGACGAGATCCGTTCGGGCCGCCTCGGGGTTCGCGCCAACGCTGACACCGGCGACGACGCGGCGAACGCTCGCCGGCTCGGAGCCGAGGGGATCGGCCTGTGCCGGACCGAGCACATGTTCTTCGGAGACGACCGCCTGCCGATCATGAGACGGATGATCCTCGCATCGACCGAAGACGAAGAGACCGCGGCGCTCGAGGAGCTGCGAGCTGCACAGAAGGCGGACTTCCTCGGAATCCTCGAGGCCATGGACGGCCTGCCCGTGATCGTCCGCGGGCTCGACCCCCCGCTGCACGAGTTCCTCCCCGACGTCGAGTCTCTCCTCGTGAAGCAGGCGAAGGAAGGCCTCACCGACGACGAGAACAAGCTCCTCGAAGCAGCCATGTCCTGGCGTGAGGCCAACCCGATGATCGGGGTGCGTGGCGTACGGCTCGGGGTCTTGAAGCCCGGCCTGTACGCAATGCAGGTGCGCGCCCTCATGGAGGCCGCCTACGAAAGGGCAGCTGCGGGCGGCCACCCGATCGTGGAGATCATGATCCCTCTCACGATCTCGCGCGAGGAGATGGCGCTCGCCCGCTCCTGGGTTGTCCAGGCGCTGCAGGACGCGGCGCCCAAGGGCGGAGACACTGAGACCGCCAAACGGATCGAGGTTGCCATAGGCACGATGATCGAGACTCCACGAGCCGCGCTGCTCGCGGACCAGATCGCCGAGGTGGCGGACTTCTTCTCGTTCGGGACGAACGACCTCACCCAGATGACCTTCGGCTTCAGCCGCGACGACGTCGAGGGCAGGATGATGGCCGCTTACCTGAGCCAAGGCCTTCTCAGCGCGAACCCGTTCGAGAACGTCGACACAGCCGGCGTGGGCGAGCTGGTTCGCATCGCCGTCGAGCGCGGGCGCGCCGCTCGCCCGGGACTCAAGATCGGGGTCTGCGGCGAGCATGGCGGCGACCCGGTCTCGATCGACTTCTTCGCCAGGGCAGGACTCGACTACGTCAGCTGCTCGCCGTTCCGGGTACCTGTTGCGCGACTCGCAGCAGCCCACGCGGTGCTCGCGATGGACGCTGAGAAGGCAAAACAAGCTTCCGCGTAGCACGGGATCGGCTCCGGCCAACCGAACCGCGACCCCTGGGCGCGCCCGCGCACGCACGCGGTACCGTCCAAGTGATGGCGATTCCCGACGACGACGTGGCTGCGGTCCGCTCCGCAACCGACATCCTCGCCCTGATAGGTGAGTACACGCCGCTCAAGCGGGTTGGGCGGCGCTATGTCGGCCTGTGCCCGTTTCATGCCGAGAAGACGGCATCGTTCTCGGTCAACGCCGAAGAAGGCCTCTACTACTGCTTCGGGTGTCAGGTCTCCGGGGACGCGATCACCTTCCTGCGCAACATCGAGGGCTGCGACTTCGTCGAAGCAGTAGAGCGCCTGGCGGCACGGGCCGGGATCGCGATCCGCCACGACACGGGCGGCAAGGACCAGCCCGACCGCGAAGGGCGCAAGGCCCTGCTCGGCGTCATGGAGCGGGCGGTTGCCTTCTACCACGAGGAGCTGCTCAGCCAGCCGGACGCGAAACGTGCACGGCAGTACCTGCGGTCGCGGGGCTACGAGGGTGAGACCGTGCGCCAGTTCGGCCTGGGCTGGGCACCTGAGGCAGGCAGGTCGCTCGTGGAAGCGGTCCGGGCCCCCGCAGATCTGCTCGTCAAAGCAGGACTCGCCCACGAGGCCCAGAACCGACTGCGTGATGCCTTCCGGGGCCGGGTCATCTTCCCGATCTTCGACCCGGCGGGCAAGGCGATCGGGCTGGGTGGCAGGATCCTCCCCGGTGCCGGCGAGGGGGCCGGCCCTAAGTACCGCAACTCGCCCGAGACACCGATCTATTCGAAGAGGCGGACCCTCTACGGCCTCAACTGGGCCAAACACGCCATCGTTCAAACCGGCGAAGTGATCATTTGCGAGGGCTACACCGACGTCATCGGCTTCTTCGCTGCCGGCTTGCCCCGAGCGGTGGCCACTTGCGGGACGGCGCTCACCGAGGAACACTTCCGCCTCCTCGGGCGATTCGCGAAACGAGTCGTCCTAGCGTTCGATGCCGACGCTGCCGGCCAATCGGCTGCTGCCCGCTTTTATGAATGGGAGAAACGTCACGAACTGGAAGTCGCCGTTGCCGCCCTGCCCGCGGGCAGCGACCCGGCGGACCTCGCGATGCGCGAGCCGCAGGCCTTGACCGATGCGGTCGAGAACGCGAAGACGTTTCTCCGCTTCAGGGTGGATCGGGCGCTGGCCTCGGGCGAGCTCAAGACCGGCGAAGGCCGGGCCCACGCGGCCGAAGCTGCTCTCGCGATGGTCGCCGAGCACCCGAACGAACTGGTTCGCGATCAATTCCTCGTCAGCGTGTCGGACCTGACCAGGCAAGACCCCGAGCGACTGCGACCACGCTTGGAGGCGCTCGTCCGGGCCTTCAAAGCTTCGAGTCGCAAGACTACCGACGAGGCCGGCCGGGCCGTTGGCGGCGGGCGGTCTCAACCACCAGACGAGGAACCGCCATGGCAACCGGACCCCGAGGGCAGCTGGGAGCAGTCCGGGGGCAGAACACGACCAGCCGGGCCTGGCTCCAGCTCTTGGCGGGAACCGAACCCTGTTCCTTCGGGCGAGCGCGCCGGACGGGACGCGCTCGTGCTCGCAGTTCGCGAGCCGCAGGCCATGGCTGGGCGATTGAACGAGGCGATGTTCGCCGACCCGCTCCAGCGAGCTGCACTCACGGCACTTACCAGCTCGACAAACCTGCATGACGCCATCGAGAGTGCAGACGAGGAAGTGGCGGACCTGCTTCGGCAACTCGCGGTGTCCGAGCCCGACGCGGACCCGGACCAGACCGTGACCGCCCTGGCCCGCTCCGCCGCCCAGGTAGCACTCGACGAAATCAAGGCCGAGGCCCGCCAGGCCAGTGCCGAGGACGACGCGACCCGGCTCGCTGCGGCCGGTGCCGCCATCAGATGGCTAAAGTCCGAGCTGGAGCTAGTGCAGGAACCGGGAACGGCCGATAGGACTTCGCCTGCCGTGAGTGACGCTGCGAATCGATTGGTAGCGTGGCTGTCGCAGCGCTATCTGGAGGCGAGATGAGCGGCACGACCGAGCAGGCCCCCGAGTCGGGAGTCACAGGCTCCACGACTGGCTCCAGCGCGGCCAACGGCACCGCGGAGGTCCGCGAGCCTGCACCGGCCGAGCCACCCCTGGTGGACTTCGGCGGCATCGGAGCCGACGCGCTGTTGCAAGACGGCGATTGCGAGAACGGCGCGATCCTCCCCAAGCCTCGCCCTCGTGTCGTCTCGGTGCCGATGTCACTCGGGGGCGGGAACGGCGATGCCCAGGCAACAGATCCCGTTCGCGCCTATCTGAGGGAGATCGGGCGCGTCTCGCTGCTTTCGCCCGAGCTCGAGGTTCTTTGCGCACGAAAGATCGAGGCCGGCCAGGAGGCGGCCGCAGAGCTGGCCGCCCTAAGGGCATCAGGGACCTTTGACAAGATTGCCTTCGAGGAGCGCCGAGCCGCCGAACGGGCGATCCACGAAGGCTTGGAGGCCAAGGATCTCCTCATCGAGGCGAACCTGCGACTGGTGGTCTCGATCGCGAAGCGTTATCGCAATCGAGGGATGGCGTTCTTGGACCTCATCCAGGAAGGCAATCTCGGATTGATGCGCGCGGTCGAGAAATTCGACTATCGCCGCGGCTTCAAGTTCTCCACGTACGCCACTTGGTGGATCCGCCAGGCCATCACACGGGCCGTCGCAGACCAGGCCCGCACGATCCGAATCCCAGTCCACATGGTCGAGACGATCAACAAGATCGTGCGCACCCAGCGGCAACTGTCCCAGGAGCTCGGCCGTGAGCCGACGGTCGAGGAGGTCTCCGCCCGGACGCAGTTCCCGGTCGAAAGAGTGCGCGAGCTCCAGCGGATCAGTCAGGACACCATTTCCCTGGAACAACCAATCAGCGAGGAGGAGGACTTCAGCCTCTCGGACCTGATCGAAGACCACACTGCCGAAGTACCGGTCGACGCGGCCACGCGAATGTTGCTGAACGAGGCAGTGAAACGTGCCCTATCCGAGTTGAGCGAACGCGAGCAGGAAGTGGTGAGGCTTCGTTTCGGCCTGGACGACGGCCGGATCCGGACCCTCGAGGAGGTCGGGCAAATCTTCGGAGTCACCCGGGAGCGCATTCGCCAGATCGAGATGAAGACGCTCGCGAAGCTGCGTCACCCGATGGTGTCGCGCCCGCTTCGGGACTATGTGGAAGGCGACTGAAGCCGAGCGAGCGGGCTCAGGTCCTTCTTGTCGCCTCCGTACGTTGGGGCGAGACGGCGCTCTCGAAAAGGGCGATCACTCGTTCCCGAGCAAGGTTCCCGACCGGTCCGCGCAGCAGATCACTTGCTCTTTCCCGAGCGAGATCGCCCAGTGCGAGCACTTTTTCGGCCTTCAGCTCTGCCGCGCGCACATTCGGGCTGGTGTGCAGTGACCAGTCCGATGTTGGTGAAGCGAGCTGGCCGCGGCTCGCAATCGGGGCCCGGAGCTGGCGCGCCTTCTTGGTCAGGTAGAAGCCTGCTGCACACCCCACGACGAACCCGGTCCTGAACCGCATCCGCCTTTCTTACATCGCGCGTCCGAGCTTCGCCAGTGCGAAGTCCCCTGGGCTCGCCCGGCTGAGCGGGCAGACACCCGTTTCGGCGTGATCAGCGACGCCCGCTGCGGGCGTCCGGAGGGCCGTCCGACGTGGCTTTCGAACAGGCGGCGGTCGAGGACCGTCAGCCCGTATAGGCTTCGCGCTGATTTCCGGGGTAGCTCAATCGGCAGAGCACGCGACTGTTAATCGTGTGGTTGAGAGTTCGAGTCTCTCCCCCGGAGCTGCGCACCGAAGCTTCGAGGTCTTTCGACGTCAAACCACACTCGTGAGCATCCTGGCCCCGCAGTTGCAACGAGCAGGCTCGCTATTGGTGCGCCCACGGCTGTGGCGCGTAAGTGCCGTCACCCCGCAGCGAGAGGTCGTGTGCCCAGGTCAGCACGTGGTATGGACCGACGGCTGTTACGTGTTGCGGCGGCCCGAACGATGCCAGAGCTGACTGCGCGTCGACGCCTCCCCACGGCACCGTCGCGTTGTAGACGAGGAACTCGAAGCCTCCCCCGTACCATGCCGAGCTCGACAGCCTCCTGTATCGCACGACATGCTGACCGCCGGCACTCGTGACGACCGGGCGGACGACAACGGAATCGGAGGACTCCACCGTCACGATCGACGCGCTCCAGTAGTCGCCTATGCCTCTGGTGAGATGGTGCTGCTCGAGATACGCAGCCAGGCTCACGGCGGGTTGAGCCGGTGACGGAGTCGTGAGGGTGTTCACGAAGGTCGTCGCGTAGCCGAGGACCACAAGACCAGCCACTCCGGCGAGGACAATCCTCGGCCATCCATCTGTCGCACGTTCCGCGATCTGCCCCGCGAGGCGCGCACCAAGGATCGAGCCGAAGATCATCGCGGCCGTCAGGTAGCGGCCAAAAGGGGCCTGCGACGAGAAGGAGAACCATACAAAGGTGGAGCAGCCGCCGAAGAAACCGAAGACGAGCACATCCTCGAACCAGGCGGCCTCCCGGCGGTCCGAGCCAGCAACCTCATCTGATGCCGGTACGTCGCCGCCCACGATCGAGCCCACGACCGAGCGGACGATCGCAACAAGCCCGACACCGATCGCCAACACGCCCAGACCTAGCCCGATCGCGTGTGCAACCCCGAGGATCGGTGGCACTCCCGGCGAACCGAACGGTCGAGACCCGACACCCTCCAACGCCGCTCCCCAGGTGAGGACGTGATAGACGTTGTGAAACATCTGATGGAACTGCGCCCGAGGATTCGCCGCGCCGATCGTGTAGGTCCCGATTGCCCAAGTGATCCTGCGCATGGCTTCGGCAAACACGACGCTGCCCAATGCCGCCGTGAACGCAGGAGCACCCGCGCTCCATCGCCGAGCCCGTAGCGCGGCAACTATCCCCGCCAGGCCAATCGGTGCCACTCCGAGGACCACAATCTGGAGGTCTCCGAGCAGGCCGGCCGCGAGAAAGACGACCGCCAGCAGCCAGCCCCAGCCGAAACGAGCCCTCCGCAGCGCCACGAACGCGACAAGGCACCAAAGCGTCGTCGCCACATGGAATGGACCGATGAGGAAGAACTCTGCGAAGGCATGCGTCGGCAGGCCGAGAAGCACAACGACAGTCCCTGCGGCAAGTAAGCCGGCCCACCGACCTCGACCACGCTGCGCGATCCATGCTCCGAACCCGATGACGCCGACGGCGATGATCGCCGGCACAAGGTGAAGTAGTTGCGGATGGACTCCTCCGACGAGGACGGCAATTGCGTAGACCGGGGCATCCACCAACCAGAACGAGTCGAGGGAGAGAGCCCAGTGGGTGAGCGTGAAATTCCCGAGCAAGGCCTTTCCCTCGAGAATCACGCTGGCCCCATCCGAGTTCGCGGCATACGAATGCACGGACGAGAGGTAGAGCAGGCCGACGAGCACGAGCGAACCCACCGCCCACGCGCACCATAGGACGAGGCGCCAAGCGGACCGGTCCCTTAGGTGACCGTCGCCGCCTCGATGTCGCACGGCCGGATGTTAACCAATCGCCATCCGTGTCCCCTAGCAAGAGCGCGAGCCGGCCTCGTCCACCCCTCCCGGCGTCGCGACAGCCGCGGCAGGCCCTCTGAGAGAGGGGAGACGGAACCGGGCCTCATCCTCGAAACACAGCCGCCCAGGCCGGGTTTGCAAGCCGGCAGGACTCGAGGCACGCGACGGATTCGCACTCCCTGTCCTCGGGCGTAGCATCCGAGGGCACAGTTAGGGCAAGCAGTAGCGCGACAAACCGCAGTTACAGGAAGGGCCCGTAGCTCAGTGGTCAGAGCAGGGGACTCATAATCCCTTGGTCGCAGGTTCGATCCCTGCCGGGCCCACCAAGAAATGGCAGTTCGGAGGAGGTAGATAGGACCGGGCTCGGCGTACACAACCTGCCTGCAGCGGCCGGCGCGGAGTACGAGCTGAGCAGGCCGCTCTCAGGAAGCAGCCGGCGAGGGTCGTGCCGGGCGTCGCCTGCGGCCGGTCGTGCCGCTCTGAGGGAGCGGCCTCGACCGAGGCGCAGCTCTTACTCTGGGCGAGCCACGCTCTCACACTTGACGCAATACGTCTCTCCCTCACCCCAGACGCGAGTCCGTCGGCCTGGATTGACGGGTGTCCCGCAAACCGCCGTCCAATCCTCTAACTTGATCGACGTCTCAGCCACCAGGTGAAACTTAGGCGTCCTTGCGGCTCCGTAGACGCGATACCCCGCTGGCGCGCGATCGGGGTCCTGTTCGGACACTTCTTCGCCTCCTTAGGCGACTTCTCGAATGTCATCCCATACCAGCCCAGTAGTTGCTTCCAAGCACTTCTTGCACGTTTCCTTCGCTAGCTCGGGCCAGTTCCCTACGCGGATCAACCAGTCCTTCCAAGCGTCATGCGGGAGGACTTCAACTTTGAGTCGTGCGCCTAAGAGCTGTTCCCCACCGGCAGAACGCACGGCGTCGTCGCGGTACTGGGACATCGCTAACGCGCCTTTCGTGACTTTGACTGCATGGATCTTCTTCGACTTGGGATCGGGATAGTCACCCGCACCGTCGCCGTACTTGTATCGTTCCAGGGCAAACGTTGCAGCCAGGCAATACCCATCGACGATGCGAGGCTCGCTCACGGCCCGAGACTAGACCCCGGCGACTCGGCAGGGAGCAGCGGAAGGAGCGCGGCGTCGCGACCTGTCGGGAGCCCCGCTCTCCGCGAGCACTCTCGCCCGAGGCGCCCGCGGGAGCAGCTTCAACTCGTTACGATGGCCTACCGGAACTGTCTCGTTCTGGCACTGCCGGGCTGCGGACCTGACCTACGCGCTACCCAACCAGATCAGGATGTTCGGGGCGCCGCCCAGTAGTCCGCAGGGGCCGGCATTTCCGATCGCCGCCGCCAGCCGTGGACCCTCAGAGGAACAGTACCTATACCGAATGGTCTCGTCACCGACTTCACGCACTCAAGCCTGGACAGTCCCTTGCGTTCCGGACCCACTCTCAACAAAGGTCCGCTGTGTTTCAGGACTGAGGGCTATTGCTTCAGATGATGTTCGAAGAAGGCGAGAATGCGGCGCCGGGCATCCCGAGCAGAAGGCTCGTGGTAACCAACAACGCCGGGAGTGAGCTTTCCCATGACGCTGAACAGCAACGGATTCTTGTCCCCGGCGCCGTCGTGATCGTTCAAGAATGCGTGTCCCGCCTCGGGGTACTCCTTTACGTCGTGCTCGACTGTTGCCGCCGTCAGCGCCCGCTCTAGTCGGTCGGCAGCACCTCGCAGCGTGCGGTCCTTGCCGCCGTAGCTGGCGACGATCGGGCAAGAGCGCTGCAGGAAGTCCGCGGTGTAGGCACCTTGCGGAGCTGTTCCGTAGTTCACGCTCGACACGGCGAAGCCCCGGTCAGGTGAGAGCAGCAGGGCGAGGCCCCCGCCCATGCAGTAGCCGATGACCCCCACCTTGTTGGTGCAATCCTGTCGCCCGACCAACCATGCCCGGACAGCCTCGATCTCGGCGAAGGAGCGTCCCTGCCGCGCACGCGCCTCGCGCATGATCGAGATCATGCACGCGACTCGGCCACGACCGTGGAAGAGATCAGGGGCCACCGCTAGGTAGCCTTCCCCGGCAAGCCACTCCGCCTGGTTCCGTAAGTCCTGGCTCATGCCCAACGCGTCGTGGATGACGACTACGCCGGGCCATGGCCCTGAGCCCGGAGGCGTCGCAACATAGGCGGGCACCTCACCTCGAGTAGGAATCCTCACTTCGGCCATCACGTCTCCTTGGATGCTGGCGGTTGTCCCGGACGGTCCGCATTTGCGGCGCCGTTCGCCACAACTCTCGTGGCGAGTCGTTTGCCCCATTGTTGGGCTCGGACTTCCTCCCCCCGTTTGAGGTGATTGTCCACGGTGACGAAGAAGCTCTCGGGCTTGGACACCATCTGAAATCCGTGTCTCCGAAGCGTTCTGCCGATTCCCTTCGACGCCCTCCCCCAGAGGATGGCCGGACCCTTGCGGCGGGTGTCAAAGACGGCCACTCTTGTGTGGCCTTGGCCGAGCGACCCGAGCCAGTCACGCACGCCCGGGCCTTGGGCGTCGCGATCGAGCACCAGATCGCTCCTGGGATTCCGCGCTATGGCACCTGCCCACTTGCGGGTGCGCGCACGACTCATGCCGTGAAAGTGGGTAGGCCCGCCAACCACAAGCAGGTCGGTGTCGACCAGCAGCTCGCGGCCTGCCTCGGGCACTGGAACCACGACGACAATGCCCACTGGTTCGAGGCCCTTGGCAATGGCATCGGCGATCACGCGCGTGTTACCGAACATCGACTCGTAGACGATCATCGCCCGCATGGCCGTACCTCCTTCATACGTCCACCACAACCAAGCGTATGGTCACCGCTGCCGGGCCGGGCGCCGGCGTGCACGCGACCACGGGCTGTGAGGTTCGCCTCTAGTTGGCCACGCCGTTACCGGTGGAGCCTGTCCGTAGCGCTGAGGCGCAAAGAGGCAGCATGGCACAGATCGAAGGAGAGATCATCATCGGTCGCCCGTCTGAAGTCGTCTTCGATTTTGTCGCCGACGAGCGAAATGAGCCGAGCTTCAACCCACGCATGGTGCGAGCTGAACTGGTCTCAGGCGAGCCGA
>OBLU010003073.1_pt1 | contig 15156 bp, 6 predicted proteins | sample 1518681 | NCBI WGS metagenome assembly OBLU01 (sample SAMEA3539304, study PRJEB22396) | soil metagenome | biome: tundra; feature: field; material: soil | place: USA | collected 2010-05 | depth 0.15 m
TCGTGCGGGTCGGCCGGTCTGATGAGCGATCACCCCAAGCAGATACAAGACGTCGGCGTGATTCGGCCTGGCCAGCAGAATCTCCTGGTAAAGCCCACTCGCCTCCGTTAGACGTCCGGCACGATGGTGATCCAACGCCTGCCGGAACAGTCTGTCTTCATGCTCGCTCAAGGCTTGAGTATAAATCTGTTCGATATGAACCGGAAGCCGGTGGATTCCGCAGCACGCCCCCTCTCGGATCACGCTTCGGAAATCATGCCACCAGCAGTCTCGTTGCAATGCAGCGCGTCCCTGTTGCGAAATCCCCATCGCGCCAGCCCATGCCCCCTGAAGTCGTTAGCGCCCTATCGGGACTGCCTCGGACGGGAGGGCACAGGAATGGTGAGGAGCCGCGGGGCCGAGGCAGTTTCGATAGGGGCGACTTGAGGGAAGCAGCTGGCGGGGCGAGGTGGACAAGGAGTCCGGCGGATTGGCGACCCGATTGCGAAACGAACCGGCTTGAGGTAGCGGTTTCCGCTAGACGCTTCAAATGTTGACGGTCACCCAGTAGTGGCGGAATTGGCGGACGCGCATGGCTTGGTTCGCACCCCGCCCGCCCTCAGGTGCGCAGTTTTTCAAATCATTCCAATGGGGTTGACCGTTAAGACACTTCTAGGTTCGCGATCGGCGGCCAGCGAGCAGACCAGCCAGTTTTCCGTGACGCAGCAATCTTGATCTGAGGCCTTCTTTTTCCCGCTCAGGCTTGGTATTCTAGTCTCCGATCATGGCCACCCTGGGATTAGTCATCCATGGGCGCTACCAACTCAGCGGCAAGCCGGTGGGTCAGGGTGGGATGGGGATCGTATACAAGGCCTATGACCTAGCAACGAAGCGTCACGTGGCGCTCAAGAGCATGCGCGGGGCGATGAGTGCAGCCGCCTTGGATCTGTTCAACAAAGAATGGTCGGTACTCGCCAATCTCAGCCATCCGAACATCGTCGACGTGCTCGACACTGGGGAATTCGAGCAAGATAACGAGCTAAGGCCTTTCTTCGTCATGCCGTTTTTGCCCGGCGCGACGCTCGAGCAGCTCATGCAGAGCGCCAGCACGCGGCTCACGCCGGAGCGCATCGTGGGGATCGTCGCACAGGCATGCCGAGGTCTTCAGGCGGCCCATGAACAGGGTGTGATTCACCGCGACCTCAAGCCCAGCAACATTTTCGTCATGGATGACGATGCAGTTAAGATCATCGACTTCGGGATTGTTCACCTGGTCGGGGCCGATTCCGTAACGGGGCTCAAAGGCACGCTCCAGTACATGGCGCCGGAGCAGATCGAGATGAAGCCCAGCTCGCCGGCTTCCGACATTTTCTCGCTGGCGGTAGTCTGCTACGAAGCCTTGACTGGCCGTAAGCCATTCGCTCGCAAGACGGAGGTGGAAACGGTCGAGGCCATTCGCCACCATATCCCGCCCACCATCTGCGATTTGAATCCGCTGGTCAGCCAGTTGGTTAGCAGGGTCATTCACAAGGCGATGGCCAAGGATCCCTGGCACCGTTTCTCGACGGCCAAGGAATACTCCGAAACACTGCAGAAGGCGCTGCGAGGCGAGGCTCTGGAGCGGTTCGATCGGGGGAGAATTCAGCCTTGCATCGATCGTGCGAAGAAAGCGCAGGCAGCAGGGGACCATCAGTTTGCGTCGGAGATTCTGAGCGAACTGGAGGCGGAGGGGAACATCGACCCCGAGATGAGCCTGTTGCGCATTCAGATCGATCAGGCCATCCGGCAGAAGTCGATCCGGCAGCTTCTGGAGAGCGCCCGCGCGCGATTGGAAGAGGATGAATTCCCTCTGGCGCTGCAGAAGATCCAGGAGGTGCTGGACATCGATCCGGGTAACCCGGACGCGATCGGTCTGCGAAGCGCCATCGAGAAGCAAAGGAGCCACCACCAAACCGAGAACTGGTTTCGCCTGGTCGATCAACATATTCACAACGGTTCCTTCGTTCAGGCGCGGCAGGGATTGGATGAGATCCTCAAACTCAATCCGAACGACAGCAAGGCCCGCGAACTCCTTGTGGATGTCGACCGGCGGGAGCAGGAGATCGAACGAACGCGCAGGGAAAAGGAGCAACTCTACCAAGGGGCAATCGTCTGCTACCAATGCGGCGAAGTCAGTTCCGCGCTGACCAAACTCGAACGAATTCTGGACTTGACGCGGCGGTCTCCGGATTCGACGATTCCCGACCGCGATGCGCAATACCAGAGCCTCTACAATCAGATCCGCACCGAGCGGGACGCCACGCGAAGCACCTATGCGGAGGGGCAGCGGCATCTCGCCGACCGGAACTTCGGCAAGGCTCTGGAGGTCTGCAACGAGTTTCTGAAGAAATCTCCGGGCGATCCGATGTTTCAAGCACTGAAACTGGAAGCCGAGGAACGGCAACGACAGGATCAATCGGCGTTTATCGCAGAGGTTTCACGGCGCGCCGAGGGGGAGCGCGATCTGGGCAGGCGGGTCAACATTCTACAGGAAGCAGTCGAGCAGTATCCGGAGGAACCCCACCTGCAGCAATCTTTGCGGTTGGTTCGGGAGCGGCGCGATCTGGTGAATTCGATTGTGGAACGGGCCCTACAATACGAGGAGCGGGGCCAGTTCAGCGAGGCGCTGAGTCAGTTCGACATTCTGCGCAACATTTACGCGCAGTATCCCGGCATCGAGTTCGAGACAGAACGGCTCAAGCGCCGTCGCGATGCCCAAGTCCGTGAGGAGTCGAAGGGGCGGTGGGTGGAGCAGATTGACCGGCAGATCGCTCTCGGCGACTACTCGCGGGCCCGGGAACTGGCGCGAACGTCTTTGGCCGAGTTTCCGGAGGATGGGGAATTGGCCGGATTGGAGCAACTGGCGGAGGGTGCGCTCGGACGCGCCGCGGAGGCGGATCAGTGGCTTCAACGCGGTCAGAAACTATGCTTCGACCGGCAATTCTCCGAAGGCCTCGAAGCGTTGCGCAAGGCAGCTTCGCTCGACAACCGGAACGCGGTTGTACGGGCGGCCTTGTTGAACGCCCTGGTAGAAGAAGCTCGCGCGGTCCTGGGCCAGGATTGGAGGGCAGCCGAACCGCTGATTGAGGAGGCACTGAACATCGACGGGGGCCAGCCTTTAGCCAAGAGCCTGCAGGGGCTGGTACTCGACTACAAGCGTCAGGAAGTCCTGAATGACTGCGTTTCGCAGGCGAGGGAACTGCAGGTCAACGGTGACCTGAACGGAGCCTTGGCCAAAGTCGAAGAAGCCCTGGCATCCTACCCAAACGAGGTGAGGTTGGCGCAACTTCGCTCCACGCTGCGGAATTTGGGCGCGGTGTCCGGGGTCGTGGCCACGCCGGCGCGGCAGGCGGATGCGCCGCCCGCCGCGCCTAAATCGGAACAACCGCCGGCAGCGGAAACAGAAGCCGTTTCGGTTGGGGAAAACCGGCCGGCGGTTGCCGACTCCGCCTTTACCGTCGATGCCAGCATGGCCGGTTTTCCCGCGGCGCCGCGAGCCGCGCCCGTCGCGAAGAAACCTCAGCGCGCCGTCGTCGTGGCTAACGAGTTGTGGGCCGGCGCACGGAAACTGTTCGCGCTCGCCGGGAAGGAATTCGGCCGCCTGCCCAAGCTGCTACAGGATTGGGCCGAACCCAAAGGGGGCCTCTCCAAACTGCAGTGGGGCTTAATCGCCGCGGCCCCGGTGCTTTTGGCGTTGGCGTTGTTGGTGACTTTTTCTCATCGGCAGCGCAAGCCGCCGCCGATGGTTCCTACCGAATACCTCGTCGATCTCGAATCGAATGTTGCGAAAGCGCAGTATCGGGTGGACGGCAATTCAGCCGCTTCCCCGCACTTGCCCTTGCTGCCGGGCCCGCACACCGTCGAGGCCTTCGTGCCGGGCTACAAACCGGCCACCCAACCCTTCACGCTATCGCCCGGCGTGGCGAAGCCCTACGTCGTTTCCTTCAAACTGGAGCCGGAACTGGTACGGTTGCGGCTGTCATCGGGTTTGAAATCCGGCCAGGTAAAGCTGGACGAGCAGCCGCCGGTCGATCTGCAAGACGGGAACTTTGTGAATGATGGGATTGCGTTGTCCGGCGACCACCGTTTTTCATTGATTCAGGCGGGGAAGGAATCCCTGGTGTTTTCGTTTCGGGCCGAACCCGGTGGAATGGTCACGCTCTCCCCGCCCATCAAGGTGAAAGACATCAGCGCCGTGGTGATCGCGACTCTGGCCTCAAGCGCTCGAGTGTACGCTAGCGATAGCTCGCTGAAGGGCGGGCTGAAAGACTCGACGCCGCAAGCCATTCCGGCCGAAGGTCTGGAGTTTGGCCCGATCACCGCAAGCACCGAAATAACACTCGATGACGGCAAGTCCCCGCGAACGCTCCTCATGGAGGTTGGTAACGCGCCGACGCTCACGATTTCGCTGGCCAGCGATCCAAATCAAGGAAGGCTCGAAGTGGAGGTCCGGCCGCCCGGCGCGCAGATGTCGGTCGATGGGCGCAAGCCGCGGCTTCTCCACTTGGGGAAGAACTACTCTTACTCGGAACCTGGTACGCATACTGTCCTTCTATCGAAAGAAGGTTACGAGTCCGTAGAGCGAAAGGTGGAATTGAAGAAGGGCGAAACGCTTCCGTTGGGGGTGGTTGAACTCAAGCAGTTGGTTCTGACCGCATCCCTGGCGATCGAGAACGCTACCCGAGAGGCCGAGGTGTTGATTGACGGTACCCCTCGGGGCAACGTAGGTGGCGATGGTTCCTTCAGTTTGAATGACCTGTCGCCGGGAGAGCACGCCATCGCGCTGCGGAAAGCGGACTTTGAAGACAAGCAACTCTCGAAGCCGTTCACGGTGAGACAGCCGGTCCGCATCTCCGGAGCGGACGGGCAACTGACGCCGTTTGGCACCCTCGATTTCCGGGTTACACCGCCAAGTGCCAGCATCACGTATAAGCGGGCGGAGGAAGCGCAGACGCACCCGGCCGAGAATGGCAAAGCGGTACGCGTGAGAGCGGGGCGTTATGTGGTCACGGCCACCGCCAACGGCAGCCGGCAGCACCAGGAGACGGTCACGGTGGAGTCCGGAAAGGCGCAGCCTATTGAGTGGACCTTGCCACTCGAGGAAGCGAAGAAGGGGCCGGCACCGCCGCCAAAACAGACGGTGACGAAGGATTATTTCCAGGATCCGGCCGCTTGGACACAAGCCGGCGCCTGGTGGATCCATAAGGGCGAGGCCGTGAGTTGGCTGCGTAACAAGCAGGGCGTGTACGTGATCGAATTCCTGCGGCAGACTTCCAAGATCGGGTTCATCAAGAGGACGCGGCGCGTGGAGTGGGTGATCGATCAGAGGAGTTTGACCAACCACATCGACTACACGTTCGACTTTGGGACCCTGGAGCGTAAGGCAACGGTGGACGACAAAACTGAGTCCAAGAAGGTGAAGCTGCCGCCCGCCGCAGCGTCCGGCGACAGCTACACGATTCAAATCGAGATCGCGTTAGACCAAATCGTCATCAAAGATGCGCAAGGCAAAGAACTGGATCGCTATGATCGGCCGAATCGCGCCGAGCCTCTGGGCAAATTCGGTTTTAAGGGCGACGTGGCGCTAGCGGTAAAGAGCGCGGTGGAGCGGTAGATGGCGGTCCTCCAATGAGGCGCATGCCGATGCCGTGGTAGTGGGTTCCCAGCAGACGGCAGCCAACGATGCCGTTGCTGTCGCGGGTTCCGTGCCAGATGCAGCGAACCAACAGCAACCCATTAGCGGACAACTCACTCCAGCACGATCAGCAGTTCCATTTTGGGTTCCACGATTTCGCCGGGGGCGTGGACGGCGATCTGGCGGGAGAGCATCATGGCGTTCCACAGATCGCCCCCCTGGTTCAGGGCAAAGTACTGGTTGTCGAGTTTGATGGGGATCGCGGAAGGCGGTACCGGGGCGTGGCGCAGCGTCAGCCCGGGGAGCGCGTTCCGAATCAGGCGCTGGATGTCGTCCTGAGAAGAGATCTTCACCAGTTGCGGCACCTTGCGGATGATATCGTCCACGCCCATCTTGGCGCTTACGGCCAGGTAGAACTGCGAGTTGCGGAAATACTGGTCTTCGGTTACGGTGCCACCCCAGATGAACCGGTCCTTGACCTCCAGCGGGACGGACACGAACTTGGACGGAATCACGGTTTCCATCAGGTCCCGGATCTGCTGATCGAGAAGCGTGAAGCAGCGGCCTAAGTCGTCATGGTCGTAGTCGGGAAGATTCTCCGGCCGCGCTTCCAGCGAGAAGGTGGAGAGCGCTCCAGCCAGCCGCAGCATGGACACGTAGGCAGCTTCCGGGTGGCCCTTGCGCACCTTCCAGATGTGCTTCAGTTCCGGCAGGTACGAATTGACGGTGTGCAGGAGCCAGAAGTTGGCGGTTTCGGCGGGCGAGAATTCGGCGGTGATTTTGCCGCGCTGCCGGCGGGGACCCGAAAGGGTACCGCTCTTGGTGGCGAGAATCTCGATCTGGCGGCGCAGCAACCCGCTCAGGTACGTGCTGGACGCGAGATTCAAGCACGGCGCAATGAACCGCGGATTCAGCATCGGAATGCCGGCCGCGTTGCGGGTCACCTGGGCGATCCGGAAGGACGAGAAGCCATCGCGGTATTCATCCTCGAAGAGAAGGCGAAAGGTTCTGCGCGCGACCTGCACGGGCTTTTCCTCGTTGCCGGTGTTCTCATCGGTGAACATGCGGGTTTCCGCCAGGTAGCGAGTGGTGGGGAGAGCGCCGGAGGATTCGTCCGGATCGGCTTCCGGAATGCTGACGTTGCGCGCGCGCGGGCGATTCTCGGGGATTGCGAGGAAGACATCGAGCGACTCGCGGTTGGGCGGAAAATGGTCGGCAACGGCACGCGACGGGGCGAGTTCGTCGGCATCCGGCATGTCGAAGGGCTCGCCATCGGGCATGACGCCGGTGCACTTTGCGAGGCGGAACAGGCCGTTGCCGAGGGCGTCGGAATCGATGTCGAGAGCGGTCACGCCCCAGTTGGCAAACTGCGACGCCGCGAACCGGAACTGGAGGGCGTCCTCAAAAAACTGATCCTGCGTCTGGAATTGCTGGGGGGTGAGGAACATCCCCTTGGTCCAGACGACGCGGTGCCGGTTTCTCATGGCTGGTTAGAACTCCTGCCCATGGCTCCGGAAGATGGCGGCGATCTGTTCGCGGAGCGGGTCCTTTAGGCTCTGCACGGTGGCGAGGTCGAGCACCTCGGAGAAGCTGACGCCGCCAGCGAGGCCGCTGGCAACGGTGACCAGGCTATCGGGCGGGCGCAAGGTGGAGAAGGGAGCCGAGACGGTCACCAGCGGCAGATCGCCGGTTTCCGGCGAGTTGCGAACCTCGACGCGGTAGCGCAACCCAGCCAGCAATTCGGCGATGGCGGGAAACTTGGTGAAATGGAGGTGCATGAGGCAACTGCGCAGGACGAAGGCGCGAACTGCTTCCGCATCGCGCTCCTCCTGTCCGGCGAGGACCTGGCGGAGCATGGGGAGCGAGTAGGTGGAGGAGTAAGCCACGACCCAGGTGAGCGGCGAGGTGACCTTGATGCTGCGCCAGCCGCGATCGGTCTTGATTTGATGCAGGTATTCCCATTCGTAGAGCTGCATCTGGGTGGAGACGGACTCGAGGGGGAGGCTGAGTTCCGGCCGCAGATCGAACGGTCGGACGGCGACCTTACGATATAGGTCGCGGAGCTCGGCGAGCGTGCGGTCGGAGCCGCCGACCGACTCCCGCTCGGCGCCCTCCATGGCATCGCCGAGGATGCGTCGGGGGCGGAAGAGGAGGGCCATGGTGTCTAGGTAGGCGCGAAGCTGCTTCTGGCAGACTCTGGCGACATCCTTGGTGAGCGTGTGCAGGTGTAGCAACTGCTCGACGTTGAGGGATTCGGCGGGTGCGGCCGGGTTGTCCATGTGAGGCTCCTGGCGTTAAGACATCCTGGTTTGATATTGTAGCTGATCCAGTTCGAAGAAATACCGTAGTCTGAGCATCGAGGGCATTGGTGAAGCAGATCTCGCAGAGTCTCCTAGCGAACGAGGAAGTACAAAGCCGCGGCCACTGCCACAAAAATTACGCCCATGCGCCTCCAGGTATGGCGAGCAGGAGGCGAAGCGGGTCCTGACCGCACTGCCAGCATCAAAAAGACCGCACCGAGAATCGCAAACACAATCGCAATCCAATTTGTGGTCATCATCGGCGTGGAGTTTCAATCAGCTTATGACGATCTTCATGCGTCGCCGCCACGCGGTAGAGAGGCTTTGGCTCGATCAGGGGAGCCGTCGCATGCCTCGGCGTAAAGACGATAGCCTTCATCTCCGGGAATCTAGCATGCGTGGCATCGCAATCGTTCGCCGCCAGGCCATCGACAACCGCCCAGGTCAAATCCACATGCTGCAGATCGCACCCGATCAGGCTCGCGGAGCTGAGGTTCGCCCCTCGAAGGGAACTCAGCGTGAGCTTGGAAGTCAGAATCTGCGAACATTCCAGATTCACGAATTCGAAGAGCGCCGGGCTTGCCGTAACGGATACCCAGCGCGTACCCCGAAACGAAGACCGGTCGAATCTGCTTCCGCTGAGGCTGGCCCGTTCAAACACCGTATCCGAGAAATCGCTGAAGAAGGCATCCGAGCCCTCCATCGTCACATTCCGGAAGATCGCGCCGGGAGCATCCACCCGGACGAACATGGCGCCCGAGAGCCTGGCGCCCGTGAAATCGGCCTCCGCCAGGTTGGCGCCGGTCAGATCGGCGCCGCTGAGATTTGCGTTTTCAAGCCGTGCGCGCGAAAGATTTGCATGTTGGAGGTTGGCGCCTTGCAGATCGGAGCCGGTGAGATCCGCGCCGGCCAGGTTGATGCGAGCCATCTGGCACTCGATCAGGCTCGCATTGAGAATCTTGGCGCCAACGGCGGAGGCGTCCACGAAGGACGCCTCACCGGCCATTACGCCATCCAGGCATGCGCCCCACAGATCCGCACCATCGAACGCGGCGCCGTTGAGCTTCGCGCCGCTAAAATCCCGATTGGCGAAACTCGCCGAAGCGAATGAGCGGCCGGACAGGTCGGCGTTGCGCAAATCAGCCGGCATTCCGGTTTCGGCAGGAGCGGTTTCGTTTTGGCTCATCCTTTACTCCCGAGCAAGCATCTTGATTGGATCAGGCGCCTTCGCTCTGTGCAAACTCCACAGCCTTCCTCTTGAAGGTATCCGTCTCCTCTTCAATCGGGGTCGCTTCGCTCTTGGCGGTTTGCAGTTGCTCCAGCATCTGACGTGCCTTCGTAATTTCGGCGGTCCAGACCTTCGCGCCGGCTCCCCGGGATATCGCGTCCAATTGCGACTTCAGCCATTGCGGATAAGATTTCCAGACTGTCAGGGTTCGCGACTTCAAACTCTCACCGGGACGTGCGGCGACGAGCAACGGAGAGAACGCGGCATCGGCATGTTCCAGAGTTTGCTTAATAATCTCCTCGGCACGGCGCCGCATGGCCGGGGATGGCCGCAGGGCGAGGAGAACGCCGGCAATGGAGAGAAGGACCCCGTCATTGACCTTGGCGCGCTTCCACTTGCCACTCAGCACGCCGGAAATGGCCGGTTCCACGACCTGCTCCCACCCCTCCTCCACACCGTGGGCCGACGGGGGGTGGGTTTTGATTCGTTGGATCAACAGAATGGAAAATTGGACACGGCTCTTCGGATCGCGCAATGCGGCCGACTGGAGAGCGTAAGCTCCCTCCGCGCCGTGTACCCCCCAGGTCGCCTCCAGACTGGCAAGCACGGATAGCTTCCGCACACCCCTCATCTTGGAGGCTATTCTCAATATGGCAGGCAAGACTTGGTCCGGTGCGTCCTGGAGATAGCGCGGAATGACGGTGGAAGCCGCAAGCGACTGAACATCCTCGTCTTTGTCAGAAAGCATGAGCTGCAAAATCTTTAGATGGCCAGCTCCGACCGCATTCCCCGGACGGCCATATACTAACCACCGCGTTGCTTCCTTACGGCGTTTCGAGTCCCCGCTTTGCATCGCCTCTTCCCCTTGGGCTGCAAGCCAGCCGGGTTCGCCGCGCGCGGCCAGAGTCTCGTAAACGGCAGGAATCATGGTCAGGGAGGTGCCGGCTACTTTCACGAGTACGTCGAGAACCTCCTGATTCGAAACATCACGTTCCTCCTGGAGCGCCTCCAACAACAAAGCGCTGAGACGTTTTCTTTCGAATGCTTCCCAGTCATCTCTTTCACTCAGAAACTGTTCAAAACGTTTTCCCATATTCGCTCCCGCGCCCGGGGACATTTCCGAGATAGCCCGCCATTAGTATCCTTTCTTAGCCAGTATTTTCGCCACGGACGCTTTGAACTTTTTCTGTTTACAGTCAGGCACGGGTTCGATCTCCCAATCGAACCTCCCTTTGAACCTCGCCTTCAGCTTTTCGAGCTTCTTCACGATGGAGTCGGGCGGTCGCTTGTTGAACTTCCAGACAATATTGGCGCCTTCCCCTTCTTCCGACGCCAACAGCGAAGCGTCTTTGTCCAACTGACCCTCCATACGTTCCAGACAGTCGGCGGACGGACCTCGCTCGCCGAGATACTTGGCTTCGTAGTAAGTGGGATTATCGGTACCCAAACCAGTGGCGTTATCATAGAATCGGTCCCCGCCGGGAGTTTCCATGAAGGTTGTGCCGTTTCCACCCGGTATGCCAGAAGCCACGAAGTTCTCGTACGCCTCTCCCCACGCTGAAGCGAAATCCCACGGACTGTCGCCGAACGGATCGAAAAACGCAAAGGCATTCTTCTGGAAGGAATAGAGGTTCAAGCCCCCGGCCACGTCTTGCGGATCCGGCGAGAGAAAGCGCCCATTCGACGGATCGTAGTATCGAAGGCGGTGGTAGCCAAGCGACAGTTCCTCGTCCCAATATTCCCCAAGAACGCGCAGGGGGTTGCGGAAGCCGGCGGAATTGCCGTTGTGCACTTCTCCGAGGGGCGAATATTCGGCGGACCAGACGATGTCGCCGTCAGGACCGGCGACATCCCGCACGGCGCCGATCGAATCGACGTGAAACGTGTAGACCAACGGCTTGGAGCCGCCTGTGGCATCGGCCCGCGCGACAGGGCATAGACTGTCGGGATAGAACAAGTAATGCGATACAACGCTCGAAGATCTCTCCACTGCTGGCACGATAAAATCCCAAAGAAATCTGGTTTCTTCGCCGTTTACGACCTTCGTCATACGCCGCGAAAGCGCGTCGTACGTGAAAGCGACGATCGTACCATCCGCTTTCTCCACGCGCAACAGCATTCCTTCCGCATCGTAGAAGAAGCGGTCGGCGCCTCCGGCGCTCGCGACTTCCGCCACGTTGCCCGCACCGTCGTAGGCGAAACGGCGGCCATCCGGGGAAGCGATCAGCAGGTTACCGGCCGCATATTGCCATTCCTTCCCCTCGGGCGATTCGATGAGATTGTCGGCGCGATCAAAACAGTAAATCTCTTCCAGCGTTCCTCCACGCCGTTCGGAGAGGATACGGCAGGCACGGTCGGCGCCGCCGTATTCGACCCGCCGCACTCCATTCTCTTCTGCGATTTCCGTGGGAAAAGCCTTCGCGTTGCGTTCGTACTCGCGCGTGAACAACGTTGCCCCGCTTCTCTGCGCGCGCTGCGAAGCGACTTTCGAGCGGTAGTCGTAGACATACTTCTCGACGATGTCATTCGGAAACGTCACCGTTTGGGGCCGGTAGACAGAGTCGTATTCGTAGACCACCTTCCCATGTACGCTGGATTGAATCACAAGCTTGCGCTCGCTATCGAGGAACTCATAGCGGACGCGCTCACCATCCGGAAATTGCAGGAGAACACGCCGGCCCAGGCTGTCGTACTCATACCGGAACTCCTCGCCGTCCTGCTTCTCGCTGATCTGGCGGCCAATGGCATCATAGACGGTCTCCACAACGTGCCGCCCGTTGTCGGCCAGCAGGATACGGCCGTACGAATCGTATTCGAATCCGGCCTGGCTGGAAGATCCGTCACTGTTGCGGAGCCTCTTGGCTGCGACGCGGCCCATAGCGTCGCGCTGATACTCGATGGCACTGCCATCGCTGGCGACGTGGTGCAGGACATTGTCTTTGCCGTCATACTCCATCCGTACCCAGCGGCCACCGGGGTAGGACGAACTGGTTACGCGTCCATCAGCATCGTATTCGTAGCGAATGCTCTCGCCGTTCGGCATGCCGACTTCCCTGACGCGGCCTTCCCGGTCCCGCACGAACGTAGTGCGCACAACCGCGCCGGAAGTTGGTTGGAAGACTTTCTCCAGGACCTGACCCAGAGCATTGACCACAAAGAGGGTCTCTGAACCGTCGGCCTCCAAACGCCGGCGAACGTGACCTTCGCCGTCCGGCGTATATTCGACGGTTACCCCACGGCCGTCCGAATAACGGATCAGCCGTCCGTTGGCGTCGTACGTCCGTTCCACGCGGTTCCCGTCGGGAAAGGTGCGTGTAAGTAACCGTCCGCGAAAGTCGTGGTGGAACACCTCCCGGTACAGACCGTCATCGGAGCGGCGGTCCTCCAGGAATCCATAACGGTCGTAGCGCTGAAAGAGCGTCTGCCCGTTGGGCAGAGTGATGCTCGTCACCAGGCCGCGCGCGTCGTTTTCAAAGCGAGTGACGTTGGCGAGCGGGTCGCGATACTCGACAAGCGCTCCTTGAGGGCTGTACAAGCGCTCCGTCACATTGCCGTCCGGGTCGGTAAACCGGGTTCCCTGACCGCGCTGGTTGTATTCGAAGGCCCAGGCGTTGTCTTCAGGATCGATCAGCTTGACGAGGTTCCCATTTTCGTTATATTCGTAGTGCTCCTGGTGGCCGTTGCGGTCGGTGCTGGCCAACATCTCCATTTTGTCGGACCAGAGCGTTTCTTCGCGGAATCCCAACGGCGTAATGGTGGCTGTTACCAATCCGTTCGCATCTGCCTCGTACAGCCATTGGTTTCCTACCGCGTCGATCATGCGTGTGCGGTGGTCGCCAGGCGGTCCGAAATCGAACTGCCGGAAGAGTAGTCCCTCCGAACCCCACGTTTGGTAACAGCGCTTCTGGGCATCGTAATTGAAATGCCAGGTGTTGCCATCGCGGTCAGTTTCGCGCACCAACAGATGATTCTGGTATTCATAGGTTGTACGGTTCCCCACGGCATCGACCACCGCAATCAGGTCACCCATGAAATCGTATTCGTATTCCCGGATTCGGACCGGACGCGAGGCATCGCCGTCGGCGAGATCGAGCGCCACGATTCTGCCCAGACGATCGCGCCGCAGCAGGATGTTACGACCTGCCGAATCCCGAAGTCCTGCCAGCCTGCCCTGCTCGTACAGGAAGTCCCAGAAGTTGCCGAAGGCGTCCTGCAACCGGGATGGCAGCAGCGGTGAGTCCTGGTCGCGAGCAACATCCTGGAACAGGAGTTCACGCCCGGTGGGGGTGGTTACAGTCCAATAGTCTGCGGATCGCGAGATCTTCAGGCGCTCTTCGGGCAACGAGACTTGTTGGCCTGTGGCAGGCTGTTCGAATGAGACGTATCGCCCCCACTGATCGCGGAAGTAGCCCACACCGTCACGCAGCAGCAGTTGAAAACCAAATGAGTGGGTCCAGCCGAAGCCGAGTTCTCCGCTTGTCGCGGACGCAAGGCTGGCGTAGCGGCGATTAAACCGTATCGGAATTAGCCCGGGCAATCGGAGATCGGCGCCATAGGCTGTGACCTCTCCGGTGGCAACGTTGACGGGGTGCCCTTCTTTCGTGCATTTTCCGTCGTCGGCGTCGTCATCACTACCGTCACCGCCAGGCAGCGTCGCGATCAATACGGTCGGACAGCCCGCGGCAATCGGATTCGGCGGCGGCAATGGCACAACGGCCCCCGGCTCCATGACGATATCGCCGACACGCGCGGCGCCTTTGCCGCCGATGCTCACTAGGTTCGGGCCATCCGGGATGACTGTTGTATTCCCCGGCCCGTGAGGGGTTCCCGGACCGGCTGGAGGGGGCGCATTCGGGATGGGACAGGTGTGCTGATCGCCCATCCGCCAGGCCGGTTGCCCGCCGATCAGTACGGTCATGCAGGCCGCACCCAGCAGCGGCGATCCGTGTGAGGTCTGGTCTCCCAACCTGGCAGCAGGTTTGCCCATAACTTAGCCGTTCACGTTCAGTTGATTTTTACCAACCCACCTTTGATGGTCGCGATGCCGTCGGCTTCCACGTTGACCATAGCGCCCTTAGTGGTGTGTTTGGATTGTGCTTCGGAACTGATGGTCGGCGCTTTTTGCGATATCTTGGCCGAGCCGTCGATCGTGATCTTCTGGCCTTTAATCACAATGTCGCCGCCGCTCTTCATCGTAATGCTCGCGGATCCGGTCTTAAGCACAATCTCGCTGCCTGCATCGATCACCAGTTTGCCGCCCACCTTCAGGGAATCGTCACTTCCCACGTCAACGGAACGCTTGCTGCCGACTTTCACGGTGTGGTCGCTTCCGACCTTTTGACTGAGACTGGATCCCACCTCGTATGTGGCGCTGGTCCCAACGGTCTGCGATAACGAGGTCCCGATCTTCTGCTTCAGGCTGGTGCCGATCGAGGTGCTCTGCGACAGCCCGACATGCAGCGTGCGGATCGCACCCACGCTGAGCATTTGCAGTCCGCCTATGGTCACTTCCTGCGCCGCTCCAATGTTGATCATCTCGTTGATGCCCACACTGTGCGTGCGGGTCAAAGCCACCGACAGCGATTCGTTCGACCCCACGGTCTCGGTGCGATTCGCGGTGATGTTGATCGTTTCGTTAGCGCCGACCGTTTCGGTTCGGTTGGCGTCGATCGTGATCTTCTCATTGGCGCCCACATGTTCCGTGCGGTTGTTACCGACCGTGGTCGATTCGTCTACGCCGACGTTCTTCGTGCGGTTATTGACCACGTTGAGGCGCTGATCGTGCTCCACTTTGGTCTGCATATCGTACTGCCCGTGGATATTGATCAGCTCCGTCCCCTTGGTATCGTTCAACGAAATCTCGTTGAAGCCGCCGCCGCCTTTGGTGCTGTTCGATTTGATGCCGCTGACCACCGCGCCTGCGGGCATGCCGAAGGGGGGCATCTGCCCGGCGTTGTACACGCGGCCGGTGATAA
>OBLU010003074.1_pt1 | contig 15156 bp, 11 predicted proteins | sample 1518681 | NCBI WGS metagenome assembly OBLU01 (sample SAMEA3539304, study PRJEB22396) | soil metagenome | biome: tundra; feature: field; material: soil | place: USA | collected 2010-05 | depth 0.15 m
CTGGCCACCGGTCCGGCCCGCCCGGCGCAGGCCGATCGGGCCCATGCCGATCCGGCACCGGGTCACCGGGCGCGTGCTGCACATCGTCACCAACGCCCTGCCGAGCACCAGTGCCGGCTACACGGTGCGCACCCACCAGATTGCCGTCGCGCAGCGGGCGGCCGGGATGGACCCGCACGTGATGACCGAATGCGGCTTCCCTGTCGCGCAGGGGCGCCTGGACGCTCGCCGCACCGTCGACCTGGACGGGGTGACCTACCACCGGCTGCTGCCACTGACGCTTCCCCGCCGCTGCGATGCGGCCCTGGCCAAGGGCGTGGACCTGGCCACCGACCTGGTCGGGCGGCTGAGCCCAGCGGTGCTGCACGCGGCGAGCAACCACGTCAACGGGCAGCTGGCATTGGCCTTGCGCGAGGTGCACGGCCTGCCCGTGCTGTACGAGGTGCGCGGTTTCCTGGAAGATTCATGGCAGTCACGGCACCCCGGCGACCTGTCCCGCAGTGACATCTACCGGCTCAGCCGCGACCTGGAGACTCACTGCATGCGCGAGGCCGACCTCGTGGTGACCCTCGGCGAGGCGATGCGGGAGGAGATCGTGGCCCGGGGCATCCCGGCGGACCGGGTGCTGGTAGTGCCGAACGCGGTCTCCGGTGAGTTCCTCAGCCCGCTGCCGGACGGCCGCGGGCTGCGGGCATCGCTCGGCATAGGGCCGGATGAGCCGGTGGCCGGGCTGGTATCAAGCCTGTTCGCGCACGAGGGCGTGGCTACCTTCCTGGAAGCCGCCGCCCTGGTGCAGCAGCGCGGGCTGCCGGTCCGGCCGCTCATCGTCGGCGATGGCCCGGAGCGTGCCAGCCTCGAGCACCTGGCCGCCCGGCTCGGCCTCGGCGGGAAAGCCGTATTCACCGGGCGGGTGCCGCTCCGGGACGTCCGCCGGTACCACGCGGTTCTCGACGTGTTCGTGATCCCGCGCACCGATGACCGGGTATGCCAGCTGGTCACCCCCCTGAAACCGGTCGAGGCGATGGCGAGCGGGCTGTGCGTCGTGGCGAGCGACGTCAGGGCGCTGCGGGAAGTTATCAAACACGGATCGACCGGGACATTAACGCTGCCGCACGATCCGGTAGCGCTCGCCGATTGTCTGGAAATGCTCCTCTACAGTCCAGATGTTCGTCGGGAGCTCGGCGCAAGGGCCCGTGAATGGGTGGCCGAGGATCGGACCTGGGCGCGTAACGCGGAGCGGTATCGCCTGGCTTACGAGTCCCTCGGCGTCGGCTGAGCATGTGGTCCTCGTCGAGGGGAACGGTTCGGAATGCACTGTGATCTGCTAGTCATCGGACTGGGCTACGTCGGCCTGCCGCTGGCCAGGGAGGCCACGGCAGCGGGCATGACGGTGGTCGGCTATGACGTGAACCAGGCCATCGTGGACCGGCTCAACCGCGGCGGCTCGCATGTGGATGACATCCCGGCGGACGACGTGGCGGCGATGCTGACGGCCGGGTTCCGCGCCACCTCTGACGAGAGCGCCGTCGGCACCCCCGAGACCGTGGTGATCTGCGTGCCGACGCCGCTGTCCGCCGCGAGCGGCCCGGACCTCACCGCCGTCCAGGCTGCGGCCGGCCTGGTAGGGCGGCTGCTGCGGCCGGGGATGCTGGTCGTGCTGGAGTCCACCACCTATCCCGGCACTACCGACGAGGTCCTTCGGCCCGTGCTGGAGGCCGCGTCCGGGCTCAGTGCCGGGGTGGATTTCTGGCTGGCCTTTTCGCCGGAGCGGATCGACCCCGGCAACGCGGACTACGGGATCCGTAACACGCCCAAGGTGGTCGGCGGCCAGACACCAGCCTGCGCCGCGGTCGCAGTCCGGTTCTACGGCAAGCTCTGCGACCAGGTGGTCCAGGCTGCCTCGGCCCGGGAGGCCGAGATGGCCAAGCTGCTGGAGAACACCTACCGCCACGTGAACATCGCGCTGGTCAACGAGATGGCGATCTTCTGCCACGAACTCGGCGTGGACCTGTGGGACGCGATCAGGTGCGCGGCCACCAAGCCGTTCGGCTTCCAGCCGTTCTACCCGGGTCCCGGGGTCGGCGGGCACTGCATCCCGATCGACCCGAATTACCTCTCGTACAAGGTCCGCACGCTCGGCTATCCGTTCCGGTTCGTCGAACTGGCCCAGGAGATCAACGGACGGATGCCGGCCTACGTGGTGGACCGCGCGACCGACCTGCTCAACCGGCACGCCAAGCCGCTGAACGGGTCCCGCGTGCTGCTGATCGGCGTGACCTACAAGCGGGACATCGCGGACCAGCGCGAGTCACCTGTCCGGCCGATCGCGCGCAAGCTTCGCGCCAGGGGGGCGATCCTCGCCTACCACGACCCGTTCGTGGCGGAGTGGTCCATCGACGGGGACGCCGTTCCCCGGGTCGTGGACCTGGGCCCGGAGCTGGCCGGAACCGACCTGGTCATCGTGCTCCAGGATCACCGCGCCTGCGACCTCGACCGGGTCGCCCGCGATGCCCCGCTCATCCTGGACACCCGCGGCCGGATCGTCAGCCAGCGGGCCGAGGTTCTGTGAGGCCGGGATGCGCGTGGTCGTCTGCACCGTGGTCCACCACCCGATGGACGCCCGGATCCTGCACCGTCAGATCCGGGCCCTGCTGGACGCCGGTCATCAGGTCAGCTACATCGCGCCGCTGCGCGCCTGCGGTGTGGCGCCCTGGCCGGGCCTGGCCGCGGCCGACGTGCCCCGTGCGGTGGGCCGCAGCCGGCTCGCCGCGCTCCGCGCCGCCCGCCGTGAACTGGCCCGGCTCAGCCCCGTGGCCGACCTGCTCATCGTGCACGACCCCGAGCTGCTGCTGGTGCTGCCGCTGGTAGGCAGGCGCCCGCCGACCGTCTGGGATGTACACGAGGACACCGCCGCCGCGCTCAGCACCAAGGCGTGGCTTCCCGGCCTGCTCTGGCCCGCGATGGCCGCCGCGGTGCGCGCGGCGGAGCGGATCGCGGAGCGGAAGATCCACCTGATCCTCGCCGAGCATGGCTACGCGGGCCGGTTCCGCCGCAGCCATCCGGTCGTGCCGAACGCGACCTACGTGCCCGATCACCCCGCCCCGCCCGGGCGCGGCGACCGGGTCGTCTACATCGGCCATCTGTCACCGGACCGGGGCACCTCCGAGATGATCGAGGTCGGGCGGCTGCTCCAGCCGCACGGCATCGCGGTCGAGCTCATCGGGCCGGCCGATGCGCAGGCCCGGTCGGAGCTGGCCCGCGCGCAGGCGGCCGGCCTGGTCCGCTGGCACGGATTCCTGCCCAACGATCTCGCGATGCTGATGTCCGAGGGAGCCCTCGCGGGTCTTTCGCTGCTGCACGACGAGCCAAATTTCCGTCATTCCCTGCCGACCAAGGTCGCGGAGTACATGGCGCGTGCCGTCCCGGTGATCACGAGCCCGCTCCCGCTCGCGGTCGGCCTGGTCGAGCGGTACGGCTGCGGCACGGTGGTCCCGTTTGGTGACCCGCGTGCGGCGGCGGACGCTGTGCTCCGGCTGGCCGCCGATCCCGGGCTCCGGGCCAGGCAGGGGCTGCGCGGGCATCGCGGTGCGGCCGAATCCCTCGGCTGGCCTGCGCACGCCCGCTCCTTCGTCGCGCAACTGGAGCAGTGGGCCGCCGCGCCATCCCGCAGCGCCCACGCATCACCGGCCACGCAGACACCGCCGGTCCCGCCGCCGGCACCGCCCGTCCAGGTTCCCGCGCCATCGCCCGGACGGCGGCCCTGATGACGGACAGCACCTCCGTACCCGCCGAGCCTTTGGACGCGGCCAGGGGCAGGCTGGGTTCCCTCGCCAGGCTGGCCTCGCCTGCCAGGCTGGCCGCTCTCGCCAGGGACAACCAGCTCCTCGCGCTGGCGCTCGGAGCGGGAGCCTTTCTCCGGGTACTCGCCGTGGTCGGGTTCCCGGGGGTCCGCTGGTTCGTCGGCGACTCGTTTCTTTACCTCGGTGCTGCCCTGCGGCCGCGGCCAGATCTCGGCAAGACCATTGGCTACTCTTTCTTCCTGCGCGCGCTTGAGCCGTTCCACAGCCAGATCCTGGTCGCCGTTGTCCAGCATCTGATGGGACTGGCCATCGGCGTTCTTGTGTACGTGCTGCTGCGGCGCAGCCGGGTGGCACGGCACTGGGCCGCGCTGGCCGCCGCCCCGGTGCTGCTTGACGGCAACGAGATCCAGCTTGAGCACATGGTGATGGCCGAGACCCTGTTCACGTTCCTTGTCATGATCAGCGTGACACTGCTGCTCTGGCGGCCGCGTCCCTCGTGGCAGGCGTGCCTGGCGGCCGGGCTGCTCACCGGCTACGCGGTTCTCGTCCGCACGGAGGGGGTGCCGCTGCCCCTGGTTCTCGCCGGATACCTGCTGGTGCGCAGGGTGGGCTGGCGGCCCGTCGTCGCCGTCGTGGCGGGCTGCGCCGCGCCGATAGCCGGCTACGTCATCTGGTTTCACTCCGTGAACGGCCAGTACGCCCTCACCCGCACGGAAGGGTTCTACCTGTGGGGCCGGGTGTCCACGTTCGCCGACTGCGCGCAGATAAAACCGCCCGCCGACGAGCGCCGCTTCTGCCTGTCCACGCCGCCTGCCAAGCGGCTTCCGGCCGGGGCGATCATCTGGGAGACCCCGAAGATCCGTCATATGCCCGGCGGGCCGGTGAGCGTGCGCAACAATCGCCTGCTGCGTGACTACGCGATCCGCGCCATCCTCGCCCAGCCGGGCGGCTACCTGACCGCCATCGCCGACGAGGTGGGCCTCGCCCTGGACTGGCGGCGATATCCCTACCCGAGCGCGGGCACCAGCTCGTTTAACTACTTCCATCTCAAACCGCAGGTAATACCCCACAGGAGCTGGATACCGGGCGGGACCGCGTCCAGTGACGTGCGGGCCTACGACCGGGCGAGCCCGAGCCGGGTGCTGCGGCCGGTGGCCTACCTGATCGGCGGCTACCAGCGGGTGTTCTACACCTGGGGGCCGCTGTTCGGCGCGATCCTCGCGGTCGGGCTGGCCGGCCTGATCCGGTGCTGGCGCCGGCTCGGCGGACCGGGCCTGCTGCCCTGGGCCGTCGCCGTGGTGCTGCTCATCACCCCGATCGCGACGGCCGGGCTGAGCTATCGCTACCTGATACCGGTGCTGCCGTTCAGCGGGCTCGCTGCGGGACTGGCCGCGGTGCCCCGCAATGGCGGGGCGCGACGGCGCGTGGCGGGCACATCGCAGGGGTCCGCGCTCGCGCCTGACGGCTCCGCGCTTACGGCCTGACAGCTCGGCCGCGGCGCGGCACCCTGCAGCCCCGGCTCAGGGTGAGGCGATCCGGTTGAGCTGAGGCGGCAACTGGCTCGCCGCGGCCTTGTCCAGGAGGAACAGCGTGCGCTGCCGTCCGCGCGCACCCGCGGCAGGCACCTGGACGGGGCCGGAGCCGGACAGCGCCAGCCGCACCGCCCCGGCCTTCTCCGGCCCGGCCGCGAGCACCCACACGTCACGGGCGCACCGGATGGCCGGCAGGGTAAGCGTGAGCCGGGTTGGCGGCGGCTTGGGCGCACCCCGGACCGCGACCACCGGCCGCTCGTCGTAGAGCGCCGGCATGCCCGGGAAGAGCGACGCGACGTGCGCGTCCGGGCCGATGCCGAGCAGCAGGACATCGAACGAGGGCACCGGGCCGTGGTCCTCAGGCCTGGTGGCCTTGCGCAACTCCGCCGCGTAGGTGGCCGCGGCCGCCTCAGGATCGTCGCCGTCCGGCCCGTCCGTTCCGGGCATGCGGTGTACCCGCCGCGGGTCGGTGTCCACGAACCGCAGCAGGGCCTGCTCGGCGGCCGCCTCGTTGCGTTCCGGGTGCCCGGACGGCAGGAACCGCTCGTCACCCCACCAGATATCCAGATGCCGCCAGTCCACGGCGCCCAGGGCTGGCGCGGCGGCCAGTTCCGCCAGGATGGCCGTGCCGATGCCGCCGCCGGTGAGCACCAGCGAGGCGGCCGCCGATGCCGCCTGGGCATCCACCAGCCTGGTCACCAGGCGGGCGGCGGCCGCCTTGGCCAGCAGGCTCGCATCGTGATGCACGACAACTTCAGGGGTGCTCACTTCCGGGTTCCGCCACCTGCGGTCTGCCCGGCACCCTCGGGGCCCCGCCGGCGGCCGCTCACTCGCTTCGCTCCGCCAGGCTCCGGCGCGAGCGCGGTAGCGAGGGGCGCGATGCTCTCGGCGTAGACCTCGTCAGGGTCCAGCCGGCGCAATTCCTCGGAAAGCAACTCGGATGTTTCCCGGCGGTGCAGCGATACCTTGCGCTCCGGCTGGTCGGGCCGGCGCAGCAGAGCCACCCTCCCATCCGGCCGGGTCAGCGAGATGTCGCCGTCCGCGGTGGCGAAGATGACGCCGGTGATGCCCGGGCCCGCGGATACCTCGGTCTCGAACGGCACGCCGAGCCGCGTGGACAGCCACGACGCGATCAGGTCCGCGCTCGGGTTACCCTGCTCCGCGGCGATCACGCCGCCCATGATCGTGCCGTGCGGCTGGTCAAGGGTGGCCGCGAGGAGCGTCCGCCAGGAGGTGGCCCTCGTCCAGCTGAGGTCGGTGTCACCGGGCCGGTAGCCACGGGCCAGCGTCTCCAGGCAATGCCGGGGCTCGCCGGCCGCCGCGGCGTCGGTGATCCGCCGCTGGGCCAGGGCGCCGAGCGGATCCGTGGCGGGTACCTTCGGGGGGATTCCCGGCCACCAGGTCACCACCGGAGTGTCCGGCATCAGCAACGGGAGCACCACAGAATCCGCATGCTGGCCGAGTGGCCCGTACATCCTCAGCAGCACCGTCTCGCCTGGGCTGGCCTCGCCCACCCGGATCTCGGCGTCCAGGCGGGAGCCCGATTCCGGCCGCCGTATGATCACCGCGAGGACCCGGCACGGATGCTCACGCGCTGCCTCGCTCGCCGCTCGTACCGCGTCATACTGCGCGGTCTCGTCGGTCACGATGACCAGGGTGAGCACCATCCCGCTGGCTGGGCCGCCGAGTCGCTGGCGGGCCTGCCTCAAGGCGTCGTGAATCTGGCCGGTGCTGGTCTGGGCCAGGTCGATCATCATGCATGGCCTCGTCTCGTCGATGCTGCCGTGTTCACAGCCGGCGCCACGCCCGTCCGTCCCTGGCCATCAGCTCATCCGCTGAGGGCGGACCCGCCGTCCCGGCCGGGTACTGCTCTGGCTTGGTGTGCTTGGCCCAGAATTCCTCGATCGGGTCCAGCACCGTCCAGGACAGCTCGACCTCCTTGTGCTGCGGGAACAGCGGGGGATCCCCGATCAGGACGTCCAGCAGGAGCCTCTCGTATGCTTCGGGGCTGGATTCGGTGAACGACTCGCCGTAGGCGAAGTCCATGTTCACGTCCCGGACCTCCATGGCCGAGCCCGGTACCTTGGAGCCGAACCTGACGGTGACCCCCTCGTCCGGCTGTACCCGGATGACCAGCGCGTTCTGGCCCAGTTCCTCGGTGTCGGTCGCAGAGAACGGCAGGTGCGGAGCGCGCTGGAACATCATCGCGATCTCCGTCATCCGCCGCGGCAGCCGCTTCCCGGTGCGCAGGTAGAACGGCACTCCCGCCCAGCGCCTGGTCTCCACGCTGAGCTTGACCGCGGCGTAGGTCTCCGTGCGCGAGTCGGCCGGGATGCCGTCCTCCTGCAGGAATCCTGGCACCTCCACACCGCCCTGCCAGCCGGCCGCGTACTGCCCGCGCGCCGTCCCGGCGGCCAGGTCTTCCGGAGGCTGGACCGCCGAGAGCACCTTGTCTTTCTCCGCCCGCAGGGAGTCGGCGTCGAACGATACGGGCTCCTCCATCGTGGTCAGGGCCAGCAGTTGCATCAGGTGATTCTGGATCACGTCCCGCGCGGCGCCGATCCCGTCGTAGTAGCCAGCCCGTCCGCCGATGCCGATGTCTTCGGCCATCGTGATCTGCACGTGATCGACGTAGCCGCGGTTCCAGATCGGCTCGTACAAGGTGTTGGCGAAGCGCAGCGCGAGGATGTTCTGCACCGTCTCCTTGCCGAGGTAGTGATCGATGCGGAACACGGAATGCTGCCCGAACACGTCGTTGAGGAGGCCGTTGAGTTCCTGCGCGCTGGGCAGGTCATGACCGAACGGCTTCTCGATCACTACCCGCCGCCACGGCCGCGGCCGCCCCGGGGCGGGCTCGCCCGCCGACGACAACCCGGACCGCTTCAGCTTCTCGACCACGACCTGGAAGAACTTCGGCGGGACGGACAGGTAGAAGGCATAGTTGCCACCGGTCCCGCGCTCGGCGTCCAGAGTCCGCACAGTCTGCGCCAGCCGGTCGAAAGCATCGTCGTCGGAGAACTCGCCCGGCACGAACCTGACGCCCTCGGACAGCTGGTTCCAGACCGTCTCGCGGAACGGCGTCCGCGCGTGCTCCTTGACTGCCTGGTACGTGACCTGGGCAAAGTCCTCGTCTTCCCAGTCACGGCGGGCGAAGCCGACGAGCGAGAAACCCGGCGGCAGCAGGCCACGGTTGGCCAGGTCGTAAATGGCGGGCATCAGCTTCTTGCGGGCCAGGTCGCCAGTCACGCCGAACATGACCAGCACGCAGGGGCCTGCGACGCGGGGGATCCGCCGGTCCCGGGGATCCCGCAGCGGGTTAACCGTCATGCATATGCTCCTGTGGCGCTGGTGCTCGCGGCCGCGAGCAGCTGGGCGATGCCGCTGGCGCGGTCGTGCAGGTGCAATCGGACAGTGGGCCGACCGCGCTCGCGCAGTGCGCGCAGGTCGCCGAGTGCCTGGGCGAGTTGCAGCCGACCCAGCGTAAAGGGCTGGCCGGGCACCTCCACATCACGCTGGACGGCCCCGGTGATCTGCAGGAACACACCAGTGGGCGGGCCGCCTTTATGATACTGGCCGGTCGAGTGCAGGAACCGGGGTCCCCAGCCGAAAGTCACCGGGTGCGTGGTCCTGGCGGCCAGCGCATCGCGCAGCTTGGCCGCCGCGCCGTCTCCTACCCGGTCCAGATAGGCCATGATCGCCAGGTAGCCGCCCCGTGGCGGCGACCAGAGCAGTGTGTCGAACACGCCGGCCAGGTCAGTCACGTCCCTGAGCACGTCGGGCTCGGCATGTACTTCGACCGCGCCGTCCACGAACGCGGGCCGGCCGGTGGGCAGCGGGCCATGGCCGGCCTCGGCCAGCAGCGTCGTGGTGTTCTCCTTCGACTCCGCCACGTTCGGCTGGTCGAAGGGGTTGATGCCGAGCAGCCGGCCGGCCACCGCCGCGGCGTACTCCCAGATCAGGAACTGCGCGCCGAGCGGCCCGTGGACCGAGGTGTCGACCGGCCGCCGGGGTGCGCCCAGGCCGATCAGGTGGATGTCCGGGCCGGGGGAGAAGCCTGGCGAATCCTCGCTGGGCACCACGACCGGCAGGATGCCGCGGCCTTGCTTGCCCGTGGACTCCGCGAGCAACTGCTCGACCCAGTCGCCGAATCCGGGGATCGTCGAGTCCGCCTCGGCGAGCACTGCCTTGTCGTGACCGGCCAGCGCATAACCGCCAAGTGCTGCCCCGAGGGTGAGGCCCGGATTGCCGTCCACACCGGACAGTTCGGAAAGCGCGCCCTCCGCGTCGTCCAGCAGACGGCTCACGTCAGCGCCTGCCAGCCCGGCGGGCAGCAAGCCGAACGCGGTCAGCGCGCTGTACCGGCCGCCCACGTAGGGATCGGCCTGCAGCACGTGGTAACCGGCGGCGCGGGCGGTGTTCTCCAGGGGCGAGCCGGGGTCTGTCACCACGATGAACCGCCGCTTCAGGTCGCCACCGGTGATCCCCCCGGCGGCGAAGGCCTGCTCGTAGATGCGCCGGTGGCTGTCGGTCTCGACGGTGCCGCCGCTCTTGCTGGCCACCACGACGAGCGTGCGGCCAAGCCGGTCGCCGAGCACCCGGGCGGCCTGGTGCGGGTCGGTGGTGTCCAGGATGGTGAGGCGCACCCCAGCGGCCCTGGCGATCACCTCTGCGGCGAGCGACGAGCCACCCATTCCGGCCAGTACCACGTGGTCAAGGCCGTCCGCCCGGCTCCGTTCCGCCAGTTCGCCGATCTCCGGCAGCAGCTCACGGGAGAATTGAGGTGCCTGGAGCCAGCCGAGCCTGATCGAGGCCTCCTGCTCGGCGGCCGGGCCCCACAGGGTGGGGTCGCCCGCGGCCAGCGCGCCGGGTACCCCGTCCCCGGCCAGCTTGCCGAGCGCCTGCCCCGTCGCCTCATTCACCGCGGTGCTGCGCGTCTGCACCGTCACCGAAGGCGCCCGGGCATGCGCCCACGTGCCGCCGGGCGGCCCGGTGCTCATGGTTTGGCCACCGCCGCCATGTTGGTCTCGATCGTCTCCAGGAACTCATGCCACGACGTGGCGAACTTCTGCACGCCCTCCGCCTCGAGCACCTCGACCACGTCGTCGTAGGAGATGCCGAGCGCGGCGAGATCGGTGAACACCTGCCTGGCCTCGTCGTAGGTGCCCCGCACCGTGTCGCCACGCAGCACGGCGTGGGCGGCGGTGGCGTGCAAGGTGGCCTCCGGCATGGTGTTCACCGTGCCGGGCGCGACAAGTTCCACCACGTACATGGTGTCCTCATAAGCTGGGTCTTTCGTGCTGGTGGAGGCCCACAGCGGCCGCTGCGGTGCGGCGCCGGCCTGTTCCAAGGCCGCCCACCGGGGACTGGCGATCCGCTGTTCGTGCAGCTCGTAGGCGAGCCGGGCGTTCGCGATCGCGGCCTTGCCGCGCAGCGCGGCCGCCTCCGGCGTGCCGATCTTGTCCAGCCTCCGGTCCACCTCGGTGTCGACCCGGCTGACGAAGAAGGACGCCACCGAACCGATGGGAGCCAGGTCATGACCGGCCGTGGCCGCCTGCTCCAGGCCCGCCATGAAGGCGTCGATGACCTGCCCGTAGCGCTCCAGCGAGAAGATCAACGTCACGTTGACGCTGATTCCCTCCGAGATGCACTGGGTGATCGCGGGCAGGCCCTCAAGGGTCGCCGGGATCTTGATATACAGATTCGGCCGGTCCACCTGCCACCACAATGCCCGGGCCTCGGCGATGGTCTTCGCGGTGTCCTTGGCGATCCGCGGGTCGACCTCGATGGACACCCGCCCGTCGACGCCGTCCGTCGAGTCGTAGACCGGCCGCAGGACGTCGCAGGCCCACCGGATGTCGTAGGTCGTGATCGCCCGCGCGGCCTCGTCGATGTGCACTCCGCGCACAGCCAGGTCCGCGAGTTGCGCGTCGTAGGCGGTGCCGGCGCTCACCGCGTGCGCGAAGATCGTCGGGTTGGAGGTGACCCCGGACACGTGCATGTCGCGGACCAGGGTCACGAGGTTCCCCGTGGTCAGCCGCTCCCGGCTGATGTCGTCGAGCCAGATCGCCACGCCCAAGGCGGTCAGCGCTGCGAGGATGTCGTCCGGCGGGGAAAGCTTGTCCTGTGGCTGGGAGGTCATGACTCCTGGCTCCTTGCTTGTCAGTCCCGTGCGGTGCTCAGCCGGGTCAGGCTTGACCGGGCGGCTGCCACCACCCGGTCCGATGTGAACCCGAACTCCTTGTACAGCGTGGCGGCCGCGGCAGAGGCCCCGAAGTGCTCAAGGCTGACGCACTCGCCTGCATCTCCCACGAACGCCCGCCAGCCCATCGCGATGCCAGCCTCGACGCTGACTCGTGCCCGGACCCCCGGCGGCAGTACTTCCTCTTGGTAAGACGCATCCTGACCGGCAAACCATTCCACGCACGGCATGGAAACCACTCTGGTCGGAATTCCATCGTCCTGCAGGGCGGTGCGGGCGGCCAGCGCGATCTGCACCTCGCTGCCCGTGGCGATGATAATCACTTCGGGTTTCCCACCGGTGCCCTCCGCGAGGATATAGCCTCCGCGGGCCGTTCCCTCTGCGCTGGCCAGGCCCTCCGCGCTGTCCGGCGAGCGGTCCACCACGGGCAGGTTCTGCCGGCTCAGGCACAGGCCCGCGGGCCGGTCGGTGTGCTCGAGGACCGTCCGCCAGGCCACCGTCGTCTCGTTCGCGTCGGCGGGGCGCACTACGTCGAGGCCGGGAATGGCGCGCAGTGCCCACAGGTGCTCCACCGGCTGGTGAGTGGGCCCGTCTTCACCGAGCCCGATGGAATCGTGCGTCCAGACGTAGGTCACCGGCGCGCCCATCAGCGCGGCCAGCCGCACGGACGGGCGCATGTAGTCGCTGAACACCAGGAAGGTCCCCCCGTACGGCCTGGTGAGCCCGTGCAGCACGATCCCGTTGAGAATGCCGCCCATGGCATGCTCCCGGATCCCAAAGTGCAGCGTGCGGCCGAACTCGTTGCCCGGGAACATCGCGGTCTGGTGCTCCGGCGGGATGAACGACGGCTCACCCTTCATCGTGGTGTTGTTGCTACCGGCCAGGTCGGCCGAGCCACCCCAGAGTTCCGGCAGCACGGGCGCCAGAGCGTTGAGTATCTCGCCCGAGGCTTTCCTGGTAGCCATTCCCTTGGCGTCGGCCGGGAAGGTCAGCAGGCCGTCGGTCCAGCCCTCCGGCAGCCGCCTGGCCCTGAGCCGGTCCAGCAGTGCGGCCCGCTCCGGATTGGCGTCCGTCCAGGCGCCGAAGGACTCGTCCCACTCCGCCCGCAGCCGCTTGCCGCGGTCCATGACCTTGCGCGCGTGCGTGAGCGCCGCGTCCTCGGTGGGGAACGACACGGCCGGATCGAAGCCCAGGATCTCCTTGGTCGCGGCGACCTCGGGGGCGCCCAGCGCCGCCCCGTGTGCCTCACCGGTGTTCTGCGCGTGCGGCGCGGGCCAGGCGATGATCGTCCGCAGTGCGATCAGCGACGGCTGCCCCGTGTGGTTCCGGGCCGTGATCAGGGCCTGGTACAGGGCGTCGACGTCCTCCTTGTAGCCGCCCGGCTGGCGCCAGTCCACCCGCTGCACATGCCAGCCGTAAGCCTCGTACCTGGCGCAGACATCCTCCGACTTGGCAATGTTCGTGTTGTCTTCGATCGAGATGTTGTTGTCGTCGTAGAGCAGTACCAGGTTGCCCAGATCCTGGTGCGCGGCGAGGGCGGACGCTTCGTGGCTGATGCCCTCCTCGATGTCGCCGTCAGAGGCAAACACGTATATGTGGTGATCAAACGGGCTGGTTCCGGGGGCTGGGGCGGGGTCGAGCAGCCCGCGCTCCCGCCGCGCCGCCATCGCCATGCCGACCGCGTTGGACAGGCCCTGGCCGAGTGGACCGGTCGTGGTCTCCACGCCCGGGGTGAGCCCGTGCTCCGGGTGGCCGGGGGTACGGCTACCCCACTTCCGGTAGGCCCGGAGGTCATCGAGGGTCAGTCCGTAGCCAGACAGGTACAGCTGGATGTACAGGGTCAAGCTGGAGTGACCGCACGACAAGATGAAGCGATCCCGGCCCGGCCAGCCCGGATCGGCCGGGTCGTGCCGCATGATGCGCTGGTAGAGCAGGTAGGCGGCGGGTGCCAGGCTCATCGCCGTCCCCGGATGGCCGGAACCTGCCTCCTGCACCGCGTCCATGGCCAGGACCCGGATGAGGTCGACGGCGCGCGCGTCGGCCGCGGTCCACTCGAGCGGGCCAGATGGCGTGGTGTCAGATGGGCTGCTCACCGTGGGATCAGGGCTCCTCTCCAGGCCCGCGCCAGCCCCCGCGGCCGCGAGCATTCGATCGCTGGCACGACCCTATCCCCAGTGTGCGCTATACCCCCGCCGGCCCCCAATGGCCGGCCGGCCCGGCACGGGTTGTTCACCGCCGGTTGTCTGCCGCGACGCTCAGGTCGCCGGCGGGTACGCTCCCTGCCATGGTCACCCCCATGCCCGGTTCCGGCCCCCGCGGGGTTATTGCCGGGCGCGGCACTGGCCGGCCGCGCGCGGGCCTCATCGCCGGCATCGTGCTGGCGATCGGGTGCGGGATGGTCGTGCTCGGCACGGACCTGCTGCAGAGCGTGGATGCCGCAGGTCACAGTGTGGCGCCGTTCTTTATCGCGCTGCCCTTTGCCTTGCTTCCGGTCCCGCTGCTGGTGGCCCTGGTGCTGCTGGTCGACCGGCTCGAGCCTGAGCCGCGGATCAACCTGGTCTTCGCGTTCGCGTGGGGGGCGGGGATCGCCGCGCTGCTCGCGGCGGTGATCAACACGGCCGGCCTGCTCTTCATCACCCAGCCGGACCTCGGCAATACCACCGGGCAGTACATCTCCGCGACATTCGGTGCGCCCGTGGTGGAGGAGTCCCTGAAGGGCCTGGTCCTGATCGTGCTCCTGTGGCGGCGGCGCCAGGAACTGGACGGGCCCACCGACGGGATCATTTATGCCGCCATGGTGGGCCTCGGCTTCGCGATGACCGAGAACTTGGGCTACTACATCGACGCGCTTGTCCGGCCCGAGGTGGGCGGGGTGAAATTGCTCGGCATTACCTTCGTGCTGCGTGGCGTGCTTTCACCGTTCGCGCACCCGATCTTCACCTCGATGACGGGGATCGGCGTGGCCTACGCGGCCACCCACCGGCATGGGCGGTGGGCAGTGGCGGTCGGCCTGCTGACGGCCATGTTGCTGCACGGGCTGTGGAACGCGCTCACCGCGCAGGGCCTCGCCGGCCTCGGGATCGCCTATGTGGTCCTGGCCTGCGTGTTCGCCGGGCTCATCGGGGTGATCATCGCGGACAGGCGCCGTATCGTCCGGCTGATCTGGCGATTCCTCCCGGTATATGAGCCCACCGGCCTGGTCACCGAGGCCGATCTGCGGATGCTGAGCACGCTGCGGGAACGCCGGGCGGCCCGGCAGTGGGCGCGATCCGCTGGTGGCCGGGCCGCGTCCACGGCCATGGCGGACTATCAGCTCGCGGCGACCGAACTCGCGCTGGCCCACCTGCGCCAGGAGCGGGGCGTGATCGCGCCAGGCCCGTTCGAGGAGCGCCGGCGGACGCTGCTGCGGCTGATGGCCACCGCGCGTGGCGCCTTCTTCAAGCAACAGCCCGAGCCGCCCCAGCCGCCGTGGGCGGCACGCTCGGGCTCCGGCTTCGGCCGCCACCGTCAGGGGCCGACCGTGGAGACCGGCTAACGCGCTACCCGGCGGGTGCGGCTGCTACCCGGCGGGTGTGGCTGCTACCCGCCGGGTGTGGCCGGCCGGGGCGGCGGCCGCCTCGCTGGC
>OBLU010003078.1_pt1 | contig 15151 bp, 11 predicted proteins | sample 1518681 | NCBI WGS metagenome assembly OBLU01 (sample SAMEA3539304, study PRJEB22396) | soil metagenome | biome: tundra; feature: field; material: soil | place: USA | collected 2010-05 | depth 0.15 m
ACCACCGAGATCTACACTCTTTCCCTACACGACGCTCTTCCGATCTATCAGTGGAGCAAGTCGTGGATCGCCGAAGAACTGCTCGCCGATGCCGTCGGCGAAGTGGTGGGCGACGAGTTCGTGGTGGCGAGCTACTTACGTAACCGCAGCGAACTCTCGGTCGCCCAGGTCTTCAGTCGCCTGACTCAGTTTCACCACGTCTTTCGAAGTTGCAACCGGGCCTTCGCCCAACTAAGCGGCCAGCGCGCGACGAACTGGTGCGGCGAATGCGACAAGTGCCTCTTCATAAATTTGATCTTGGCGCCCTTTCTTTCCCGAGCCGTGCTTCGTGACATCTTCGCCAGCGAACCCTTGAGCGATCCGGCGCGCGAAAATCAGTTGCGCGCGCTGGTGGGATTGGGCGCGACCCACAAGCCCTTCGAATGCGTGGGCGACCCCGACGAAAGCGCGGTGGCGCTGGTGAAAGTCAGCGCCCTCAGCGAGTGGTCCGACGTCACCAACCTCGCCGAGATCGCCCAACTCGCGAGTCCCGATCGAGCGTTCGATGAACTTCTCGCTCCTCAAGGAGTAAGCCGTGTTCCGGCCCACTGGCTTCGCTAGCCTGGCCGCCAAGCGGGTGGGCATCTTCGGCTACGGCATTGAAGGTCGGGCCACCGAAGCGCGCGTGCGCACCATTGCCGCCAGCCTCGTCATCGTCGACGACGCCCCGGATTTAGGAGGCGACGTGTTGGTAACCGGTGAAGGCGGGCACGAAGCGCTGCTCAGCTGCGACATCGTGTTTAAGAGTCCCGGTATTCCCCGTCGCCGGGCCGACGTGCTCGACCTCGAGGCGCACGGCGTCACCGTTGGTTCGGCGCTCAATCTCTGGTTCCAGGACACTGACCGTTCGCGCATCGTGGCGATTACCGGCACCAAGGGCAAGTCAACCACTACGGCGCTGGTGACGTACTTCTTAGAGTGCGTCGGCGAGCGGGCCCAGCGACTCGGCAATATCGGCCAGCCTCCCTACGATCCCTCCATCGATACCTCCACCGGTTGGCTGGTGCTCGAGGTCTCCAGTTTCCAGTGCGTCGATCTCGACATGGCCCCCTCGCTCATTGTGGTGACGTCGCTGGGCGACGATCACATTGACTGGCACGGTTCAGTGGAGAAGTACCGCGACGACAAGCTTTCCTTGACGCGGGCCGAAGGGTCGCATCGAACCCTGGTGCCCGACAATCCCACCTTTCACGACGTTCGACACCAAATCGGTGGCGAAGTGACGCTCGTCCCGCCCGACGACCAACACCTGTCCTCGGCCTTGGGGCTGTTAGGCGCGCACAGCGACAGCAACGTGGCCCTGGCGCTCACCGCGGTGTCGGTGTTGACCGGGCGGGCCGTCGATGAAGTTCGTGCCTTGGTGATCGAGAGTTCCGCCTCCTTCGTGCCATTAAGTGGACGGCTGACGCTGGTGGCGAGCGACCGAGTCAAGGAGGGTCTGGTTCGCTACGTCGACGACGGATTGGCGACGTCCGTCCTTCCCGCGGTAGCGGCCCTGGACGTTTTTGCGCTCGAACCCATTGTGCTGATCGCCGGCGGCTACGACCGGGGCGTTGACTACCACCCGCTCGCTACGGCCATCGCCGCTCGTCTCGCCCCCACCATGCTGCTCATCATGGGTGCGGCCGGTGAGCGAATTGGTGAAATGGTCCGCGATCTGAACCCGACGCTGAAACAATCACCCTTTGAATCGATGGACGAAGCGGTGCAACTAGGACGGACCTTTCTCGAGCGAGGCGGCGTCGTGCTGCTCTCACCCGGAGCGCCCAGCTTCGACCGGTACAAGAACTGGGAGGAGCGCTCCGACGACTTCACTCGAGCGGTGCAGCAGCGAACTGCGTAACATCCATCGCCACTGCCGAATGGCTGAAGGATTAGAGGTTCTTGGTCACGAACTCTTTGAGGGCCGTTTTTAGCGCGGGAGAGAACAGGAGTTCCTTGGTGTAGTTGGCCGGCGACCCGGTGGGATCGACCTTCAGGACGTGATCGACACCGACCAGTCGGACCAGTTGATAATGCTCGCCGGCGGCGAACAGACCATTCACCACCCGACCCACTTGTCGGCAGGAAACCTGCGTGTCGGCGCTGCTGCAGGTCACGAGCACCGGCGTCGTGGCTGGCACCGCGCGAGCCAGGGTTTCGGGGTCGAACTGGTCGGCCTGGTACAGGAACTTAGCGGTCGAGCCATTAAGAATGGTGTCGAGACCGTAGGGGAGTTGGGGCGCCACGGTGCCGGTCGCCCGAAGGTGCTTGATGGCGGTTTTCAGCGTGGTGTCGACCGTGGCCGCCAGCTTCTTGGTGATCGCACCGGCCTTCAACTGGGCGGCGATCTCCGCCTTGACTTGCACGCCAATGAGACTGAGGTAACGACTGGGCAGCGGCTCGAAGAGACCGAGCGCGTGAATCGCCGGCACCTGGCCGGCGTGACCGGTGGCCAACAGCAACGCGAACAACGCACCCTCGCTGTGGCCGAAGACCGCCAGTAGTTTGTCGTTCACTCCCTTTTGAGCCGCGAGAAAGTTGAGCGCGGCGGCCGACTCCTGTTCGAAGGGCTTGATGCCAATGGCGTCCACCTTGGTGGCGTAGGGTCCCAGTCCGGTCTTGCCGCTACCGAGTTTGTCGTAGCGAAGACTGGCGACACCATCCTCGCCCAGGCAATCGGCCAAGGTCTTGAGCGTGTTGATGGGTCCGGGCTCGACCGCGCTGTTGCCGTTGCGGTCGGTCGGCCCGCTGCCGGCAATGAGCAACACTGCGGGAACGGAATTCGAATCTCCAACGGGATGTCGAAACGTCGCGTAGACCGTTACGCCGCCCGCCGGGAATGAGACATTTTCATCAATCCATTGGACCGTTGGATTAGAGACGTGAATGGTCGTCGTGGTGGGGGTAGTGGTCGCACCCTGCGCGATGGAACCAGCGGAGATCGCCGCCATCGATCCGACGCCAAGTAACGTCGCAGCAATCGACCACCTTTTTATCGGCCTCGTCCTCTTGTGCTGCGACACCTGCATGGAGCCTGAGAGGAGATTCGAACTCCTGACCTACGCATTACGAATGCGTTGCTCTACCGACTGAGCTACCCAGGCGCAGGGAGAATACTACCCGATGCGCCCCGTTTGACCGCTTCCGTTGCCTTACAACTCCATCAAGGAAAGCATGAGATCGTTCAACAACAGCCCCTCGTCGATGTTGAGCGACAGTCTTCGAGAGGTCTCGGCGACGGTGTCGATGGCCCGCAGTGACGTCGCCACCCGGAACTGCGCGCGCGACTCACCTTCTTCGTCGTCGAGACTCTCGACCAGGCGCTCTCGATAGACGTTGGTGAGCGCGCTCAGACCGAAGCGCAATTCGTCGATGCGGAAACGGCGCTGCTCGCGCTTGAACTGAGCATCGATGTCCTTTCGATTAGCGACCGACCGCTGTCCCATCTCGCGGGCGTCCACCAGCAGGTGCTCCATCTCTTCGTCTTGCATCTGCTGCAGTGGTGCGATGGCGTCGTCCAGGGCTTGGGAGATTTCGGTCGCCACGGCGGACGAAGAGGCGGGCGTGCCCGACAATCGCTGCGGCACCGATTGCCACTGCGCGATGCGTTGGGCCAGCGCCGGGTCCCGCACCAATACCCGGGCCCGCTGCAGGTTGCCGCTCGCGGCCAGGGCGGCCGAACGGGCCGTCTCTTCGTTCGCCCCCTCAGTTCTCAGAATCTCTTCGAGCTCACCCTCGCTGAGGCCCTTCAACTTTACGTGTAGACAGCGCGAGACCACGGTGTCCAAAGCGGGTGGCACGTCGTGCGCGGTCAACAGAAAAATGGTTCGAGTGGGCGGCTCTTCCAGCGACTTAAGGAGCGCGGCGGCCGACGGCGCGGCTCCGGTGGTGGTGAGTTCAATGTCTTCGAGCACCACTATCTGGTAGCCGGGGCCCAGCGGACGGCGCCGACTTACGCGGTCCGCCTCGCGAAGTTCGTCGATGCGCCACGACAGCCCGGCCCGATCGGCGAAATACACATCCGCGTCGTTGCCGCTGAGGACCAAGCGACAGGTCTCGCAGCTGGCACACCCGTGCCGCGGGCACTGCAGGCCCGCGGCGAATGACACCACCGTGTCGTGCAGGCTCGATCCCACTGGACCGCTGAAGAGGTAGGCGTGCACCGGGTGCCGGGCATACTGGCGCATGGCCTTTACCGCCCGGTCCTGGCCGATCAAGCGATCAAAGACGTCGGTCACGTCACCAACGTAATGCGGCGAGCCGTTCGTCGATGACGGCCGCGACGTCGCTCTCCGGGTGCGCGCCGTCGACCACGTACCACCCGTTGGTGTCCTCGGCGGCCAGTGCCAGGTAGCCCTGACGGACCCGGTCGTGGAACCGAGGATCGGCCGACTCGAAGCGATCGCTCTCGTCGCGGGCCTCACGTTCGTTGGCCGCACTGGGCGCCAAGTCAATCAATATGGTCAGGTCCGGTCGGCAGTCGCCAATGGCCAAGTCGGTCGCAGCGCGCAGTTCATCGAGATCGACGCCGCGTCCGTAGCCCTGATAGGCCAAGGTGGACGCGTAGAAACGATCGGCGACCACGGAGCGACCACGCTCCAGCGCCGGCTCGATCACCGAATGCACGTGATGGGAGCGGTCAGCCAGCAACAACAACGCTTCGGTCGACGCCGTCATGGGCGTCGCCGCGTCGAGTATCCAGCGACGCAGATCGATGCCGACCGGCGTGTCGCCCGGCTCGAACACGAAGAGGGCCTCATGGGCTAGGGCCACCCTACGGGCGTGGGTGCTTTTCCCGCAGCCGTCAATTCCTTCGAAGACCACGAAGAGTCCCCGACTCATTAGGCGTCGTCCACGTGTTGGGCTCGAGCGATCAACGCCGAATTGACCTTGGCGCCCTGGCTCACCGCGGCCCGCTTGGTGGCCCCCGCCGTTTTCTTCACCGTGGCTTTTTTCGCGGTCGACTTCTTGGCGGGCGCCTTCTTGGCCGATTTCTCGACGGCCTTGCGGGGCCGCGTAGAGGGCTCGGCGTTTCGACGTTCGGCTAACAGTTCGCACGCTCGATCGAGTGAGATCGTTTCGGGCGTGTCGCCGAGGCGCAGGGTGGCGTTCACCTCACCGTCGGTGACGAAGAGACCAAAGCGACCATTGCGCACGACCACCTGCTTCTTGGTGACTGGATCTTCACCGAGTTCCTTCAGGGGCCCGGCCGCGGCCCGGCGGCCCCGCTGCTTTGGCTGGGCGAGCAACGCCAGCGCGCCGGCCAGGTCGACGGAGAAAATTTGATCTTCGTCTTCGAGTGAGCGAGTCTCCTTGCCCCACGTGAGGTACGGACCGTAGCGACCGTTCTGGGCCAAAATCGGCCCGCCGTCGTCGGGGTGGTTGCCTACCTTTCGCGGCAGCGACAACAACTTGACGGCATCTTCCAAGGACACCGACTCGACCGCCATGGTGGTGAACAGCGAGGCCGTCTTGGGCTTGTCCTTCGGGCTGGTCATCTCCCCGACCTGCACGTACGGCCCGTAGCGTCCGGCCTTCAAGAAGATCGGCAGTCCCGTGGTTTCATCGAGGCCCAGTTCACGGTCGTTGCTGGGTGCGGCGAGTAGTTCGAGGGCCACCTCGACGCTGAGCGAGTCGGGCTCGGTCGCTTCGGGGATGGAGGCCCGGTCGTCGCCGTGCACGAGGTAGGGACCGTAACGACCGGAACGAACCGAGACGACGACGCCGTCGGGGGCGTTGCCGAGGATCAGCGAGTTGATGGCCGCGAAGTCGAACTCGTGCTGTTCGTGGGTCATGTGTTCGAGTCCCAACTTGGCCAGTTCGGTCTGCGCGCTGGGGTCGCCAAAGTAGAACTTCTGCAACCACGGCTCGAGGTCCTGGGTGCCTTGGGCGATCTCGTCGAGTTGGTCCTCCATGGCCGCGGTGAACTGATAGTCCACCAGGTCGGCGAAGTAGGTCTGCAAGAGATTGACCACCGCGAAGGCGCGAAAGGCCGGCACCAACGACTTGCCTTTCTTCCACACGTAACCCCGTCGGTCAATGGTCTTCATCACCGACGCGTAGGTCGAAGGGCGACCGATCCCGAGGTCCTCAAGCTTCTTGATCAACGTGGCTTCGGAGTAGCGATCGGGAGGTTGCGTGTCGTGGCCCTTGGCTTCAGCGCTCTGGACCGGCACAACTTCGTCCTCACTGAGCGCGGGCAAGATCCGCTCCTGGTCGGCCAGTTCGGCTTCGGGGTCGTCCATGCCTTCGACGTAGGCCCGGCGAAAGCCGGGGAACTCGATGCGTAATCCGGTGGCGCTGAGGCCGGCCTCCACGTCGCCGCCCAGTTCGTCGATGCCCGTCAGGGTAGTGGTGAGACGGACCTTGTCCTGGGTCAAGCGGGCGTCAACCATCTGTGAGGCAATCGTCCTCTTCCAAATGAGGTCGTAGACCGCCAGTTCGTCGCCACCCAATTGGCTTTGCGCTTCGTCCAGCGTGCGAAAGCTCTCGCCGGCCGGCCGTATTGCTTCGTGAGCCTCTTGGGCGTTTTTTACCTTGCGGTCGTAACGGCGCGGGGCGGCGGCGACGTAATCGTCGCCGAACATCGAAGCGGCCATGGAGCGCGCGGCGTAGATGGCCTCATCGGACAACGTCGTCGAATCGGTACGCATGTAGGTGATCCAACCCTGCTCGTAGAGACGCTGGGCCGCGCGCATGGTCCGTTCGGGGTCGAAGCGAAGCTTGCGGCTCGCTTCAATCTGCAGCGAGGAAGTCATGAAGGGAGGCTGCGGCTTTTGCGTGCGGGGCGTCGAGGCAATCGAGACGACCCGGACCCGGGCCCCCCGCAGGCCGGTCGCGATGGCGTGGGCCGACGTTTCGCTCAGTATCTCCACTGACGCCTTGGCGTCGAGCTGGCCCGAGGCGTCGAAATTCTTGCCGGTCGCCAGTGAGGATCCGTTGACCGACTCCAGGGTCGCCTCGAAGGCGGCGCTCTGGGCTTTCAGCGTGGCGGTCACGTCAAACCAGGTCGCCGAGGTGAAGGCCATGCGTTCACGCTCTCGTTCGCAGACCAATCGAATGGCCACCGACTGCACGCGGCCGGCCGAGCGGGCCTTGTCAACGGCGCGCCACAACACCGGCGAGACCTCGTAGCCCACCAGCCGGTCCAAAAAGCGACGACCCTCTTGGGCGTCCACCAATCGCAGATCCAGTTCGCGCGTCTCGCTGACCGCCTTGGCGATCGCCGCCGGGGTGATCTCGTGAAAGACCATCCGCTTGACCGGGACCTTGGGGCTGAGCACCTCTTGGAGGTGCCAGGCGATGGCCTCGCCTTCACGGTCTTCGTCGGTGGCGAGGTAGAGCTCGTCGACCTCTTTAAGGGCGGCCTTGAGCTCAGCCACGATCTTCTTGCGGTCCTGGGAGACCACGTAGACCGGCTTGAAGTGGTCATTGACGTTGATGCCCAACCGGGCCCACTTCTCGCCCTTGACCGAGACGGGAATGTCGGCGGCGCTCTGGGGCAGGTCTCGGATGTGTCCAATGGAGGGCATGACGATGTAGTCCGGTCCGAGCATGCCCTGGATTCGCGTTGCTTTCGCGATCGACTCAACGATGACTAATGCCCGGGCCATGCTCACCACCTTTCCTAATCACCTGACTGTCGTTCAACAAGATAGACAGGTATAGCGCGTCGCTTACGGCATGCTCGCGCGACCCACCCCATCGGTCGCTCGAATCACTAGTCCGTTACTGATAAATCGAGTACCGAACGTGACCTACTCGTCACCGTGGGGGGCGGCCACAATTTCGTATTGCGGATTAAGGATCACCGCTTCGCGTCGCAGCGAGGTGACGGTGCCGTGCACCAGTAGCCGGGTCCCGCGTTCTATGCCGGGCACGCTCGAACGGCCCTGGAAGATCAAAGCCACCGATCCGGTGTTGTCGGCGATCACGCAGCGCAATTCGTGCGAGCCGCTCACGTTGGTAATCGTCATCGAGCGAACCCGTCCAGCGATCTCCGCGGCTTCGCGCTCCTGCAGATCGCCAATGGGTTGCGTGCCGAACGAGCGGGCCGCCAGCTTGGCGTCGGCCGCCAGATGGGTCGCGGCGCGAAGACCGCCCCGGGCCACCTCATCGCTAAGGGGACGCTCGAAGACTTCACCCTCGGCCAGACGGGAGCGACCGGAGCGATAGGGAATGATGGTCGCCGCGGTGCGCGGGATGTGCATGACGGCGGCGGCGATTGAGTCCGCGGTGCGGTCGTGCAGAAGACGCTGCAGACGGGACGAGAATCCCCTTCTCGGCAAGATCACCATGCAGAAGACGTCGCCGTCGCGCACGATGTCGGCCACCAGTTCCAGCGCGGCCCGGTCGACTCGACGGTCCTCGCAGTCAACGACCTCCAGATTGATGCCCACCGACGCCGTGTTAGGCGATCCCCAAATCTCTTCGAGGTGCTTGGTGACCAGGGGGTCGATGTCGAAGTGCACGGCGCGAATGGAATAGGGATTCAGCGTGTTGCAGTACTGCAAGGCCCGCTCGGTCGCCAGCGAGTAGGTGTCGACAAACACCACCACGCGATTCATTCGAATGGTCATGACGCCAATGGCGCTAGTAGATGCGAAGGCCTGCTCTTCGCGCTCGTACTGCTTGTTGAAGCGAATCAGCGCCATGTACATGAGCGGCCCCACCACCACGATGATCCACGCGCCTTCGGTGAACTTGGCAATGACAAAGATCAGTACCACCAAGAGAGTTACCGCCGCGGAGGTGGCATTGATGGCCACCCCCCGGCGCCACTTGCCGGTTCGCTCACGAAGGTGACGCTTGACCATGCCCGCACCGGCCATGGCGAACCCGGTGAACACCCCGATGGCGTAGAGGGCCACCAGGGCGTTGACCTTGGCGTTAAAGACAACGATGAGCGTCAGCGACACGGCCCCGAGCACGATGATGCCGTTGGAGAAGGCCAGGCGGTGCCCGCGCATGGTGAGCTGACGGGGCAGGTACTTGTCGGTCGCCACGTAGTTGGCCAGGAAAGGGAAACCGTTAAACGACGTATTGCCGCCGGTGTAGAGCACCAACACCGTGGCGAGCAACACCAAGAGATAGATGGAGTGGCCCAAGGTGCTGAATCCGAAGACGGCCTTCACTTCTTGACTTAACACCGTCGGATAACCGGCCGCGTACGGCATCGCGTGGGTCCACGCCGCCAGCAGCGTCACGCCCAGCAAGAGGAATCCGAGAATGGTGGACATGGTGACCAGGGTCTTACGAGCGTTGGGCGACTCGGGGCGGCGGAAACTCGCGACGCCGTTAGAGATCGCTTCAAGACCCGTGAGCGACGAGCCCCCGTTGGCGTAGGCGCGCAGCAAGGTCAAAAAGGCCAGGCCCATCAAGAGGCCGTTGCCCTTCTGACCCAGGTGACCTTCGACCAGGAGATGCTGGGCCGGGATGTGCACCATGCGCAACGTGCCGACGATTTTCTTGTAGTAGCCCACGAGAATCGTCCCGGACAACATGACGATGTAAAAATAGGTCGGAAAGGCGAAGTAGCTGCCCGCCTCGCGCAGTCCGCGAAGGTTTCCGTAGATCAAAATCAGTACCACGATCACCGTGATAAGCAGGTCGTAGCTTCCCAGTCGCGGCACCGCACTCGTGAGTGCGGCGGTGCCGGCCGATACTTGCACCGCGACCGTCACGGTGTAATCGATCAGCAGCGCTACCGCAGCAATTTGCGCGACTTTCGGTCCAAAATTGTCGCGCGCGACCACGTAGGATCCGCCCGCCGTGGTGTAGTACTTAATGACATCGAGATACGACATGGTGACGAAAAAAAGCACGCCAATAATGACGAACATGATGGGCACCACCAGCGCAAAGGCCGCCAATCCTATGAAGGGCGTCATCTGGGTGAGGATCTCTTCGGTACCGTACGCTGATGACGAAATGCAGTCGGGCGCCAAGACGCCGAGGGCCAGTATTCGATTAAGACGCTCGCCACTCAACTGCTCAGTGACGAACGGCCGCCCAAGCAAGATGCGTTTCAATCGATAGCCCAATGTCTCGGGGTAAACCGTCGAGATGTTGGCGTGTGATGTCAGCAGCGGCTTGTTCTTTGGAACCTGCTTATCGGCTTCTGACACGGTGTCCAGACTAAGCCATTCACTACACAACCGTTGTTTCTTGCGGCTTTGGTGATATTTGTGGTCTGATGGCGTCATGCATATTGTCGTTGTCGGCTGCGGCCGCGTGGGCTCAGAGCTCGCGATGCAACTCTCCGATGAAGGCCACTCCGTCGTTGTCATCGATAAGAACCGCGACTCCATGCGACGGCTCGCTCGATTCAATGGCAAGACGCTGATCGGTTCAGGTTTTGATCGCGACATGCTGCTCCAGGCCGAGGCGAGCCAAGCCGACGCCCTCGCTGCGGTCACCAGCGGCGACAACACCAACATTCTCTGCGCGCGGATTGCCCGTGACAACTACGCCATTAAAAACGTCGTGGCGCGCATCTACGACCCGCAACGGGCCAGCATCTACATGAAGTTAGGTATTCCTACCGTCGCCACGTCGCTGTGGACCACCCAGCAGGTCAAGCGTTGGATAACGCCGTCGCCCATCTCGGTCGAATGGACCGACGGATCGGGGACGTTGCAGCTGGTCGAGCGAATTGCGCCCGACGCCCTGGCGGGCCATCCCATCAATCAACTCAACTCCAGTGACGACGTGCGCGTAGTCGGTCTGGTCCGCGGCGGACAGGGTCGGGTCAATATCGACGACCTCTTCGCTCAGGAAGGCGACATACTAGAAATCCTGGTGACGCCGCAGGGATTGCTCGAGCTGCAGGAAAGAATCGAAGCCGGTACGAAGTGAAAGTGATCATTGGCGGCGGCGGTTCCGTCGGTACCGCCATTGCCCTCGACCTGCTCGACCGTCATCACGAAGTCACGTTGATGGAACAGAACGTACAGACCGCCGAACGCATTCGCGCGTTGCTGCCGGGCGTACGGGTGATGGCCGCCGATGCCTGCGAGTACGCCAGCCTCGCCTTGGCGGACCTTCGAGACGCCGACGTGATCATTGCCGCCACCGGCGACGATGAAGACAATCTGGTCATCAGCTGGCTGGCCAAGCAGGAGTTCGGCGTGCCGCGGGTAATTGCGCGCATCAACAACTCGCGCAACGAATGGCTCTTCAATACCAGTTGGGGCGTCGACGTGGCCGTTTCTACGCCGGCCCTCATCACCTCACTGGTCGACGAAGCAGTAGCAGTGGGATCGATCATCAATCTCATGGACCTGGCCGATGGAAAGATGCGACTCATTGAGGTCACCCTGGCCTCGGACGCACCGGCGGTGGCGAACAATCAAACCTTGGATGACCTTCGTCTCGCCGACTCCGTGAGGGTGGTCGCCGTGGTGCGCAATGAGCAACCGATGATCCCATCGTCGACCATGCACTTTCTCGAAAATGATCACGTGATTTTGATTACGCGGGGCGACACCACCCAAGAGTGCGCCACCGCCTTCATTGGCTAACTCGAGGGCGCGAATTCCAAGCGAATAAAGGGACCTAGCATTGAGACGTGCGCGCCGCCTTCTTTGACCTCGATAAAACCGTCATCGCCAAGTCGTCGCTGGTCGCGCTCGGACCGGAATTTCACGCCCGCGGGCTGCTGCACCGGCGGACTTTGGTCTGGGGTGTCTTCAGCCAGATCCTCTTCATGCGCTTCGGGGCGAACGACGAAAAACTGACCAAGATCCGTGAGTCGGTACTCAAAGTAACCAAGGGCTGGGACCGCCAAGAGGTGCGCACGCTAGTCGCCGAAACGATCAACGAGATCATCGAACCGTTGATCTACTCCGAAGCCCTGGAACTGATCGACCACCACCTCGCCCAGGGTGACGAGGTCTGGCTGGTGAGCATGGCGCCCAGCGAGATCGTGGAACCTTTCGCCGAACTGCTCGGCATCACCGGGGCCATTGCCTCACGGGCCAAGATCGACGACGAGGGAAAGTTCACCGGCGAGATGGAGTTTTTCGCTCAGGGGGAGAACAAGGCCGTGGCCATGCGTGAACTAGCGCAACAGCGCGACATCGATCTGACCGAGTCCTTCGCCTACTCCGACTCCGAAACCGACATCCCCATGCTGGAGGTGGTCGGGCACGCCTACGCCGTCAACCCCGATCGAACCCTGGCCAAATTGGCCCACGACAACGAATGGCCAATTCTGGGCTTCTCGCACCCGGTGCGCGCGCACGACCGTTCGAAGTCGCACACGCCGTTTTTCATCAGTGCCGTAGTAATAGGGGTGGCCGCCGTCTTTGGGCGGACCCAACTTCACCGACGCTAAAGCGTCAAAAGGTCACGCGCGCCGGTGTCCGACGAAGGATGCCGGAGCTTGCTCATCGCGCGGGCTTCGATCTGGCGAATCCGCTCGCGGGTGAGGTTCATCTCCGCGCCGACGTCTTCCAGGGTACGAATCTCGCCGGCCCCGTCGAGGCCAAAGCGCATGCGCAGGATCTTCTGTTCACGTTCGTCGAGCGGTTGGAGCAACTTCTCGATCGCCGCCGGCATCATTTTCACGGCCGCCACGTCAAAGGGTGATTCGGCCGAGCGGTCTTCGACCACGTCGCCGAGTTCGGCGTCGCCGTCCTCACGAAGGGGCTCGGAGAGTGAGATCGGCTCGGAGCGAAAGCGCAGGGCCTCGATCAACTTGTCCTCGGGCATCTCGCACTCGTCGCAGAGTTCTTTGATGGTGGGCGGACGGCCAAACTTCAGTTCCAGACGCGACTGGGCCTTTTGCACCCGGGCCAGGGTGTCGCCGGCGTGCACCGGCAGGCGAATCGTCCGTCCGGTATTGGCGATGCCGCGGGTAATGGCTTGGCGGATCCACCAGGTGGCGTAGGTCGAGAACTTGAAGCCCTTGCGCCAGTCGAACTTCTCCACCGCGTGCATCAGACCCAGGTTGCCCTCTTGGATGAGGTCGAGCAGGGGCAGACCGGACGCCTGGTACTTCTTGGCAATGGAGACCACCAGTCGAAGGTTGGACTGCACGAAGTCGCGCTCGGCGGTGTCGCCCCGGTGCACGGCGCGCTTCAGGGCCAGCTTCTTGCTGGGCGTAATCTTGATTTTCTTGTCGGTCTCGGCCGCGTCCAGCTCGGCCTTGGCCTCGCGACCTTCTTCGATGGTCTGGGCCAGGCGGACTTCATCGTCCTTGGTCAGAAGGGTATATTGGCCAATGTCCGAGAGATAGAGCCGTACCAGGTCCTCATCATCACGATCAACGCGATCTTTAGCCATGGTCTCCCCTTCGTGATTCTGACTCGGAAAATCCGGTACTTGTAGTTATACGGAGATAGGCAACTTAGCGGGAAAACCCGAAACTTTCAGCGTTTCCCGAGGTTTCGACCATGGTCATCAAACTGCGCGCCTCGGCTTGCCAGAGCGGATCATCAATGTTTAGCTGACTTTGCGTGACTCCCGCGATGCTGAGCAGCTGGGCCACGGTCACCTGCGCCGCTTGTTCCAGCAGCGCCGTGACCTCACTATCAGCGCTCAGTGCCTCTCGGGCGTCGCGCAACGACACCAGCAGGCGCGGCCCCACCACCAGGGCCATGGCAAAGAGGGTCATGGCTCCGCTCGGATCGCTGGTCACGGCCTGCTCCAACACCTCTTTAATAACGGCCAACGGCGCGACGGCGCTCTCGCCTACGTAGGTACGCAGGGCTAAAGCAACCGCGCCGAAGGACCGCGACATCTCGTGCACCCGCACCACGTAGGCGTCGTTGCCCAACAACGGCGCACTTTCGCCCAAGGCGAGGTAGACGGCGTCGCAACAGGAGAGCAGGTGCTCCGCCGTCCCCCGGGACTCTTCCATCTGCGCTACTCGGGGCGAAAGGCGTTGGTGATGGGCATGCGCCGGTCGCGACCGAAGGCCTTGGTCGAGATGCGCACGCCGGGCGGCATCTGGCGCCGCTTGTACTCGCTGTTGTCGACCAGTCGAGTTATACGCAACACCAAGGCCGGGTCGTGTCCGCGGGCGATGAGTTCTTCGGCGGTGGCGTCGCCCTCGACGTAGAGCTCGAGCAAAGGGTCCAGTTCGTCGTAGGGCGGCAGCGACTGGTCGTCGAACTGGTCGGGGCGCAACTCAGCCGAAGGCGATTTCTCCAGCACCGTCAGGGGGATCGGCTCGAGGTCGCCGTTACTCACGGCCACTTCGTTGCGATAGCGACAGAGTTCGTAGACCAGCGTCTTGGACACGTCCTTGATGACCGCGAAACCGCCGGCCGAGTCACCGTAGAGCGTGGAGTAGCCCGTGGCCATTTCCGACTTGTTGCCGGTGGTAAAGACAATGGCGCCGGTGTCGTTGGAGATGGCCATCCACAAGACCGACCGAATTCGCGCCTGCAGGTTCTCGTCGGTTAACCCCTTCGGATCGCCTCCCAGTACCTCGGCCAGAACTCCGCTCAAAGCCCGGTGGGCCGGATCGATGTCGAGGATGATGAGTTCGATGTCCAGGCGACGGGCCACCTCTTGCGCGTCGCTCACCGAGTGACCGGAGGAATAGCGACTGGGCATGGCGAATCCGCGCACCGCTCGGGCGCCCACCGCATCGACGGCGATGGTGGCGACCAGCGCCGAATCGACCCCGCCCGAGAGTCCCAGAATCGCGGTACGAAATCCGTTCTTGCGCAGGTAGTCGCGCGTGCCCATCACCAGCGCCTCGTAGATCTCTTCGACTTCACTGGGAGGCTCGGCGATATGATTGACGTGCAGCGCCTTGGAGCGACGTTCATCGCGCGCGTAGAGCGTATCGATGGGTACGCCCACCGAAGAGGCGCGGGCCTCGATCTCGCACACCAGCAGTTCCTCGCTGAAGGCGCTGGCTCGCGCGATCACGTCGCCCGACGCGTTCACCACCACGCTCTGGCCGTCAAAGACCAGTTCGTCCTGGCCCCCCACCAGGTTCACGTAGGCAATGGGACAGTTCGTTTCGAGGGCCCGTTCGCGCAGCATCGCTTCACGTTCGTCCCGACGTCCTCGGGCGAATGGCGAGGCGTTGGCGACGACCAGTAGGGTCGCACCCTGGAACGCTAGCTCGGCCGCCGGACCGAACTGGGTCCACACGTCCTCGCAAATCAAA
>OBLU010003080.1_pt1 | contig 15141 bp, 10 predicted proteins | sample 1518681 | NCBI WGS metagenome assembly OBLU01 (sample SAMEA3539304, study PRJEB22396) | soil metagenome | biome: tundra; feature: field; material: soil | place: USA | collected 2010-05 | depth 0.15 m
TGTCGAACCTGGTGGCGCAGAAGATCTGCATGATCGGGCCGTTCGCGGTGAGCGGTGCGGTCCTGCTGTTTCCCATCACCTACATCTTCGGGGATGTGTTTACCGAGGTGTACGGGTTCTCCGCGTCGCGGCGCGCCATCTGGCTGGGCACCTTCGGGACGGCGCTGCTCTACCTGATGGGGGAGATCGTAATTGCGCTGCCGGGCGCGCCGGGCTGGAACAACCAGCAGGCGTTCAAGGTGGTGTTCGGGTTCCTTCCGCGCATCCAGACGGCGTCGCTGATCGCGTTCTGGGCGGGCGATTTCGCCAACTCCTACACCATGGCCCGCATGAAGCTGTGGACCAACGGCAAATGGCTGTGGACGCGGACGGTGGGATCGACCGTGGTGGGGCAGGGAGTGGATACCACCCTGGTCATCACGCTGACATTTGCGGGAAAGTACCCGGCGCTGACACTGGTCAACATGATGCTTACGGGGTATTTGCTGAAGGTGGCGTACGAGGTGCTGGCGACGCCGCTCACCTACCTTGTGGTGGGCTGGCTGAAGGCGAGCGAGCACTCCGACGCCTTCGACCGCAACGAGAACTTCAACCCGTTTCATCTTAGCCAGAGGGAGGCGGAGAACGCGTAACCGGGCCTGCCTTTTCCGCCGGGCGGTTGAACCGTCTGGTTGCATTCTTTTCGCATCGGCGAGCGAACGCCTATCATCAAACTACCTACTCGGGAGCCTGCAACGATGTTTCTCGGCCTACCGGGTAATGCCGTATCGTCGCGTGGGTACCCGGGCGTCGATCGGCACCAATCCAAGGAGAAAAGCAGTGCGTAGGTTCGAAAGTTTCTGGAATGCCCGGCCAGTGCCGGCGAAGACGCTTATCGCAGCGTCGGCCGTGTCGCTCTCGGTGCTGCTTGCGGGATGCACGAAGGCGCCGCCGCCCGCGGACCCTGCGCCGCAAGCAACGCCGGTGCAGGTCCAACCGGTGTCGCTGAGCGCTGTTCCCACTTCCGAGACCTACGTGGCGACGATCAAGAGCCGCCGCTCGGCGACATTGCAGCCGCAGGTCGACGGCAACCTGACGAAGATCCTGGTCAAGTCCGGCGACCCGGTGAAGGCCGGCCAGTTGCTGATGCAGATCGACCCGCTGAAGCAGGTGGCGACGGTCCAGGCGCAGCAGGGGACTGAGCAGCAGCAGCAGGCGGTATACGACTACAACCAGGCCGATTTGGCCCGCCAGGAGCAGCTCTACAAGGACGGCATCATCTCCAAGCAGGCCTACGACCAGGCGGTGCAGTCGTTCCAGAACTCCAAGTCTGCGTGGGATGCGGCCAAGGCGCAGACCAAGACCCAGCGCGAACAGCTTGCGTACTATGGCATCCGCGCGCCCTTCGCCGGCATCGTGGGCGACATTCCGGTGCACCTGGGCGACTACGTCTCGACGACGACGATATTGACGACGGTGGACGAGAACGCGGACCTGGAGGCCTACATCTACGTTCCGACCGAGCGCTCCGCGCAGGTCAAGATCGGCCTGCCCGTAGACCTGCTGGATGAGAGTGGGACCGTGCTGGCGCACTCGAACCTCTACTTTGTCTCACCCGAGGTGGACAACGATCTGCAGGGGATTCTGGCGAAGGCGCCGGTTCCGAAGACCTCAGAGCGCCTGCGCAACGGGCAGATTGTGAACGCGCGCATCACCTGGAGCACGGCGCAGACGGCTACGGTGCCGGTGCTTGCCGTCACCCGGATCGGCGGCCAGAGCTTTGTGTACGTCGCCGCGCCGCGCGGCCCGGGATACGCCGCCCACCAGGTGCTGGTTACCCTGGGCGAACCGGTTGGCAACCTGTACCCCGTGCTCGCCGGACTGCGCACCGGCGATAAGGTGATCCTCTCCGGGATTCAATTCCTCCAGGAGGGTGTCCCGGTGCAGCCGATGGAAGCGCCGGGGCCGGCGAAGGCGGGGAATTAGCACATTGAAACGTTGCCCTTGAGCGCGACAGGAAAGGTAGAGTTTCTTGGTTGAGTTCTTCATCCGCCGCCCCATCTTCGCCACGGTATGCGCGCTTCTGATCGTGCTGGCCGGCGCGGTGTCGATGCCGACAATTCCGATCTCGCTGTATCCGCAACTGGCTCCGCCGCAGGTCGTGGTTACCTGCAACTATGTGGGCGCGAACTCGCAGGACGTCGAGTCGGCGGTGACCACGATTCTCGAGCAGGCCATCAATGGCGTCGAGGGGATGCGCTATATATCGTCGACCTCGTCGAACGACGGCACCTCGAGCATCACCATCACCTTCCAGACCGGCTACAATCTCGACATTGCCGCGGTGGATGTGCAGAACCGCGTGGCCACCGCGCAGGGCCGGCTTCCTGCCGCGGTCAACGATACCGGCATCTCCATCACCAAGGCGAACTCCAACTTCGTGCTGGCTGCCGGATTCATCTCGCCGGACCACTCACTTTCGCCGGCCTTCATCTCGAACTACCTGGATGTTTACGTCGCGGACGCGCTAAAGCGGGTGCCGGGCGTGGGCAATGTGATGATCTTCGGCGAGCGCAAGTATGCGATGCGCATCTGGCTCGATCCCACCAAGCTGGCCGCGCGGGGCCTGACGCCGCTGGACGTGACCAACGCGCTGGCCGAGCAGAACGTCGAGGTCCCTGCCGGGGAGCTTGGCGTTCCGCCCTCCGACCCGCACCAGGCATACCAAATGGCCGTGCGCGTGGTGGGCCGCCTGACCGACCCGAACCAGTTCGGAGACATCATTCTCAAGTCCAACGCCGCGAGCGCGCCCGCGGGGTCGGTGGCTACGACGGCTCCGGCCAACGGCTCCGGCATTGTGCTGCTCAGGGATGTTGGCCGCGCCGAGCTTGGCGCCGAGACCTACAGCAGCCGCCTGAAGTACTCGGCGGTCGGCATCCCGAACGGCGACGCGGTCGGGATCGGCGTGGAGCAGCTCTCGAACGCCAACGCGCTCGATGTGGACAAGCGCTGCAAGGCGGTCTTCGCACAGTTGCAGAAGTCCTTTCCACCGGGCCTCGCGGGCTTCATCGCGGTCGACACTACCACCGTCGTGCACGACTCCATTGTCGAAGTCGAGAAGACGCTGGCCGAGGCGATCGTCATCGTCATCATCGTCATCTTCCTGTTTCTTCAGGACTGGCGCGCCACCCTCATTCCTGCCATCACCATCCCGGTCTCGCTGATTGGGACATTCGCGTTTATCAAGCTGTTCGGCTTCTCCATCAACTCGCTCACGCTGTTCGGAATCACGCTGGCTACCGGCCTGGTGGTCGACGATGCCATCGTTGTGATCGAGAACGTGCAGCGGCATCTGGAGGGCATGGTGATCATGGGCCAGGAGGATTGCGCCCACGACCCGCACAAGGCGACCACGGTCGCCATGGCCGAGGTCACCAGCGCGGTGATTGCGACGTCGCTGGTGCTGATGTCGGTGTTTGTCCCGGTGAGCTTGTTCCCGGGGACGACGGGGATCCTGTACAAGCAGTTCTCGCTGACGATCGCCTTCTCGATTGCGATCTCGGCGTTCAACGCGCTGACACTTTCGCCTGCGCTCGCCGCGGTTTTTCTGCGGCCGGAGACGCGCCCAACCGGTGTGATGGGGATGTTGCTGAATCCGGTGGAGGCGGCGATCCAGAAGACCATTGCCTGGTATGTCGTCGCGGTGACGTGGGTGGTGAAGTGGCGCTATGCGTTCCTGGTGCTCTTCGTGGCGGGCCTCGGCGCCACGGTGTACATGTACAACCACGTGCCGACGGCGTTTGTCCCGGTGGAGGACCAAGGCTACTTCCTGATCCTGGTGCAGGCGCCTCCGGGCGCTTCGCTGAGCTACACCACGGACCTTGCCGATCGCGGCACCCAGCGGGTGCAGCAGGACCCGGATGTGTTCGGGACGTTTTCGATAATGGGTTTTTCACTCTCCGGCGGAAACTCGCCCAACGCGGGCCTGATCTTTGTTCCCCTGCAGCCGGTGGATGAGCGGACCAAGAAGGGGCCGGGACACTCGGCGCACGACATCGTGGCCCGGATCGCGCCGCAGCTCTTCGGAGTTCCCGGCGGAACGCTGTTCGCCGTCGAGCCACCCGCGATCCAGGGGATCGGCAGGGTCGGCGGCTTCCAGTTCGTTCTGCAGGATGGCGGACGCAACACCTTCTCCGACATCGACCGCATCGCGCATACGCTGGTTGGCGCGGCGCGCGACCCATCCGCTGGACTGGTGAACCTGAACACCCAGTTCACGGCCAACGACCCGCAGCTCTACGTCACCATCGACCGCGAGAAGGCGGAAGCGATGGGTGTACCCATGTCGCAGATTACGGCGGCGATGGGGACCTTCATGGGATCGAGCTACGTCAACGACTTCAACTTCAACAACCGTTCGTACCGCGTCTACGTGCAGGCCGACCAGCAGTTCCGGCGCAATGCCAGCGATCTGCGGCAGTATTACGTGCGCTCGAACGCCGGGCAGATGGTGCCGCTGGACAATCTGGTTGCGCTCTCGGAGACCTCGGGGCCGCAGGTGATCAACCACTACAACCTGTTCCGCTCGGCGGAGATTGATGGGTCGCCCGCAGAGGGGCTCAGCTCCGGGCAGGGCCTGGCGAACATGGAGAAACTGTTCAATAAATTCAAGATGCCGGGGATGACCTTCGAATGGACGGGCCTGGCGCTGGAAGAGGTGGAGTCGGCGGGCAAGGCGCTGCTCATCTTCGGACTGGGACTGCTGGTGGTGTACCTGACGCTGTCGGCGCAGTACGAGAGCTTCTTCCTGCCGTTCATCATCCTGCTGGCGGTGCCGATGGCGGTGCTGGGCGCGCTGGGACTGGTGGCGGCGCGCGGCATCAGCGACGACGTGTACGTGCAGATCGGGCTGGTGATGCTGATCGGGCTCTCGGCAAAGAACTCGATCCTGATTGTGGAGTTCGCCGAGCAGCAACTGGAAAAGAACAAGTCGATTCTGGTGGCTGCGATTGTGGCTGCCCAACTGCGCCTGCGGCCCATCCTGATGACCAGCTTCGCGTTCATCCTGGGGGTGATGCCGCTCTACTTTGCCACCGGGGCGGGCGCGCTGGGACGGCACTCGGTGGGCACGGCGGTGGTGGGCGGCATGTTGGTATCGACCATCCTGAACCTTTTCTTTATTCCTATTCTGTATGTGCTTCTAAAAACACTACTTGAACTTTTCAAAAAGAAGAAAACAAAGCCTGATTTACCGCCGTGTGACGAGCCTGCGAGCTGAGGTTTGCGCTTGCCGATGGGGCCCTGGGCGGAGTTGAGTAGCCCGAAAGTTGCAGGCGTATCCCACTAAGGTTCGCTCCATGGGCCTTTGGTGGGATGGGCTCAAGCCGGTGCGGGGCGCGATGCTGGGAGGGTAGGTGCAGCCCTCCCGCAAAAGAAAGTTGAGACGACCCATGCATCAAGCAACGGTGGCCCTGGTATTTATCGCGATTGCGATGTTCCCCTGCTTCCTCGCGTCGACGTCGTCGGAGTAACGCGGTTTCGCGGCCGGCTGTAATCATCGGAACAATACGGAAGACCCACATTCCCGGGCGAGATGTGGGTCTTTCTGTTTGTGGCGGCCTTGATTTCGGCGGCGGGCTCGCGTGTCATCGGGGCGCAATAGAAAACGGGCTACAATCGGCTCTATGACCTACTACGGAGCCAAAGAGATCGCCGCCAGTTTCCGCATTGTCCGCAACAACACGCTGAAGATTGCGGAAGAGATTCCCGAAGACAAGTACAGCTTCCGGCCTGCCGAGGGCACGCGCACGGTTGCGCAGACGCTGATTCACATCTCCAACGCGCACAGGTTCGCGTTGGCGATCAATCGCGACGACGTGCGTTCGACGATGGCAGGGTTCGACTTTATGACCTTCATTGGGCCCATCGCCGCAAGCGAGCAGGAGCCGATGACCAAGGCGCAGATCATCGCGCGCCTGACCGCGGCGGGCGAGGAGTTCGAGAGCTGGGTGAAGACCCTGCCCGACGATTTTCTCAGCCAATCGATCGCGATGGCTCCGGGCGGGACACCGCCGTCGAAGACACGCTTCGAGCTGCTGATCGCAGTGAAGGAGCATGAGATGCATCACCGCGGCCAGCTTATGCTGGTTGAGCGAATGATCGGCATCACGCCGCACTTGACGCGGGAGCAAGAGGCCCGCAGGGCGGCGATGCTTGCGGCGGCGAAGGCTTAACGCGAACCCAGCGGGAAGACGGAGTGGGTGCGAGTCATCGGGCGACTCCGTGGTTGTAGCTCCAGAAGACGAGGCCGAGCGTGATGATGGCGATGAAGACTTCGCCGAGGATGCCCACTGCGAGCGGACGCCAACCCTGGCCGACGAGGTCTTTCATGTTGGTGCGCAGCCCTACCCCGGCGAATGCGGGGAGGAAGACCCATTGCGACAGGCTGGCAAGGCTGCCGAGCTGACCCTTGGTGAAGAAACCCGCGGTGGCCAGGATGGAGATCGCGAGGAAGCCGAGGATGAACTTGGGGAACTTCTGCCACAGGAAGAGAGGCTTGTTGCTGACGTGCGCAGCCTGGCCCTTGGAGGCCCAGTAGACCGCGTATCCGAGGACGACGAATCCGATGAAGGACGAGCGCGCGGTCTTGGCGAGGATGGCCCAGCGGCCGGCATCCTGACCGTAGAGAGCGCCGGTGGCGACCGATTCCGCGGTGTTATCGACGGCGAGGCCGGCCCACATGCCGTAGGCCTGCTGGCCCAGATGCAGCGAATGGCCGATGGCGGGGAAGGTGACCAGCGCAATGGCGCCGAGGGTGAGGATGGCGGCGATGGCGGTGGAGGTGTCTTCCTCGTCAGGCTCGATGGCGCCCTGCGCGGCCATGATGGCGGTGACTCCGCAGATGGAGGAGCCGATGGCGAGCAGGCTGGTGAGCTTGGGCGGCAGCCGGAAGATGCGGCCGAGCAGCGTCATCACCGAGAGCGACAGGGCGAGTTCGACGGCGACCAGGACCAGCGACAGCCCGCCGATGTGCAGGACGTCCTGCAGCAGAAAGCGCGCGCCCACCAGAACGATGCCGAGCTTGAGCCACAGTTCGTAGGTGGCAATGCCGGGGCGGAAGATGCATGCGACGCCAAAGAAGTTCGAGACGATGAGGCCGAGCAGGATGGCCCAGAGGACGTACGAGATCTGCGGCAGGCGCAGGTGGTGTTCGGTAGAGAGAACGGTGAAGGCGTGTTCGAGCAGCTTGCCCAGCAGGCCGATCGCGAAGAGCAGCGCAATGCCGGGAAGGAACGCCGGCAGGCTGGTTGGCTTCAGGGGAACAGTCGCGTCCGGGGACGCCGCGAAACTGGACGGACTGTCGGCGGCGATGGGCATTGGGATGGTCTGGGTGGACATAGGGCGGACGCGCGGAGATCGGTGGTGCGGGCCCGGCGGGCGAGGCCCGCGCACGAGAGCGTTGGCCGGGCTAGAACGTGATCTGGTGAATGACGCCGAAGCGAATCAGCGCGGCGAGGGTGAGACCGATTCCGATGGCGAGCAGGTCCACGTTGATGGGCAGCCGGTGGCCGGTGCGGGGCTGCGCGGGGCGGGTTGTTTCGGGGGTTGCCATAAATCTCCTTGGTGATTCCGCTTGCTGTTCTCGATTTCCGCCGATCTTGGGTGGGACAAAAGGAAAAAGCCCACATATCGCGCTTGGCGCTGATACGTGGGCTCCTGAAATTCTAAGGCTTGTGTGTTTCTAAGTTCGCCTAGACGGGGGATGCACCGGCGCAGCAGCGGCTCTTGCCCATACAACACAGGCAACAGCTACACATACACGCGGTGATGCGTACAACTCCCATGGATTCAACCTTACCTGTTCCGGGGGCGCCCGTCAAGTCCACCAAAGCGGGAAATATTTGTGGCTTAAAGAGGAAACCCACGCAGCGCGGTGGGGGCTGTTGCGTGGGTATTCCGGTAAAGCAACGAAGTGGGTGGACTTCGTTGTGGCCGACTCAACCCGAAGGGAGTCCTGCCACTTCCATAGAGTAGTGCGGAACAGGGGTGGCGTCAAGGGGAATTCGCGAACCGCAGGCGGCAGGAATCCACAATGTGACACGATTGGATGGAATACCCATCTGGCGCTTGGGCTAGAGGCGGCAGATCAGCAGTTCGCGCTCGTAGATCATCTCGGCGGGCAGGTGGTCGTGGAGGTCGATGAAGAGCTCCTCGTGGTGCATCACCTCGCGCTTCCACGCGGCGGGATCGACGTGCTGGAGTTCCTCGAACGTGGCGCGCAGCTCGGCTTCGGGAATGTCGAGCCCAGCCCATTGAATGTCTTCGAAGTAGGGGGTCCAGCCGATGGGCGTCTCCTTGCCCTGGGCGCGGCCGTGGACGCGGTCGACGATCCACTTGAGGACGCGCATGTTCTCCGAGTATCCGGGCCAGAGGAAGCGGCCCTCCTCATCCTTGCGGAACCAGTTGACGTGGAAGATGCGCGGAGTGGTGGAGAGCGAACGCTGCATCTTGATCCAGTGGCGGAAGTAGTCGCCCATGTGATAGCCGCAGAAGGGCAGCATGGCCATGGGGTCGCGGCGGACTCTGCCGATTGCTTCAACGGCAGCGGAGGTGGTCTCCGAGCCCACCGTCGCTCCGGTGTAGACGCCGGAGGACCAGTTGAACGCCTGGTAGACCAGCGGGATGGTGGTGGGGCGCCGGCCGCCGAAGAGGAAGGCCGAGATGGGGACGCCGTTGGGGTTCTCCCAGTCGGGGTCGATGCTGGGGCACTGTGCGGCGGGCGCGGTGAAACGGCCGTTCGGGTGGGCGGCCGGGGTATGGCTCGCCGGGGTCCAGGGATCGCCGCGCCAGTCGATCAGGTGGGCAGGCGGGCTGTCGGTCATCCCCTCCCACCAGATGCCGCCGTCGGGCTTGCCGTTGGCGCCGACCGTGAGCGCCACGTTGGTGAAGATGCTGTTGCGACTCAGCGTCGCCATGGCGTTGGGATTGGTGCGCTTGCTGGTGCCGGGGGCGACGCCGAAGAACCCCGCCTCAGGATTGATGGCGTGGAGCTGGCCGTGGGCGTCCGGCTTGATCCAGGCGATGTCGTCGCCGACGGTCCAGACCTTCCAGCCCTCGAAGCCGGGGGGCGGAATGAGCATGGCGAAGTTGGTCTTGCCGCAGGCCGAGGGGAACGCGGCGGCGACATAGGTCTTCTCCGTCTTGCCCGATGCCTCCGGGGGGGATTCCACGCCGAGGATAAGCATGTGTTCGGCCATCCAACCCTCGTCGCGGGCGATGTTGGAGGCAATGCGCAGGGCGAAGCACTTCTTGCCCAGCAGGGCATTGCCGCCGTAGCCGCTGCCGTAGGACCAGATCTCACGCGTCTCCGGAAAGTGGACGATGTATTTTTCGTCGTTGCACGGCCAGGGCACGTCCTTCTGTCCCGGTGCGAGCGGCGCCCCGAGGGAGTGCATGCAGGGGACGACGCGCATCTCGTCCTTGTCGATCTCGGCCAAGACGGGCAAGCCGATGCGGGCCATGATCCGCATGTTGGCGACGACGTAGGCGGAATCCGTGAGTTCCACGCCGATGCGCGACATGGGCGAGCCGACGGGGCCCATCGAGAACGGCAGGACGTACATGGTTCTGCCGCGCATAGCTCCGCGGAAGAGCTGCTTCAGCTTCCTGCGCATCTCATACGGGTCCAGCCAGTTGTTGGTGGGGCCGGCGTTGTCGCGCGAGAGCGAACAGATAAAGGTGCGGTTTTCGATGCGCGCCACGTCGTTGGGCGTGGAGCGGGCGTAGAAGCAGCCGGGCCATTTTTTTTCGTCCAGCGGGTAGAAGGTGCCCGCCTCGACCAGGTGGTCGCACAGGCGCTCGTACTCGGCCTGCGAGCCGTCGACCCAGTGAATGGCCGCAGGCTGGGTCAGGTCGGCCATCTTCTCCACCCAGCGGATGAGGTGCTTGTTGGTGGTGGGAGGTGTAGCGGCGCGCTTTTTCGTCATCGGGTGCGGTGGGTCCCTTGCTTTTTTGAATTCTTCGCTTTGATTCAAGTCTTCGCTCTGCTGCATGGGCTGTCAACCTGATTTCGTACGCAGGAGGCCAAAAGCGGCCAATGCGAACGATTACCGACCGGAACCAATGTGTCACCGGAAGCGTACCATTCTCTGCGGGGTGATGGATGACGGGAAAGATGTTGGTGCTGGGGCTGCTGAGTTGTGGGATGACGATGGCGCAGGCGCAGACTGCCCCGGCGCCCGCGGCGGCCGGGAAACCGATGGCGTTCGATGTGGTCTCGATTCGGCAGAATCTGGCGGGCCCGGGTCCGGGACTGCCTCAGTTTGGCCCCACGCCTGACGGATACCGCGCCAATGCGCCGATGATCCTGCTGATAATGACCGCATACCTCCCGACCACGGGCGCAACATCCTTCGCGCCAGCCCAGATTTCCGGTTTGACGGATTGGGCGACCCAGGACAACTTCGCGATCGATGCCAAGGTCGCCGCCGAAGATCTGCCCGAATGGCAGAAACCCGATAAGCAACCGGCGATGTTGCGCGCCATGATGCGGGCGCTGCTGGAAGAACGCTGCAAGATGGTGGTGCATCGCGATATCAAAGAGGTGCCGGTGTACTCGCTGGTCGTCGGTAAGAACGGGCCGAAGTTCAAGCCGACCAATCCCGACGAGACCCATGAGGGGGCAAAGCTGCCGTTTGGCGGCATTTTGTCGCCGACTCCGAACGGCATGACGCTGTACGCGGCGCCGATGACGTCGCTGGCGGCCATAATGTCGGATTTGGGGCGGATGGGCACGGGCCGCCCGATCCAGGACAAGACCGGATTGACCGGGCTCTACGACATCGTGTTGACGCGGGGCGGCGGGATTGCGGTCGATCGGATGTCCCCGCAGGATGCATCGGCTGCTTCGGACCCGAGTGGCAACTTCGCGGCTGCAATGGCGGAGTCACTAGGGCTCAAGCTCGAGTCGACGAAAGCACCGGTGGAGACGCTGGTCATCGACCACATGGAGAAGCCTTCAGAGAATTAGCGGCCCGGTATGGATGGGTGAGCGGTGCCGGGATTTGTGCGATTAGCGTAAACTTTCCGCCGAGGGAACGGCGATGACAATTGGGCGGACCAGGCTTTTTGCGGCAACCTTGGCGACAGGTTTGTTGGCGGTGGCGGCATTTGCGCAAGGCGATCCGGCGAAGACGCTCGATCCCGCGACGGCTGCGGCGCGCAAGCCGGGGACGACGGTGCGCATCGACCTGATCGGCGATTCGACGCAGACCGACCACGCGGGCTATGGGCGCGGTTTCTGCGCGAACCTTTCGGCGAAGGTGGATTGCGTAAATATGGCTCGCGGCGGAGCGAGCACGCGGTCGTTCCGCGCGCAGGGATTGTGGGAGCGGTCGCTCCAGACCAAGCCCGACTACATGCTGATCCAGTTTGGGCACAACGATGTGGTTTTCAGCCGGCCGCGCGGAGCACCTGCTGCGGGCGCACCGCCTGCTGGAGCACCGGCCGTCGCAGTACCGCCCGCCGGCACGCCGCCCAATGGAGCTGCGTTGGGAGGCGATCGCGCGCTCACCAACCCCGGCGACTACGAGGCGAACCTGCGCCAGTACGTCACGGAGGCGCGCGCCGCGGGCATCAAGCCGATCCTGGTCACGCCCATCACGCGGCAATACTTTGAGGCCGACGGCAAGATCCACTCCGACCAAACCGAACACTCCGAGACCATGCGGCGGGTCGCGGCCGACATGAAAGTGCCGCTGATCGAGCTGCAGAGCGAGAGCATTGCCTACCTCGAGAGCAGCGGCGAGGAGGCCGGCCACAAGTTCGAGATCACCAAGAAGGATGCGACCGGCGCGACCATCTACGACAAGACGCACTTCAATTGGGCGGGCAGCTATGTCTTCGGACGGATGGTGGCCGTCGACCTCGGCAAGGCAGTGCCGGAGCTGAAGAAGTATGTGCGGCCGGAGGCGGCAAAGCTTCCGCCCGAAGGCGAGAAGGCGATGCGCATTATGGAGGGCGGCCCGGCGAAGATCGTGCTGGTGGGCGACTCGACGGTGGCGACCGGCGGCGGCTGGGGGCCGGGCTTCTGCGCGGACTTTACCGCGAAGATCACCTGCGTCGATGTTGCGCTGAATGGCCGCAGCTCGAAGAGCTTTATCGACGAGGGCGCGTGGAAGAAGGCGCTGGACGAGCATGGCGACTACTACCTGATCCAGTTCGGCCACAACGACCAGAAGACAACTCCCGCGCTGCATACGGACCCCGACACAACGTTTGCCGCGAACCTGCACCGGTATATCGCGGACGTGCGCGCAATCGGCGCGGTCCCGGTGCTGGTGACCTCGCTCTCGCGGCGCAACTATAAGGACGGCGTGCTGGTGGAGGACCTGACTGCCTATGCGGACGCAGCGAAGAAGGTCGCTGCCGATGAGTACATCACGCTGATCGACCTGAACCAGATGTCGGTCGCGATGCTGAAGCGGATGGCGCAGGAGCAGGCGGACAAGTTCGATAAAGGCGTGGACCCCGATACGGGCAAGCCGGTGGCGGCGGCGGTGCAGGAGGGGTCGGTGTCGGAGGTTGCATCCGCGCTGAATTCCGGCGGCAGCATGCCGCTGGATCGCACCCACCTGAATCCCTACGGGCAGAAGGTCTTCGGCCGTTTGGTTGCAGACGCGATCGTCAAGACCCAGGTGGAGCTTGGGCCGGACCTGATCGGCGTGCCGGGAGGGCCAACCACGGTGCAGCCGGGTGGGCCACCGGGATCGCGCCCGGTCCCAGTTCCGGCGCAGCCTGTCCCGCGGCCCAGCGCAAACTAGCCGGAGCGGCGCAAATCAGTCGGCAACCATCGATTCGCCCGGGACGATGGGCCGGGTGCGCGGCAGGGCGCCGCGATAGGCCACGCGCGCCACCAGGAGCAGTGCGCCAACGAAGGCCACGAGCTTGATGGCGGCCGCGGTACGCGTTGGGGGCAGCGTCTTCCAGACGGCCAGCAGCAGCGTCTGCGCGATGACGACCGCCCAGACCGAGCCATAGAAGTGGGGGCGCCCGGTGCCTTCGCCTTTGGTGGAGCGGCCGACGCGGGGCAGCAGGCCGGCCGCGCCAAGGATCAGGATGGTCGCGCACAGCGGTGCGTAGGCGTAGGTGTAGATCTGCTTCATGTACCAGGTCTCGGTGGCCACGGCGATAACCGCACCGGCGAGATTGAGCAGCGCAAAGCTGAGCACTGCGTTCCACGCGAAGGTGTAGCACACGCGCCGGTACATGGGGTTGGGCTTGTCCTCGTCGAAGCGCAGGATATACGGCGCGGGCTCCGCACCGGGCAGGCTGCCGCGCAACGCCGCGACCCCGGTGCCAAGCAGAACCAGCGCGAGCCACATCAGGTTGCCGCGGCTGAAGCCGTGCGCGAAGAGCAAGAAAGTGAGCGGGCCGGGCGCGAGGAAGAACACCCAGATCCAGATGGGCCAGTGGGCAAGCCGGTAAAGGCGGGTGTTGCGTGTGTGCATCTTGCGCGCCTGTGCATACTCCAGCTTGCCGCGGTACTGCATACGCGGAGTTTCGCAGAGGGGTTGCGGGTGCGTCAATTTACGCCGCGGCTTCCGTGCCCGTCTTATTTCTTCGGTTGAGAGACACTTAGTTTGAATCTGTTCGCCTGGAGCTGGCCTTCGTCGCTATCCAGAGGTGTCAGCGTAATGCTAGCGATTCCGGAGCTGTCGGGCTGTCCTGCTCTAGCCACGAGGCTATTCTTGACCTGGAAGTAGTAGACACCACCAGGCTCCGCAGTGAAGTGAGCGGCCGCCATTTGATTGCCCTGCCCCAGAGCGGGCAAAGAGGATTGCCAACTAGCGCACAGATGGTGGACCCCAGGATTCACTGAGACGAGCAGGTAGGAGTTGCCGTGAGTGGCTCCCGCCCATTCGCCGTCGATGCCGAGCCGGGTCGTGGGCTTCGGAATGGAATTGAAGTTCTCATCATCTTCGATGAAATACACCGTCGCCTTTCCCGGATCGGGCTTAGCAACACTGCCAGAGCTACTGGTCTTCACATCGAACTTGATCTTCGGATTGCCGCAACCCGGAATTCCTTCGCTGCCGGGAGGATTGTTCTGGGCCAAGGCCGGGTACGTTTGCAGGAGGATGGAACAGGCAAGAATTGCAAATAGTTTTCCAAACATGAGGTTTTCTCCCAATCGCTCGCCATAGAGACTACACCCGCGACGATTGGTCAACTGCCTTGGGCAGGAAAAAGTTGCGGCTGGGCCGCTCGGGTACTGTTTCGCGGATGCTACATTGAGGAATCGGTTCGCCAATCCCCTGACGGAGCCATCGCTTGAATAACAGCGTCGAAGAACTGGCAGCGGAGTCTGAATCAGCTTCCGGGCGGCCGTCGAGCCATGCGCTCCGGCGCTCGCTCGGCCTGTGGGACCTGGTGCCGATGCAGATACTGCTGGTGATCGGGATCACCTGGGCGGGGACTGCGGCAAAACAGGGCGCAACCCACGTCGCGTTCTGGGTGGCGGCGATTCTGTCTCTGTTTATTCCGCAGGCCGCAGTGGTGGGATGGTGTGCGCAGGCCTGGCCGCTGGAAGGCGGCGTGTATCAGTGGGCGAAGTTTGCGCTGGGGCCGTTCGCGGGGTTCATGTGCGCGTGGAACTTCGGCATGTGGGCGCTGCTGGCGGTATCCAACGTCGGCATCATGACGGCGACCAGCCTCGCCTATGCTTTGGGTCCGCGCGCGGTGTGGATGCAAGAGAGCCACACGCTGATCGCGGCGCTGACGATCGGCATATTCTTGACGATTCTGGGTGTGAATGTGCCGGGGCTCGGGATCGGTCGCTGGGTGGCGCACTTCGGCACGGCGGTTACAGTAACAGTGACGGTGATGCTGATGGCGCTGCTGTTTATCCATCCGCACGCCAGCGCGACGCATCCGCATGTAAATCCGCAGGCCCCGTTCAGTCTTGCGATGCCGGCGCTGACCCTGTTCAGCGTCAATATCTTCACCAAGATTGCATTCGGTGCACTCACCGGTCTGGAACAGGTCGCGGTGTTTGCCGGCGAGACGCGGGACGCAGGCCGCACGATCATGCGCTCGGCGTGGATTGCCGCGCCGGTCATCGCGGTGATTTATATGCTGATGACGGGCTCCGTTCTCGCCTAT
>OBLU010003083.1_pt1 | contig 15127 bp, 12 predicted proteins | sample 1518681 | NCBI WGS metagenome assembly OBLU01 (sample SAMEA3539304, study PRJEB22396) | soil metagenome | biome: tundra; feature: field; material: soil | place: USA | collected 2010-05 | depth 0.15 m
GCTCATAATCCAGCGTCAGTACTTCCGAGGGACCACCGACCGCTCCAGCGTGCGCTCGGCGCTGCCGCGCCTCGGTCTCATCGCCGTGGTCGCGGTGGTGACCGCCACCATCGCCATTGAATTCTCGCCGGCCCGCCACCAGCTCCCGGCCTTCGGGGTCGTGCTGGTCGCCTGCATTGAGCGGTTGGTGGCCCAGCACAACATCTCCCTGCCCGACGGCGTGGCCGACTTCATCAACCCGTCGCTCGCCACCATCGGGATCTCGCTCATCGTCAGCGCGCTTTATCTCATCACTAGGCCGGTCGTCGACCGGCGCCTTTCGGAGAAGGGGACCAGCACCGAACGCCGGCTCAGCGAACTGCGGGCCCGTGAAATTGTTCGTCGCCACGGACGAGGCACGCTCGACTACTTCGCCCTGCGCGACGATAAGCAGTTCTTCTTTTTTCGCGACTCACTGGTCGCCTACGCCGTCTACGGTGGCGTCGCGCTGTGCTCGCCCGACCCCATTGGCCCTCAGGGCGAGCGGACCGAAGTGTTCAGCGCCTTTCGCGCCTACGCCGAAACCCACGGCTGGACAATTGGCATCATGGCCGCTGGCGAGGAGTGGCTGCCCGTCTATCACGCCGCCGGGCTGCACTACCTCTACCTCGGTGACGAGGCGATCGTGGACTGTACAACCTTCTCGCTCGAAGGCGGCAAGATGAAGGGCCTGCGCCAGGCCTGCTCGCGCCTGGTCCGCAAGGGCTACGCCGTGGAATTCCTGGACCCCGCCGAGATCGACCCCAAACAGGTGAACGGGCTGCTCGACATGATTTCGATGCTGCGGCGCGGCGAGGACGAGCGCGGTTTTTCGATGATGCTCGGACGGCTCTTCGACCCCAAGGACAAGGGGCTGCTCTTCACCGTGGTCCGCGGGCCCGACGGAAAACCGGTGGCCGCCTGTCAGTTCGTCCCCTCGCCCGCCATCGAGGGCTATTCGCTCGACCTGATGCGCCGCGACCCCGGCGAGCATCCCAACGGTCTGCTCGACTACGCGCTCTGCTCGACGATCAAGCGCCTAGGCGATCAAGGCGCACGGGGACTCAGTCTGAACTTCTCGGCCTTTCGCTCGGTGCTCGACGGCGAACGCGGTGAAGGTCCCCTCACTCGCGTCGAACGCTGGACCTTGAAGCGACTTTCGGGCATCTTGCCCATCGAGTCGCTGTGGAGCTTTAACGCCAAGTACCAGCCCAAATGGTTGCCCCGCTACTTGGTCTATCCCGCCGTGGAGAGCTTTGTGCCGGTGGTTGCCGCCATCCTGCGCGCCGAATCAATCACCGAGCTCCCGGTCATTGGTCGCTTTCTGGCCAGCGACCCTTCCAACCGTCCGGGCACGGTGGTGCCGCCCGAGGTCTTAGAGGCGGCCGGCCAGATCAGCGACGTCCCGACGCGTTAGTTATCCGACGCTTGATTGCCCGGGCCAATCGGGCGGCGGTAGCGAGGTCGTAGGACAGGAAGAGCGACGGCTCCACCAGTTCCAGTTCCATCACCGCCCAGCCACCCTCAAAGCCCACCAGGTCGACGCGGGCGTAGAGCAGATCGGCGTAACCGAGGTCTTCCAGCACGTGCTCGGCAAATTCCACGGCGTCCGGTTCGGCGTTCGCCCTAGCCATCTGCTCACGTCGAAACAACTGGTGACGATCGGGCGCCGGGGTGTTCAGCATCGCGCTCTTGGTCATGGCGTGACAGAAGTTGCCGTCCACAAAAATGAGGGCCCGCTCACCCACCACGTCCACCGACTGCACGTACGGCTGGATCAGCACGTCGCGTCCCGATTCGTGCAGGGCCGCGACGTGGTTACGCGCGGCGGCGTGTTCGTTGCCCCGGTACCGTTCGGCGTCAATCGAACCGATCCCCACGCAGGGCTTCACCACGAAATCACCCTCGGGAAAGACCACTTCGTCACCGACGTCACAGAAGGTCGACGGCACGATGGGGTGGCTCCGGCTTTCTAGCACCTTGAGGTAGTGCTTGTCGGTGGAGAAGGAAACGACCGAGAAGGGATTCTCCAATCGCTCGACGCTCTGGGCCCACTGGAGAAACTGCTCGAGCCGCTGCGTGTAGTTCCAGGTCGAGCGGATCACGCAGAGGTCGAACGCCGCCCATTGAACGTCCCCGTCGTCCCAGATCACCAGCTCACCGTCCAAACCTTCTTTGGCCAGCGCTTCGAGCAGTAACGGTGAGTCGGGATCGGCCTCGTTACCCGCACAGGTGACCACCGCCACCGAACTCATGGGCTAAAGAGGACCGTGGCGTGCTGGGCCAGCGTCGCCAGCGGGCCGGGCCAGACGCCGAACAGCACCGTCGCGACGACGCCGAAGGCAATGACGAATCCGGTGAGCGGCGGCACCACCATGCGCGTGCTATCGAGGTCGTCCTCGGCGTAGAGCGTGAAGGTCCAGCGCAGATAGAAGACCGCGGCGATCACGGCGCCGAGCAAGGCCACCACGGCCAACGTGGCGCTGCCGGCGTCCACCACGGCGGCCAAGACCGCGAACTTCGCGTAGAAGCCGGTCGTCAGGGGCACCCCGAGTTGGCTCAGCAAGAGCACCGCCAAGGCCCCGCCGAGCCAGGGCTGACGGCGCGCCAGGCCCCGGTAGTGCTCGATGCCGTGGTTCTCATCGCCCAGTCCGCCCACCAGCGTTACCACCGCGAAGGTGGCGATGACGATGGGCGCGTAGGTCATCACGTAAAAGAGCGTCGCCGCGGTGCCGCGGATGGTCCCGGCCCAGATGCCCAGCATCATGAAGCCGGCGTGGTTGATCGAGGAGTAGGCCAGCATTCGTTTGGTATTTCGCTGCACCAGGGCGAGACTGGCGCCGACCAGCGTGGTAAAGACGATGAGCACCCAGATGATGGGACGCCAGGTATCGAGCTGGGTGCCGAGCGCCGAGATGAGCACCCGAATGAATGCGGCGAAGGCCCCCACCTTGACGATCGAGGCCATGAGACCGGTGACCGGCGTCGGGGCTCCTTGATAGACGTCGGGCGACCAGAGGTGGAAGGGCACGGCCGCCACCTTGAAGGCGAAGCCGACCAGCAGCAGGGCGCCGCCGGCGTAGAGCAGGCCCGGGCGCAGCACCACGTTGGCGCTCAGGAAATAGGAGATGGACGAAAGGTTGGTCGAACCGGTGGCGCCGTAGACCAGGGCCGCCCCGTAGATGAAGATGGCCGACGCGAAGCCGCCCAATAAGAAATACTTCAACGCCGCCTCGGCCGAAGTAGCGCGGTGACGGTCGAAGGCCACCAGCACGTACAGTCCAATCGAGAGGATCTCCAGTCCCAGGAAGATGACAATCAGGTCGTTGGCCTGAGCCATCAGCACCGCCCCGGACGTGGAGGCGAGGGCCAGGATGTGAAACTCGGCCCCGGACACCCGTTCGCGAATGGCCCAGTCGTGGGCCACCAGGGCCGACAGGGCCAGACCGAGCACGATGACCCCGGTCGCCACTACCGAGAAGCCGTCGAGCACGATGGCGTGGGCAATGGTGGTGCTCGCTCCGACTCGGTCAACGCAGCGCCACTGCCAGAAGGTGGTCGCGAAGGCGGCCAACGACACCAGCACCGTCACGATGGTGGCGACCTGGGTGGTCACCTTGTTGCGCACCAGGGCCGTGGCCAGCAGCAGTCCCAACGCGCCGCCAAAGAGAATGATGATCGGCAATATCGCCAGGTAGTGAATCGAGGGAATGGTTACGGTCACTTGGTCACTCCGGAAGGAGCGACGTGCTCGATCAGTTGCTGGACCGAGGGTGAGATCCGGTCGAGCACGGGACGGGGAAAGACACCCAGCACCACGATGAGGACAATGACCGGCGCCATGACCCAGCGCTCTTTGCTCGTCGCGTCGGCGATCACGGCGTTCTCACCGCTTGCGCGACCGTGAAAGACGCGCTGGTAGGCCCAGAGCAGATAGACGGCCGCCGACACTACGCCCAGGGCGCCAAACGCGCCCCACCAGGCGTGGGTGGCGAAGGTGCCGATCAAAATTAAATACTCGCTCACGAAGCCCGACAGACCGGGCAGACCAATGGAGGCCAGCATCACCACGGTGAAGAGGGCCGCCATCATCGGCGCCGGTCCCTGTAGTCCGGTCAGGTCCTTGATAGTGGCCGTGCCCCGGCGCCGTTCGACGAAACCAATGATGAGGAAGAAACCAATGGTGATGACGCCGTGGTTGAACATCAACAGCACCGCGCCGACCATGGCGATCTTCGAACCGGCCATGAGCCCCAGCGTGATGAAGCTCATCTGGGCGAGCGAGGAATAGGCCACCAGCCGCTTGAGGTCGGGCGTCACGCAGGCCAGGGCCGAACCGTAGAGAATCCCGATGACGGCCAGGGTCAGGATGATCGGACGCATGGTCACGAAGGCCAGTGGCAAAAGGCCAATGGTGAAGCGGAGCAGTCCGTACGAACCGAGTTTGGCCAGCAGCGCCGACATCTCGATCGAACCGGCCGTCGGCGCCTCGGCGTACGAAATGGGCGACCAGGTGTGCAAGGGCCAAATGGGCGACTTCACGGCGAAGGCAATGGCGAAGGCAATGAACAGCCACACGGCGGTGCCGTGACTCATGGAAGTTTGCGACAGCGCGCTGTAGGCGAAGGTGAGGGGCCCCCGAGTCTGGTGCTGGTGCGCGAAGCCCAGGTACAACACCCCGACGAAGAGAAAGACCGACCCGGTAAAAGTGTAGATAAAGAACTTCATCGCGGCCCTGGCCCGTTGGGCCCCACCCCACATGGAGACAATGAAGTAAGTGGGCACCAAGGTCAGTTCAAAGAAGATGAAGAATTCGAGAAAATCGTGAGCGACGAAGCTGCCCATGGTGAACGAGGTCAGCAGCAACAGCCAGGCGACGAACTGCCCTTCACGTCGCTGGTCGCGCGCTCCCAACAGCGCCAGTAACAGCACCAGCGCACAGAGCACCACCATGAACAGCGAGATGCCGTCGAGAGCCACGTCGTAGGCCAAGCCAAAAGGCGCCGACAGCACGTGACGGCTGGCGAAGTCGAAAGTCTGGGCCCCGGCGACGTGGTTGTTGTAGAGCACGGCGATCACCAGCGTCAGGGCCATCTCCCCGCTGGCCGTGACGACCGCCACCGCGTAGGCCCGTCCGGGTATCTTTCGGGTCACCATCGCGCCCAGCACCCCGACCAGCGGCACCACGATAAGAAGGGTTAACCACACCGAGGAGTGCATCAGACGACCCTCGCCACCAGATAGACCACCAGGACTGCGAGACCTAGCGCCATCGCCAGCGCGTACTGACGCACGAAGCCCGACTGGACCTTGCGCAGTCCCTCGGCACTTCGCCGTACGCTCACCGCGACTGCGTTCACGGCGCCGTCGATGACGTTGGGTTCGATGACGTCATCGCCAAACTGCGAGGCGACCGTGAGCGGACGGCCAATGGTGGCGTCGTAGAAATCGTCCCAGTGCCAGACGTTTTCCAAGAAAGAGGATTCGTAGCGCGGCTGATCGGGGCCAGCGCGCCAGATGGAAAACGCCGCCAGGATCCCGAAGACCGCGACGGCGACGTCCACCAGCGCGAGACCGGTCTGGGCCAGTGCGCTGGCCTGACCAATGACGGGAATGAAGCCGAAGCTGGGATTAAGGAATCCACTCAACGAGTTGTGGTGGATCCACGGCAGGTCCAGTAGTCCGCCCACCACCGAAAGGGCCGCCAACACCACCAGCGGCGTGGTCATGACCCAGGGCGATTCGTGAGGGTCGTGACCTTCGGTGACCTCGCGGAATCTTTCGGTACCGCGGAAGGTCAGCACAAAAAGTCGACTCATGTAATAGGCCGTCAACAACGCCGTCAGCACCCCCAACACCCAGAGCACCGGCGAGTACTCGAATACGTTGGCCAGCACGTCGCCCTTGGACCAGAAGCCGGCGAAGGGCGGCACGCCCGAGATCGTCAACCAGCCAATGAGAAAGGTCGGGAAGGTGAGCGGCAGATACTTCTGCAGCCCGCCCATCTTTCGTAGGTCCTGCTCGCCGTTGAGCGAGTGGATAACCGAACCGGACCCCAAGAAGAGCAGAGCCTTGAAGAAGGCGTGACTGATCATCAAGAAGATGGCGGCCGAGTAGGCACCCACGCCGACGGCTAAGACCATGTAGCCAATCTGGGAGATGGTGGAGAAGGCCAGGACCTTTTTTATGTCCTTCTGCGAGCAGGCAATAGTGGCGGCGACGAAGGCCGTCACGCCACCCACCACGGCGATGGTGGTGCGACCGGGCACCGAGAGGACCAGCACCGGCGACATGCGAACGAGCAGGTACACCCCGGCGGTCACCATGGTGGCGGCGTGGATCAGCGCCGACACCGGCGTGGGACCTTCCATGGCGTCGGGCAACCAGTTAAAGAGCGGGATCTGGGCGCTCTTGCCGGTGGCGCCCAGCAAGAGGGCCAGCACCACCAGGGTCGCCACCGTCGGGGTCAACGAGCCGGCCTTGTCGAAAATACTGAGGTAGGTCAACGTGTGGGTGCGCGAGAAGAGCAGGAACATGGCGACCAACATGCCGACGTCGCCCACGCGATTGTAGATGAAGGCCTTCTTGCCGGCCGAAGCGGCTTTGTCGCGATCGAAGTAGAAGCTCACCAGCCAGTACGAGCAGAGTCCCACTCCTTCCCAGCCGACGAAAGTCAATACCAGGTTGTTGGCCAGCACCAACAGCAACATCGAAAAGACGAAGAGGTTCATGTACAGGAAGAACTTGCGGAAGTCCTTTTCGCCGTGCATGTAGCCAATGGAGTAGAGATGGATCAACATGGAGATGCCGGTCACGAAAAGGCACATGGTGATCGAAAGCGGATCGATCAACAGCGCGGCCGGCACGCGCAAGGTGCCGACACTGATCCACGAAAAGAGGTTGACCGTTACTTCGCGCGTCGAATGGTTGAGCAACAAGAAGAATTCGACCACGCTGAGCACGAAGCTGACCCCGACCACGCCAGTGGCCAGATAGCCAACCTGCTTCTCCTTGAGGTGCGGGCCAGGGAGCATCACCAGCAGGAACCCCGCCAGCGGCATGAGCAGGATCAGCGTGGCGACGGGGGCCATCTCAGCCCTTCATTTCCGAGAGTTCATCCACCGACGTCGACGATCGACGGCGGAAGACCGCGACCACGATGCCCAGACCGACCGTCACTTCGGCGGCGGCCACCACCATGACAAAGAAGACCGTCGCCTGTCCGCCCACGTCCGAGAGCGTGCGGGCGAACGTCACGAAGGTGAGGTTGACGGCGTTGAGCATCAACTCCACGCACATGAACATGATCAGCGCGCTGCGCTTGGTGAGCAGACCGAAGGCGCCCACTCCGAAGAGCAGGGCGGCCAGCACCAGATACCAGGCGGCGGGAACGTTCATACGTCCACCTCTTCGGAGTCGGCCACCCGTTCACGACGGGCCAGCATCACCGCTCCGACCACGGCGATGATGAGCAACGCCGCGGTGGCCTCGAAGGCGAAGAGGTAGGTCGTAAAAATTGCCGTGCCCAGCTGCTTCACGTTCTGTGAACCGGTGGCCAGCGCGTGGCCCTGGGTGGAGACCGAGAGGGCGCCGGTCACCCAGTGCGAACGGGCCATCAAGGTAATGAGACCGGCGACGGTGATCAGCACGCCCACGCCGGCGAAGGCCCGTTGGCCCACCAATGGATCCACGCTGACCGAGTCGCGGCGGTCCACGCCCAAGAACATGATGACGAAGACGAAGAGCACCATAATGGCGCCGGCGTAGACGATGATCTGCACCGCCGCTAGGAAGTCGGCTGACTGCGCCACGAAGGCCACGGCCACGCCGAAGAGCGTCATGATGAGACTGAGGGCCGCGTGCACGGGATTCTTCACCGTGATAACACCAATGGCCCCGACGAGAATCAGCAGGGCCGACGTCGCAAAGATCAAAATGCTCGGCAGGGCGTACTGAACGGCGAGGGCCAACATCAATGGTCGTTTCGGTGGTGGCGCCGCGGCATCTTGGCCCGCGCGCTGTGCAGCATTCCCTGGAGTCCGCGCTGATCGAGCGGCACGTCCTCGGGTAGCAGGTGCTTGGGAAAAACTTTGCGCAATTGCTTGGACCCCGTGGCCGCGTCGTCGCGATGGTCCGACTGGCCCGCTTCGGCGGCCCTCACACCAAAGCCGAGGTCACCGGTCCACTGCACCACGCCTTCGTAGGCGGCCTCGCCGTTGGGCGACGCGGCGCGCATCCAGCCGCCGGTCATGGCCGCCTCGCCCTCGCGCCAGTCTTCCCAGGGAAGGCGCTGGGGAATGCCCTGATCGTCCACCAGCAGTTCGGCCTTGGTGTAGATCGCGTCGGCCCGGTTGGTGAAGGAGAACTCGAACATCTTCGATTCGGTGATGGCTTGGGTGGGACAGGCCTCCACGCACAGATCGCAGTGAATACAACGCAGGTAGTTGATCTCGTAGATGTAGCCGTAGCGCTCACCGGGACTGACCGGGCGATCAGGCGGATTGTCCAGTCCGCGCACGTAGATGCAGTCCACCGGGCAGGCGCCGGCGCAGAGTTCGCAACCAATGCACTTCTCCATGCCGTCTTCGTAACGGCTGAGCACGTGACGGCCGTGCTGGCGCGGCTGCTTGGGCCGCTTGGCCTGCGGATAGCTAATCGTCACGGTAGGACGGCTGAGGTGCTGCAGGGTCAGCTTGAAGCCTCCAAAAAAGGAAAGGAAATTGGCCACTACTCCTCCTCGTCGGTCGAGGCCCGCAGTACGTCGCCGGGCAGGGGACGCCGACCGACCGTGCGCAACACGGACTCGTCGCCGCGCTCTCGCGTGTAACCGAGGTCGAAGGCCCGCGTGAGCAATATCCACGCCAGCAGCACCAGGGCGATCATCAAGAAACCCCAGGCCGGGCGGATGAGGAATCCGGCCACGATCAAGACCCAACCGAGACTGAGCGGAATGAGCTTCTTCCAACCCATGTCCATCAATTGGTCGTAACGGAATCGCGGCAGCGCGGCGCGGAACCACACGTAGCAGAAGGCGAACGTCACGGTCTTGGCCAAGAACCACACAATGGGAAACACCCAACGAAGATGCGCGACGTTAGGAACCCAGCCGGCCGGCCCGCCAAAGAACAGCGTCACGATGATCGCCGACATGGTGATGGTGTTCATGAACTCGGCCAGGTAGAAGAAGCCGAAGCGAATGGACGAATACTCCGTGTGAAATCCTCCGACCAGTTCACTCTCGCTTTCGACGACGTCAAAGGGCGGTCGGTTGAGTTCGGCCGTTATGGCGATGATGAACACCACGAAGGGGATGAGGCCCAGACGAATAAGGTTCCAGTGCCAGACGCCGCCGACCTGCGAATCAACGATGTTATGGGTCGAGAGCGATCCCGTCGCCAAAACAATGGTCACCACCGTCATGCCGAGCGCCGCTTCGTAACTGATCATCTGCGCGCTCGCTCGCACCGACGAGAGCAGTGGGTACTTCGAACCGGACGACCAGCCGGCCAGCATGACGCCATAGACCGAAATGCCCGACATGGCGAGCATCAAGAGAATACCCATGGGCGGGTTGGCGATCTGCAACATGACCTGATGACCGGCGATGTTCAGCGTGCCGCCCACCGGAACGATGGAGAAGGTGATGAGTGCTGGCACCACCACGAGGTAGGGCGCGAGCTTAAAAACAAAACGGTCGGCCTGTTCGGGGATGAGGTCTTCTTTGAGAATCAACTTGAGACCGTCGGCCAACGTCTGGAACATCCCGAAGGGTCCCCAGCGCTGCGGGCCAATGCGGCTCTGCATGTCCGAAATGGCCTTGCGCTCAAACCAGATCATCAAGGTGACCGCGCCCATCAAGGCGCCGAAGCCCACGAGCACCTTGATCAACACGATCAACACGATGACGCCAAAGAGTCCGTTGACGCCGTGAATAAAGAGCGGGTCGACCGAACCGAGCAGCGAACTCATAGCGTCTCCAATCGAATCTGTGTTATCACGGAGTCGCCGTCCACGAGCAGGCCCAGTACGTTTTCGCCACTCGCGTCCAAAGTGCCAAAGGGAATCTCCGCGCACCCCCGGGGCACGCCGTCATTATGCAGCACCGGCAGGGACACGGTGCCGCGGGCGCCCGTTACCGACACCACGTCGCCGGTCGCGACGCCGAGACGGTCCAGGTCGAAGTGATTAAGGCCCACGATGGTGGTACCAATGAGTCCCTGCAACGCCGGGGAGGCCAACATCGCCCCGCCGCGGTCGTAGAGCCGCCTACTCACGTTCACCCGCAAGGAATACGCGTCGGCCAGTGGAACGTCCACCCCGCGACCGGCCGTCACCTCGTGCAGTGATGCGGGCTTGGTCGAGGCCATCGTCGAGGCCATGGTCGAGGCCATGGTCGAGGCCATCACGCCAACTTCCGTCTCCTCCGTGGAGCCAGTGCGCGAAGCCAATCCCACGGTATAGGCCGAGCGAATCCCGGGAAAGGCCATGGGGTCGAGCGGAAGACGAGAAGGGGCGACGTCATCACGACCGACCATCACCCCGTCGCACGATCCATCGTTTAATACCGAAATGGCCGGGTAACCGGTCGTCTCTTCAATGGCTTTCGCCGTTTCTTCTACCGAAGCCAGCCCGAGACTCTGACCGAACTCTTCGGCCAGCTCCGAAGCAATCGCCACGTCGGGCCAGGCCGAACCGGGCTGGACGATCTTCGCCGTCACGGAGGTCACCCGTCCTTCGATATTGGTGACGGTGCCGTTTCGTTCGTGCTGGACGGCGGCGGGCAACACGACGTCGGCGAAGGCCAGCGTGGCGCCTCCGTGTCCCGTCACGACGATGACCGTGGCCGCTTCGAGCGCCTTGGTGGCGAGGTCCTTGTCGAGGACGTTGCCCAGCAAGTCCCCGCCGAGCAGCAAAAGGGTCTTCTGCTCGCCCGCGACGAGGGCTTGCAGTTGCGCGCGCGCATCGCGACCACTGGTCCGGGCGTCGAAACCCCGTCCCGGAAGAAGCTGGGGGCCCAGACCCATGTCGAGCGCCCCGTTCACGTTGGACCGGCGAAGGGCCGGCAAGAACGTGGCGGCGGGAAAACCTTCGCAGAGCAGACGTATCGCGCTTTCCATAACCTGGGCGCTTTCGGCCACGTTCGGACGGCCCACCACGAAGACCACTCCCTCGCCGGTTTCACCGATCAGACGGCGGGCCTCATCGAGTTCGCCCTGGGCGAAGGCCAGTCCCTTGGCCAGCACGCCACCGGCCAGTGCCCGGGCGACCAGGTGTGCCTCACCGGGTCGCACCGGCAAGGAGAGCCGCGCCACCGATCGAAGGGCGCTGGCTCCGAAAGAGAGTTCCACCACGTTGTTGTGCTTCTGCACCGCACTTTCGCGCAATCGCAAAAAGAGAATCGGCAGTTCTTCGCGAAGATCGCCGGTCAAGGTCACCACGGTCGTGGCGCGGGCCGCTTCGTCGATGGACGCCTTGGGCAGTGACTGCAGCAGGGCCGCGTCGAGACCGTCGCCGTACTGCGCGTCCACGTGTTCACTGTGCAGTACCCCGCGCACGAAGCGCTCCCAGGCGAAGGCCCCTTCGTTGGTGAGCGCCGCTCCCCCAATGACCCCGACCCCGTCGGGTGAGGATGCCGCCTCACGCAGCAGCGTGGCCGCTTCGGCGAGCGCTTCGCCCCAACCAACACCCACCAGGGCGCCGTGGCGACGCACCATGGGTTCTGTGATGCGCGTGCTGTCCTTAAGGACATCGAGCGACTCTTGGTTGCCGTCAATGGCGTCCAAGGTAAAGCGTCCCTTGTCGCAGAGCCAGCCGTGATTGACTGGCTCGCTGTCGACGCCGAGCACCCGGGTCAGTCGGTTGCCCGACGATTGGACGGCGACCCACATCCGACGGCGCAGGTCGCACAGGTGCTCTCGATCTGCTCGAGGTCCCAGGGCCGCGCGGTGAATCGGTACGGCTTGGCGGTGAGCGCACCGACCGGGCAGATTTGCACCACGTTGCCCGAAAAAACCGAGTCGAACGGCACCGTCGGCGAAGTCGCCACCTCGATGAGGTCGCCCCGTCCGGCGAAGGCGATCTCCGTGTCGCCCGAAACTTCGCTGGCGAAGCGGGTGCAACGCGCGCACTGGATGCAGCGCTCGCGGTCGAGCAGCACCAGCTCGCCAATCTCGACGGGCTTGACGAAGTGACGCTTCTCTTCAATGAAACGGGTCTCGCCCGAACCGTGCGCCAGCGTCTGATCCTGGAGCGGACATTCGCCGCCCTTGTCGCAGACGGGACAGTCGAGCGGGTGGTTGGCCAGCAGGAATTCCAGCACGCCGTCCTGGGCCTTCTTCACCTTCTCCGAATCGGTGGTGATGCTCATGCCGTCGTTGACGCGCAGGTAACAGGCCGGCTGCAGGGTGGCGCCGCGCGGACCGTCGATTTCCACCAGGCACATTCGGCACATGCCGACGGGCTCCATGCGCGGGTGATAACAGAATCGGGGAATGTAGGTCCCGGCCCGCTCGGCCGCTTCAATGACTAATTCACCGGGCTTGGCGTCGAACTCGCGACCGTCGATGGTGAGGGACACCGAAGTGCGAATCACGTCAGTCATGGGGACATCCTCCGTGACTGACGTGTTCAATGAAGTCGTCACGAAACATGTTGATGGCCGAGTGAATCGAGGAAGGAATCGAAGAGCCGAGCACGCAGATGGTCGTCTGCTGGGGTGGCCAAGTGAGGCCGGGAGCAATGTTGTCGCAGAGATCGAGCAGCAGGTCGAGGTCCTCGACCCTTCCACCCCCGTACTCCAATCGGTACAGGACGCGCTCGAGCCATCCCGAACCTTCGCGACAGGGCGTGCACTGTCCGCAGGACTCGCGAGCGAAGAACTTGGTAATGCGCCAGGTAGCGCGCACCACGCAGGTGGTCTCGTCTAACACCACCACGGAACCGGAACCGAGCATCGAGCCCTTCTCGCCCACTTCGTCTTGTCCGAGCGGCAGGTCGAGCAACTCCGGGCCGAACCAAGGGGCCGACACGCCGCCGGGAATGATGGCCTTGATATTCTTTTCGCCAATCACGCCGCCGCCGAAGCGGGGATCGTAGATCAGATCACGAAAGGTGTTCTTCACCATCTCCACTTCGTAGACCCCGGGTCGATTGACCCGACCGGCCAGGGCAAAAAGTCGGGTGCCCGTCGAACGTCCCGCTCCGAGGGCGGCGAAGGCCGCCCCGCCGTTGTTGATGATCCACGGCAGGTTCGACATCGTTTCGACGTTGTTGACGACGGTCGGCTCGCCGTAGAGTCCCGTCACCGCCGGAAAGAAGGGGGGCTTGATGCGAGGAAAGCCCCGTTTGCCTTCGAGGCCCTCAATCAGGGCCGTCTCTTCGCCACAGATGTAGGCGCCGGCTCCGGGATGCACCACGATGTCGAGCGAAAAGTCCGAGCCGAAGATCTTGCTGCCCAGCGCTCCCATTTCGTAGGCGTCATTGAGGGCCTGCTGGACGCGCTCCAGTCCCAGCGCGAACTCGCCGCGCACGTAGATGAAGGCCTGACTGACCTGCAATGCGTAGGCCGCGATGATGACGCCCTCTACCAGTTGATGGGGATCGCGCTCCACCAGAAAGTGATCCTTGAAGGTCGCCGGTTCTGACTCGTCGCCGTTGACGACCAAGTACGACACCGGTGACTTGCGCAGCATCGACCACTTGCGGCCGGCCGGAAACCCGGCCCCGCCGCGGCCGAGCAGTGAGGCCTGGTCGACTTCGGCGGCCACGTCCTCGGGAAACATCGTGAGGGCCTTTCGCAGCGCGACGTAGCCTCCCGTTTCGAGGTAGCGGGCCAGCATAAACGAATCGGCAAACTCCGCCCGGGACGAGACAATCAGCGGTGCATCGATCGTGGCCACTACTTCTCCTCTTTGGCGACACGCTCCGCGCGGGCCTCGCGGGCCGAGGCCCGTTGCGCCACCACTTCTTGACGAGGTGCGCGAAGTCCGACGGTGCGACGAACGCGCACCAAGGTGCCGTGTGAAGGCACGTCGTGATCGAGCCGACCGCCGCGTAGTTCATCAACCATGGCGTCAAAGGTCGCGGCGGTGGTGGTGCGCACGTAACGGTGATTTACCTGCACGCAGGGCGAGTAGTCACAGTCGGCCAGACACTCGGCCTCCTCCAAGGTAAAGAGTCCGTCATCAGAGGTGTCGCCCACCGAGCAGCCCAGCGTGGCGCTGGCGTGTTCGAGCATCTCTTCGCCACCGGCGAGCAGACAGGCGATGTTGGTACAGATCGACACCACGTACCTGCCGACCGGCTCCAAGTGGATCATGTCGTAAAACGAAGCGGTGCCTCGCACGTCGGCCGGGGTGGTGTTGGTGAGTTCGGCCACTTCGGCGATGCCCTCGTCGCTGAGATAGCCGTCCTGTTCCTGGGCCAGGTGCAGCAGCGGCAGCATGGCCGAACGGGCCTGGGGATAAAGGGCCACCAGGTCAACACCGCGTTGACGAATATCACTACGAAAATGACTCACCGATCCACCTCACCCATCACCGGATCGACGGTGGAGATAACGGTGATGGCGTCGGACACCGATCCTCCGCGCATCAAGAGCGGCACGGCCTGGAGGTTGACGAAACTCGGCGCGCGGGTGTGCATTCGGTAGGGCTTAGGACCGCCGTCGGAGACGAGGTAGCAGCCCAGTTCGCCGCGCGGCGACTCCACGGCCATGTAGACCTCGCCCTCGGGCACGTGGAATCCCTCGGTGAAGAGTTTGAAGTGGTGGATCAGCGCTTCCATCGATTCACCAATTCGCGCCCGCGGCGGCGGAGTGACCTTGGGGTCCTGGCTGCGATAGTCACCGCTCGGCATCAGGTCAATGCACTGGCGCACGATGCGGATTGATTCGCGAATCTCATTGAGGCGAATGGCGTAACGATCGAAGTTATCGCCGTAGGTGCCGACGATCACGTCGAACTCCACCTGGTCGTAGGCGAGATAGGGCATGGTGCGACGAAGGTCCCAGGGTACGCCGGTGGAGCGCAGCAGCGGCCCCGTCACGCATAGCGCCAACGCCTCTTCGGCGGTCATGGGGGCCACGCCGATAGATCGGAAGAGCGTCGTG
>OBLU010003084.1_pt1 | contig 15124 bp, 9 predicted proteins | sample 1518681 | NCBI WGS metagenome assembly OBLU01 (sample SAMEA3539304, study PRJEB22396) | soil metagenome | biome: tundra; feature: field; material: soil | place: USA | collected 2010-05 | depth 0.15 m
TCGAGATCGCCGAAGACCGCAAGCTCTTCTCGGCGATGCTGACCAAGCTCAACATTCCCCAGCCGCCCAACGGCATCGCCACCAACGAAGCCGAGGCGCTTGGCGTGGCAAAGAAGCTGGGCTACCCGGTGCTCGTGCGCCCGAGCTTCGTGCTCGGCGGGCGCGCGATGCAGATCGTCTATTCCGACGAGGAGTTGCAGCGCTACATGCGCTTCGCCGTCGAAGCCTCGCCCGAACGCCCCGTGCTGGTGGACCAATACCTTGAAGACGCCACCGAGGTGGACGTCGATTGCATTGCCGACATCGGCAATTTCTATTACCCGAACCAGGGCACCATCGTCATTGGTGGCGTTCTGGAGCACATTGAGTTTGCCGGCGTCCATTCCGGGGACGCGGCCATGGTCTTGCCGCCCCACACGCTTTCGCAGCGGGTCATCAGCGTCATCCGCGAATACACATATGCGATGGCCCGTGAGCTGAAGGTCGTGGGCCTGATGAACGTGCAATACGCCGTGAAAGGCGACACCGTCTATGTCCTGGAGGTCAACCCGCGCGCCTCGCGCACCGTGCCCTTCGTCAGCAAAGCTATTGGTGTGCCGCTGGCGAAGCTGGCCGCACGGGTCATGGCCGGCAAGACGCTCAAGCAGCTTGGATTCACCAAGGAGGTCTGGCCGCAGTACTGGGCGGTCAAGGAATCCGTGTTCCCCTTCAACCGCTTCCAAGGTCAGGACATCCTGCTCTCGCCCGAGATGCGTTCCACAGGCGAAGTCATGGGCCTCGACGACGACCTGGGCATCGCCTACGCCAAATCGCAGATGGCCGCGGGCGGCCCCTTGCCGGTAGGTGGCCGTGTGTTCATCAGTGTCAGCGACTCGCACAAAGATGAGGTTGCGGAGGTGGGCCGGCAATTCGCCGCTCTGGGCTTCGAGTTGGTGGCGACGAGCGGCACCGCCGCCGTGCTGGAGAAGGCCGGGCTTAAAGTCCGCCGCATCTTCAAGATCTCCGAGGGCCGGCCCAACGCCGTGGACCTGCTCAAGAACCGGGAGATTCAGATAGTCATCAACACCCCATCCGGAGCCACGCCCCATGCCGACGGCGTGAAGATCCGCACTACGGCCGTCTATACCGGCACCCCGATCATGACCACGCTCAGCGGCGCCAAAGCCGCGGCATTAGGCATCGCCGCGTTGCGCAAGAGCGGTTACGGCGTCAAGACGCTCCAGGAATATCACTGAGGCAACTCGTCCACCCGGCAGAAGTGCCCGACGGCTGGGTGCCGTCCGGTGACGATTTATATTGCTTCCGACAGAGTTGGCGTGTTATTCACGGAGCAAGGCACAATAAAATCAAACTTGAATATGAGCTCTACAAGAAAAACCTTCGCCCTTTTGTCCACCTCCGCTCTTGCCGCCGGCGCGGCGCAAGGCGCAGTCCTCTATACGCCGATCAATATCACGCTCTCCCAACATGGGGCGTTGACTTTCGATCTGAATCAGGATGGCACGCCGGACTATAAACTGGCTTTTAATGCGACCGCGGCTGCCAAACCCTACATCAGCGTTCTTGCCGCGCCAACGTCGTCATTCGTCCTCTCCGACAGCGCAAACCAGGGTTTGCCGGTCACCGCGGCGGGCACGATGATTGATGGCAGCTATGAAAGCTTGCAATCGCTGGGTTATTTTAACAAGAACAACGCCAGCACCCCCGCAGTGGTGGGCGGTTGGACCGCCAATGGAAACATTGAAGGTTATGTCGGGCTGGAGCTGATGGACGGGACAGGCACGCATTACGGCTGGGCGCATTTCATCTACAATGTCGCCGGCGTGCCTCCCAATAATAACGATACGGGCACGCTCACCCTGGTCGATGCCGCCTTGGAAACGGCTCCTGATGTCGGCATTCTCACCGGCCAGACCGCTGAGACTGGCACGCCTGCCGTGGCGGTGCCGCCTTCGTCCCAGACCGGCTATCTGGGTGGAACCGCTCAATTGACCGTGATCGCTACGGGCTTCCCGACGCCGACTTTTCAATGGCGTGCGGGGGCTGTTGGCGGCGGCATTTACACCAACCTTCCCAATGGCGCAGGCGTCACCGATGGGGCAATCAATACTTTGACGCTCCGTAACCTGAAGTCGGCCAATATGGCGGACTATGTCGTGGTGGTTTCCAATACATCCGGCTCCGTCACTAGTTCGGTACCTGCAACGCTAACCGTGCTGCTGGCCAGCGACAGCCCCGCCACACTGATCCACCGGTATAGTTTCCAGGACACGGCGGGGAGCTCGACGTTTGCCGATTCGGTGGGCGGTTCCGCCTGGGATGGCACTCTTCAGGGCAGCGCAGCCCTCACTGGCACGAACCTGCATTTGGACGGGTCGTCCGGCTGCTTCGCGTCATTGCCGCCCAATATTACCAGCAATTACACCCAGATGACAGTGGAGTTCTGGGCCGACATTGGGGCGGGCAACGCGGTCTGGACGCGTGTCTTTTCCTTCGGCGACCCAACCGGTGGCACGAAGAACTCAGGCATTGATTACTGCCCATATGCTGGCGGTGGCTACCAGAATCTCGACCTTTCGAGCGGTGGCGTCGATGCCTACGCCAACAATAACATTAGCATTGCGGGCTCGAACAACATCCACATCACTGTCATCGCAGATTCCGTTAACGGTGCCTTGTGCTATTACAACGGCGCCTCGGTCGTCTCCACGCTTAACAGCGCGACTCCCTCCCTGGCCAACATCAATGACGTGGCGAACTGGATTGGAGCGTCGCCGTATCCGGCCGATCCATATTTGGCGGGGACCATCCACGAATTCCGCGTTTATCAGGGCGTCCTGCCGCCCCAAGCCGTGGCCCTCAATGATGCCGTGGGGCCTGCCAATTATATTCAATTGTCCGCCAATCCCGCGCTCAAAGCTGCCTACAGCGGGGGGAATATCGTTCTCTCCTGGCCGGCGTCCGACTTTGGTTTCGCCGTCCAGTCAAAGACGAGTGTGACCAGTGGAACCACTTGGACCACGCTGACCAACGCGCCGGCATTTGTGGGAACCAACTGGCAAGTGACCCTTCCATCCACCAACACAGCCCGGTTCTTCCAATTGATACATTAGCTCTCCTCGGTGGATGATGGCAGGGGTTGCTGCCCCATTCGTTTGACATAGGCTGCGGCAGCCCGGTTCGTGGGCTGGAGCTGCAACAGCGTTTGCATGGTGTCCCGGGCCTGTTGCCATTTCCCTTGGGCAATGAGCGCTCGCGCCAACACGAAATGAGCGTCCGACAAGTAATAGTTCAACCCAATGGCCCGCAGCGCGGCTTCCTCTGCCTCAGCCGCCAGGCGCTTCCGCAATTGCGCCTCGGCCAATCCCAGCCAGGCCAGGGCGTCATTGTCGTCCAGCTTTAGCGCCCCTTTGGCCAGGTCTGCCAGCGCATTCCAGTCCCGAAGCCGCAGCAAGAGCAGGCCGAGCCGGCGCAACGCATCCGGATGAGCGGGGTGGAGCGCCCACGCTTCGGCCACTAAAGAGCGCGCCTCCCGGAAATCCCCTTTGGCAACGCAGAGTTCGGCCCGGGGCAAGAGCGACCAAATCCCGGCGGGAAGCCCTTCCAGCATCACCTCAAGCGTCTCTGCTGCCTCCGGAAGCCTTTGGAGCGTCAATTGGCACTGGAACAGCGCATGCCCCAGTTCCAGCCGCTCCGGGAAGCCGCGAAACAACCCTTCCAGCACCGGCAGCGCCTCTTCACAGCGCGCGGCATCCAGATAGGACTGCGCGAGATTCCAATCCGACTCACGCCGGAGGCTGGCGGCCGCCTTGGAATTGCCCGGGTCGCCCGGGTCGTCAGCCGCCGCGGGCGAGACAACCGCCTGCGCTGGTTCCCAGCTTGCCACGCGCGTGACTTCGGGTGCCTTCGCGAAGCCCTCGACCAATACACGCCCCTCCATGTCGTCCCCGATCGGCAGCCCAAACCACGTGAGCACCGTCGGCGCTACATCGACAACCGTCGCGCCAACCACCAGCGCATCGCTCGCCCACCCAGGCCCGCATGCCGCAAAGATGCCGTGGGGCGACTTCCAGGCTTCGTCGCCGTCAGCGCCAACCGTGCCCGGAGGGGCAGCGTGCCGGGCCACGCCGTGGGCGGAGACGACCAGGACGGAAGCGTTGTTGCCGGCGGCCTGGACCAGTTGGCCCAGCATCTGATCCAGCAGGCGGCAGGCGCCGCGAATCACGTTCTGATACAGCCCAAACTCCGCCTCGGGAATCCAGTCCGGCCGCGGCAAACCGTAGGGGAGAAAGACTTGGCTAATCGCTCCCAGCGCCGGAAATCGAATGGCGGCAAAGTCCCACTGGCCGGCGGAGAGCAGGGTCATCATCGCTGCCAGGTGCGAGAAATCCGCCGCCAGGAAGACCCGCAACTGTCCGAGGCGCCGGTCGCGTTTCTGGTTGATCTTCTTCCACTCCGGGACGAGGAGCGAAATGATGTCCGCCTGGACATCCGCGGGGCTCATTCGCCAGGCATCCAACTGGACGCCCATTTCCTCCGGCCAATAAGTCCCCGGCGCAGCCGGTGGCCACGGTTTGATGCCGGGTCCGGCGGTCGGCTCCGCATACCGGTCTGACACGATAACGGTGTTCTCGGTTTTCCCGCCATGCGTGGCAGGCCAGCCCACGACCAGGCTGCGCTTGCCCGCCTGAGCCAGCATCTCCCAGAGCGCCCGCGAGCGGCGTCGAGCGGCGCTCACGGGAACCGCCTGGTTTGCGCCGGTGATCCTTTCGATCGGGTGACACACCCGGTGTTGCCAGGCGCGTTTGCCGGTGGCGATGGTGGTCCACTGCGCCACCGGCACCAAAGGCTGGGTGCCGAGCAGTTGGCCCGACGCCCCCGTCTCAACCAGGCGGCGGAGCGCCGGCATTTCTCCGGCGTCAATCAAGGGGTGCAGGATTCTCCAATCCGCCGCATCCCAGCCCACCAGTAACAATCGGTTGGCCCTGGCCTCCATCAAGCAACCTGGTTTCCCAGCCCCTTCGCCAGCACGTGGCACGGCGCCAGCTCCCGTCCGCCCATGCGAAGGGCGAGGCTGGCGGTTTCGCGATGCTCGGTTGCGCCACCGCGAAACCGAAGCCAGCGCATAGGACCTTCCGCGGCGACGCGTTGACCCTCGTGATACCGCGTGAACATTCGATGCATTATAAACAAATTGCCCAACGAACGCAGGCGCGGATTCGTTTCCCGCATCACCCGCACGTCCACATAACCAACCTCTCCCATTCGACGCAACAGGAATGCCCCAAAAGGCCGCTCGCCGTCGAACAGAATGCAAGATAGGTCGAGGTCAAAGCCGAATCGAGAGTTTGCCCGCCAGTAGTTGCGGACTTCGGCGGGCGGCATGAGCCGATGCGGCCCAATGAGATCGAGCGCCGTTTCCGGAGGATGCTCTCGAATCGATTCCGTTCGCCAGGTCGCCGGAATCCGCGACCCATGCTTCCGGTGGAGTTGCATCACTCGCGTCCAGGCATCCTGTAGGGGCACCTCAAAAGAACGTTCGGAGTGCAAGCACTCGAAGCCGTGGCTTCGCAGGATCCCAAACCATTCGTTATCGTCGGTGAGCAGATTCGCGCATTGGAGGGTCGCCATTCCCGCCCGGCGCGCGCCTTCCGCCAGCCGGTGGATCAGCAAGCCGGCCACCGCGGCGCGAGCGACCCCCGGCTGGCAGGCGAGCTGAAAGCGCCCAACCGTCCCCTCCGGCCACCAGGCGGCGGCGGCGATAAAACGTTCGACCGGGCGGCTTCGCACCGCCGCCAACAGCCGGGCCTCTGGGGGCAATGGCACGTTACGGAACAGATGCAGGACACGTTCGACCTCCTCCGGAGCCGGCTCGCGTATTGTCGGGTCGGGCGTCCCGGCGTTGCTCATTTGGCAAGCAGTCATGTCAGCTTATCGATTCTCCCGGAATTGGCAGCCCGGTCAAGGCCCGAGTCTGCCTGCATTGATCAGACAGTACGGGCGGCGCCTTCGAAAAGGGCGCGCATACCCGAGTCCTCGGCGGAGCGCCGGTTTCCAAACCGGCTTAACGTATCCCGAGGTTGCAGGACGGCCACCCAAACATCCACGCGCTCTAAGCCGGTTTGGAAATCAGCGCTCCCCTTGAGTGCCCTGGCCTCGTTAAGGCGCCCCCTTCGAGTTATTCCATTCGAATAAGGCTTGATCATGGCTGCGGACCCAGGTATATAAGCACACGCATTTAGAGGATATGCGTATTTCGTAAGACCCGAGGACTGTTTATGCAAAATCGACCAGTTCGGCTCTCGAAGGATTCGACTTCCCACCTAACCGTTGCGGGTTTGCTCTGCGCCCTATTTTGGTTTTCGCTGAGCCTGCTGTCCGTGCGCGAAACGCACGCCCAGGGCACCGTCATATTCAACCAACAGAATTCCCTGGGCACCACGCATGTGTGGGCGAATTGGCCTTTCTACACAAACCCTTACATATCTCTTATCGGTTTTGGCTCAAATGACAGCCCGAGTGGCACCACGCCCTATTCAGCCAATGGCCAGGCCCTGATCGGCGCAGGCGGCGCGGGCGGGCATTATGGATACGCCACCACGTTCGCCCAGTTGCTCGCTGCCAATGGCGCCGGCCAGCCGGAATCCAGCTTGGTACCCTCAGGTCAGACCACGACCTTCCAGAGCGGCGCTTCGTTGGGGAGCATCGCCGCGATTACCGATACGCTTAGTAATATTCCAGCGGACTCTCCGGCCGCGACACTGGAGATGGTTGCCTGGGACAACAGCAGCGGTCTGTATCCGACCTGGTCGCAGGCATCGGTTGCCTGGATGGCTGGGCTCATTGATGCCGGTAAATCCGGGGCGTTCACCGTCCTGTCAATCGGTGGAAGCATCAATACGCCACCAAACATTCTGCCCATGAGCTTCAACCTATATGGTGGTTTTGGTTTTACTCCTGAGCTCTCCGCGCTCGCTCTGGCCGGTCTGGGTAGTGCAGTAATGTTGGTTTTCCGCCATCGCAAGAGGGCCTAGTCTCAACAAGCCGATTCAAGGTTCGATGCTCAGCGCAGGGAGGGCGGCGGCTAATGTCAGGGCTCAGGGTCAGCGGCTTTGTTGCGCGTCCGGATTGCTGCTGCCTTGAGACATGCCAAGCGCCGGCTCCTCTCGCCGGCTAAATCAGGTCCGCCTGCTTCTCCGGCTTGGCTTCGTGCTGGGCTTTGGCACAGGGATTCATCTGCGGCGGCGCATCTACGCGCTCCGTGTTGTCTAGCAAGCCTTCGATGGTGAGCAACTGGATTCTCGGGTAGTCCTTGTCGTGCCAGAGCCTTAACTGGTAGCGGTGTCAATGAACTGGTCGTAAGTCTCGGCGGCGTCGGCCCAGCTCCAACTGTCGGTAAAGGCGTGGAATTGGGCCTGGCTGGCCTCGCCGGACTCTTCGCGGAAGAGGACGTTGTAATCGGCGTTGGAATTGAACGGCGGGTCGAGATAGATGAGGTCAACGCTGGCATCGGGGAATTCCCTGGTGTCGCGCAGCCAACCCAGGTTGTCGCCGAAGAGAAGCCGGTTCATGGGGTGAGGGTGTACCAAAGGCGGCTGGCAACTGCCAGCAAGATTCGGAGGCACACTCCGGGGTTGGTGCTTGCTGGAGATTGAGCGGGCTTCTCTGCCAGGGTCGCGGCGGCGCGAAATCGGCCACAAGAACGGGGCGATAACACTGACAGATCGCGCTATGGCGGATTCCGATTGGTGGTGACCGCCAGACCGAAACTCTGTCCCGCCGCGATGGCCATCACTTTGGTCAACCCGGCTGGCGGGCTCATGGAGTGGCCCGACCCGCCCCCCCAACTTACCACAGAGCCGTCGCGCTTCAGCGCGAGACCCCACCGGCCAGCAGCAATCGACACAACATTGCTCAACACCTGCCCATTCACTGTCACCAGCCCGCTCCCGAGGTACGGGGCGGCCGTTGTTGGCACGCCCGTGGCCTCTCCTTCGCCAGCAATTCTCATTATGCCATCCGGCTGTGTAGAGCAGGCTGGAAAACCTACCCCTGAGGTTTGGAACATCCTGGAGCGCTCAACCCGAAGGGTGAATGGCGCTTAGACAGGGCGTAAAACGCTCGGCGACAGGGGCTTGTATCCCCCGTCTCCGCACCGTAACCTCACCGTTACCTCACCGTAGCCCCACCGTAGCCCCACCGTAGATAACATTGTTATCTACGGTGGGGCTACGGTGAGGTAACGGAGGGGAGCCGGAGGGGCTGGGGTGGGCGTGGCAGCCCCAAAACGAGCCTTTGAGCGGAAACCAGGTTCATCAACCCGGCAGGGGTGCCAGAGCGGCTGCACGTCGGGGTTCGGTCTGGCACACCGCCGGGGTGCGCGAGCCCAGAACACGTTTTCCGGTGGTCGTGCCCCCCTTGCCCCGAACGACCACCGGCTACCATCTGCCAGCCCTCTGGGTTGGCTTCCAGTTCAGTCGGGAGAATGTCCAAACTCCAGCGGCAGGCTGGAAAGCGTGCCCAGCCTCATAATGAGAACTCCTGCTCCTTCGCCATTCTCTCCCCACCCGAAAACCGTGCCGTCACTCTTGAGGGCCAAGTTGACCCACTTTCCACCGAACATGCCGAAGTCCTCGCCTGCGGCAACGGCCAAGACGTTGCTCAGGCCCTCAATCACGTGCAATTCTGCTATTTGCACCAGCTCGCCGATTTCGCCGACTTTGTTTGTTACTGTCGGGCCCAACGGCCCAACTTGGATAGAGCCCCGCAAGGACCACTCGACAACAGTGCCGTCACTCCTCAGCGCGAGATCATGCCCGTAATGCGAACGGGTCGCGGCAATCGCCACAACATTGCTAAGTCCGGGCGGCACCCCTCTGACCAGCCCCGGCTTCCTCCACGGGTTGCCCCACCCGACCACTGTTCCGTCGCGCGTTAACGCCAGGCAGTGCCCCGCGCCGGCAGAAACAGCGACCACGCTGGCCAAGTCGGCAGGCGCGGAAGGCAAGCTTTGCGAGTCGTCGCCCCAGACGATGACGCTGCCGTCGCGCTTGAGCGCCAGGCTGACGCTGCCACTCGTGCTTATCGCTACAATGTTCGTCAGCCCCGCGGGCACACCTCCGCGGCCCCCGCCCCCGCAAACCACTGTTCCGTCGCTCTTAAGGGCCAAAGCCTGGCCACCACCGCCCGCCACCGCGACGACATTGCTCAAAATCTGGCCGCCAACCATCACGAGACCGCACACAAGGCCAGAGGTTGCAGTGCCCGTCGCCCCCCCCCAAGGGTTGGCTCCCCACCAGATCACCTGACCCGGCTGCGAGCCGGCCATGGCACCGCTCAACAGAAGCAGCAAGGACGGCAGTATGATTCTCAATCGGAACGTGTTCATAGATCAAGGAGTGCTGGAGTAAGTGATTATGTTGTTCGTGGTGCGCTGAACCCAATTGTTGGCGAACTTTGTAATCTTCACCGTGCCTGGGGCATCAATCGTGAAAACTTGCCTCCAGGCACCCTGCCCTTCGTGAGAAAGCATGTAGCCACCGCTCGGGCACAGGCTAAATGTCCGAGTCAATCATCCCGTCTCTTATTTCTCCCGAGCCTCCATTGTGCAGCGTGTTGAGCGGGTCGGGCGTTTTGCCACACCGGACTATGAGAATATCAGGTGATCTGTTTATGAGAGTATCTCAGTCCGAGAATGGTAGAGTTATGCCTGCCAGCCCCGGGCTGGCAGCCACGATGAGTGCCTATTCGGATGCGCATCTCAGAATCATGTTTTTGCTCGTTATCAGAGTAAAACCCTCCTCGGCTTACGGTTTTAGCCCCTCTTCCAGTCGTTTCTTTTCTTCCTGTGCCTGCTCCATTTCACGATTCAGCATGTTCAAGCGATACTGTAGCAGTGCCCGAATCTGCTCGTTGAAGGACTTGCCAGCCATCATGTTCGTTGGAAACGAAAGGCTCAAGGGGATGACGCGGAAGGGTTCAACGGCCTGATAGAGCCCGTCATGGAAGATCGAGAAGATCAGGTATTGCTCGCCCTGGCGGGGTAAGAATTGCGAATCGAGGATAGCCGGTCCCAAGTTTGTCCGGCCCTTTAGAGCCAAGATGACCTCAATGTCTGAAGGAATCAGGCCATCCCTGAATTCAAGCACGGTTCCATCCTTCTGGACGATGGCGCGCGCTGGTGTCATGTTGCAGCGTGCTATGACGATATCAGGCGATCTCCTGATCAGACTCTCCCAGCTCGAAAATGGTTGTACGACCACGGCTATGGCCGTGCTCGCGGCCACAGCCAGCGTGAGCCTTAGAATAACAGCTTTGCTTTTCATGTTGATGCTCAGTGCGTATTTCATTCTCGGGCAGGATGCAAGGCTCTTCCTTACTGTGTCTGCGCCCACGGCCCCTGCCAACTCCCGGGTACGCCTTGATACGTTTCCATACATTTTCGGTCCGATCCTCTAAACTGAGTAGTAGTGCTCAGGGGCGCGAAAGGTATCCAATTGCTACTCGCGTTGAGGTACTCGTTCGTCCATGTTAATGAGTAAGAGAAATCGACCCAGTTGGTTCCGTTGTAGAGCCTGCCGATGTCCCATGGCCCCTCACCGATGTTGTCGCTGTCGGCGTAAGCGCAATCGCCGGCGCTGCCGAATGATACAATATTGGTCGGGTTGACTGTATTTCGTCCGCTTGGCCAATGGTGGACTGGCGAGACAGGGATGTTCTCACGAAACTGAACATTGGCAAAGCTGACATTGGTTGGGAGCACGCTAAACCAAAAAGTTGTCATCGCTCCGATGCTGTTTGTTCCCACCTGACCCCAACCGACATTTTTATAGACAGAGACATTTCCAATCCCCGAAGGAGCGAGGACTTTGAAGGCCAATGCCTGGGTGGCCGAGCCAATCTGGGCAAGGACGGTTGAGTTCGTGGGACTCATGCTCGCGGTCAGTGTGGTGTTTGGGCCGGTTGTTCCGCTTAACGAGCCACCGCCGATGAGCGACCAGGTGACGTTTTGCGGGGGACTCACTGAGCACTGAACCTGCTCGCCGATGCCAATCGTGGTCCTATCCGTATTTGTCGGTATGGTGCAAAGGGTTTGCGAGGTTAGCTTGGATTCCTGCACCGACGGCAGTTGTTGGCTGGTGAACGAAGTTGCGGGCGCTTCGGGCGTAGTTCCAGTTTCGAGGCCGCACGGCTGCACCGTCCAGACGTTTCCGCCGCTGTCCTCATTTCCCAGAGCGCCCAAGCTGATCTGTTCCGAGGGCTGGGCCACCGGCGGCGTTGCGGGCAGCAAGAAAGGTGAGAACCCCTGATAATCGTCCCAATGCACCACATCCGGGTTTAGCTCGCTTTCAACGGTCAGGGCCGCGCTCAGTTCAAACAGCCCCTGGCTCTGGCGCGTCGCTTTGCCGCCCGTGAAGAGCCTCACCTCCCGCCCGCTCGATTCGGAGTAGGTTCCCTCAAGATTCAGGGGCAACGATCCCGCGACGGTAGATTGTTCCATCCATTCCACCCACGGCGGGTCCACTGGGTACGGGTCGCTCGGCGTCAACGTTCCGTTGGCATAGCTGCTATACACCGCCTGCCCTTGCAGGCTCGGCACATACCCATTGTCCGCGGGCCAGACCGTCACGGTCTGGCTGCTCGTAACATTTGTCGTCTGCAAATCGACACTCGAGAATGTCTCTGTCCTTGTCCCCCCAGCCCCGCGCGCCCACTGCACGTCGATGTGACCGGTTATAGAGGCAGTGGGGTCGTTCGACGACCCAATCAGCATACTGTAGTCCAGCTTGTAGGCAAAGGTTTGGGCGAAAACAATGGGGTCTCGTTCCTGCTGCGACAGCGTCTGAAGTATCGTCCCGTCGGATAACTGCGCCGTCGCTTGGAACGTCACCGTTCCGCCCGGTGGCAGCGGCACGCTGTCCACAGCCCAATACCCGTTGCCATAGTTCGTCCCCTTAATTCCGTTCACGGTGATTGAGCAACCCAGGTCATCCACCGTCCCGGTCACCCTGGCATAGGCATGTTTCAAGTCATCCTGGGTCAGTGGATACACCGCCAAGGCCACGCTGCTCTGGACCACGCTAAACTCGGTGGTACTCACATTTCCTGGCGCATCGGTTGTTGAAAGGCTGAAGTTGTTTGTTCCTGCAATCAAGGGCACGTTCTGTATCCACACATTCCCGCCGCGCTCGACCAACCCGTTGACCGTCTGCACTGTCCCATTGCTGTCGGTATATTGCAAGACTACCGCCGCCGTGTCGTCGTCTGTCCACGCCTGCACGGTGAGGCTGTCTCCGCTGACCTGGGTTCCGCCCTGCGGCCAGACCAAGGTCAGGGCGGGCGCAGCGGTGTCCCCATTGGTGTCGAATACATACGTGAAATTCGTCACCGCGACAATCCCCGCCCAATCCGTGGCCTTGATCGAAATCCAGTTCGTCCCCAGCGCCAGCGCCAGGTCCACGCACTCGAACCAGTTGATGGTGTGGTATGGATCGGTGAGGTTCCAGCTTTGAGCCACTACCGCGCCGTTGCCGCTATTGGTGCCGCCGTTGGCATCGACCACCGTCCAGGTGATCGCCTTCAACGCCCGTGCGGCATAGCCCGCCGGGTCAATGAACGGTCGCGACCCGCTCCTGGCCGCCAGGTTCGTGAGCGCCAGCGTCAGGGATGTGGTATCGCGGAAGAGCGTCAAGCTGTGCCAGGTCTGCATCGCATACGGGGGCAGCCCGCGCAACCCGACCGTGACGACATAAACGCCGTCGGTGGGGGTTGGCACTGAAAGATTGGTGGTGGTGAACGCCTGCCAGTTCGCATCGGTGGCATTGGTGTCGTTGACCAGCACGGTGATGTACGATGGCACGCCGCCAGCGATGTTCAATTGCACCGGCACTGCCGTGGTGGTGACGTACTGGCTGGCGACGGAGATGAAAAATCTGATCTTGTTTGGGTCCAAGTTGTAGCTGTATTCGACCAAGTTGACTACTTGGTCGCCGTCATAGTCGGCGTTTGGGTCCACGGCGGTGACGCCGAAGTAGGTCAGTTGCCACCAGAGCGGCAGGGCGGTCGTGGCGCACTCGTCGCATGCCTGGGCGCGGATGAAAAGGCTGTTGGTGCGGGTGGCAATGCCCAGCGCAAAGGGCGTGGCGTCGCCGATGCCGCCTTGCAAGCTTCCCTCCACCACCCAGATGCTGTTCGTCTGCGGATTCAGCGCTTCGGTCGAGGTGATGAGATAAGTCGAGCCATTGGTTGTGCCATGAAGAATGACATTGAAGAGGTTGCTAGTCACGGAGACGGCCTCCAGCCATAAGTCATTCGTGCCGTAGGTCCATGGCCCTCCGCTCCAGTCGCTGCCTGAATCATAGCCACCAGCCCCACTGTCGCCGCCAGGCACGGGAGGTGCATCATTTGCGGCGCGTGCGGCCACGCGCAGCACCTGAGTCTGCGCGGCCTGCTGGGCGTAATCAACGTCCAAGTCCCCGACGAAAATGACGCCGGTGCCGAGCGAGGGGGAGACGTAAAGCACGACGTTGGTGTCATTGAGCCAGGTGAACGGCAAGGGCGGCCACGACGAGAACTTCTGAAGGGAATAGTAGTTGCAAACGGCGGGCGGTATCTCGGAGGCGGCAATGGGCACCAAGTCCGTAGGGAGCTGCTGGGCGCGGCCGGGTGTCAAGCTGAGCGCGAGAAGAAGAACAGCCGGTCCCAGGACAGCGCGGATAATGTGTCTCATAATATATAATACTAAAGAACTGATCTTTTAGATCTACTAACTCATTATTACGCGATCCTGGCAGGGGGAAGCAAGGGGAATCCGGAAGTATCTTTCGGCACTGGCACAAGTGGCTCTTCAGGATGATCCCGAAAGTTTGCTTGTGCGCGAGGCGGTGGCCTGCCGGAGGGCAAGGCAACGCTCAGACCGCTCGGCATACATTTGCAAGAGCCTCACCGGGGAGGGCCAGCGTCACCGCTAGCCCACCTTGTGGCAGGCCGGATGTGGCGTCAGGCATGCTTGGCTGACAGTCAGGGCGGCTTCCAGCCGACCGGAACAAGCTGCGACTGGTCGAGCGGGGCAAGTCAATCCCGAGACGCTGCCCCTTACGGTCGGCCTTCCCGCCGGGCTGGAAGCCACGGCTCACGGACGGGCAGGATGCCCGCCGCTACCCGTGTGAGTGTTGTCAAGTATGAATCTCCAGGGTAAGAACTGGGCCGTTTTGTGCCTGGCTGGGAAGCGGATTGAATGGCCGGCTCCGAGGCGGCTGGGGGCGGTATCCGCGCCGCAAGAGGGGTGCATCGTTTTGGGCGCGTCAGTGTCTATAAGGGGACAAGGAGGAATGCTGAATGCGGAAACGGGGGATGGCATGGTGGGTGGCCGGGCAGCAGGGATTGGAGAAAAAGAGCGAAAAACCCCTGAAATCCTTCGAAGAACCATCGAAGAACCATCGAAGCTCCTTCGTAACATCACGCTTACATCACGCCAGCTGCGCGCTCGCCGCAGGCTGGGTGGTGGCTGAGCGTGCCGGAGCCGCACCGTAGGGGCTTGGGGAGTTGGCGGTGGGGGAGGGAAGATCGGGCCGCAACAGCACAGTGACGGCACCGTCCCGACACCGTCATCACAATATGCTATTAAGACCCTATCAAGACCCTATTAAGACAGTATCAAGACACTACCACGCTTGCAGCAGGCTCGTTGTCTCGGGGGTTAACGATGGGCTCGGGCACGCATCGGGCAGGCGGCACTCCGTTCAGCGCCACTCGTGGCGGGGGTATTTGCGCTGCAGCTCCTGTTTTATTCTGGGGTAGTGGTCGCGCCAGAAGCCGGCGAGGTCTTGCGTGATCTGCACCGGGCGCTGGCTGGGCGCCAGGATGTGCAGCACCACCGGCACGCGCCCCATCGCGATGCGGGGGGTGGTGCTTACGCCGAAAAGCTGCTGGATGCGCAGGGCGATGTGGGGCGGGTTGCCGGGCTCATAGGCTACCCGGGACGTGCGGCCGTTGGTCAGCGTGAGACGCTCCGGGGCGTGCTTCTCGACGAGTTGCTGTTGGGCGGGGCTGAGCCAGCTCTTCACCACGGCCTTCACGGGCTTGTCCTTGAGGTCCTTGCCGCTGAAGGAGCCGTGGCAGACTT